>Ga0315277_10002247_pt1 | contig 27087 bp, 18 predicted proteins | sample YL17G05_15_MG_FD_203695 | JGI IMG/M metagenome (GOLD analysis project Ga0315277, IMG submission 203695) | Sediment microbial communities from Yellowstone Lake, YNP, Wyoming, USA - YL17G05_15 | ecosystem: Environmental > Aquatic > Freshwater > Lake > Sediment | place: USA: Wyoming | collected... | reverse complement strand
CGGATCGTTATGAACAACTCATCGACGTGCCAGATGTCCCCGTGCCGTCCTTGTTTGCGACGAAGAGATCGGGCATAGGTCGGTCCAAACTTCATGCACCAGTTTCGAATGGCTTCGTATGAGACGGTGATGCCACGTTCTGCGAGCAGGTCTTCGACATCGCGCAAGCTGAGCATGAACCGATGATACAACCACACCGCATAGCTGATGACTTCGGGCAGAAACCGGTGTCCTCTATATGTAGATTTCATCAAGCCATTGTCGCTGAAGTCGGCTTAACTTGGCAGCACCGCCGAATCTGTGGCCAGCTTGTTGGAGGTAACTGCGAATCTTGCCCACGTTCCTGGTTCCCTCGTCCAGCGATCTCCGCAGGAACTTGTAAAGCCCCCTGTCGCCTGCTCCCCTCGCATACTTGGTCTTCTCACCGTGCTGAGAGTCATCGTCCTCGGTGAGCATCCAAACGATTTAGAAAGGACACGCGCTGCGCAAAAAACGAATTCTTATCTCCTACCATCTTGGATCAATGTTCACTTTGGTCGGCGAATCCGGCACGCGTATCAGTGGACCGGGCTTGCGGAGATTGCCCGCGGCCTGGCCGACGAGATCCCGTTGGAAGTGCTTCGCGGCCGGGGCTTGAGGAACGGCCCCCGAGACCGACCAGGTCATGGTCAACGCATCGGAGAGTGGGGTCGCATCTATAGAATAGAGTTTCCAGATTAGAATCGCGTCACCCTACCACACGGAACTACCAAGCTGAACGCGTCCCTCAACTGCAGCAGGCATCGACTTACGGATGAGTCTCTAATCTAGAAACTTCATTCTGCAGATGCGACCCGACTCTTTCCACCGGCGCCCGCGTTAACTGCTTGAATTTGCTGCCTCACGGAGTTATGGCGACACACAGGGATGCGGAGAAAGGGACGGTTCATATGTGGGCAAGTCCAGGCTTGTCAAACCAACAGAATATCATTAGTCTCAAGGGGAGTATGAAGGTCACAAAGCGTTTGCTTGTTGCTTCATCCGCCCATTTCATCGTTGGGCTTCTGGCAGTTTTGTCGGCTACCTACCTGCTCGGCCAGCAACCGCCAGCACCGGATCGGGCCCCCGCACCCGCTAACACGAGCGGTTTGCCTCAACTCATGAATTGGACCGCCGCCGAAGACCATCAGAACATGATGGATCAGCTCGGCATAAAGGCGCTCCGCCCGGGCCCCAGCGGCAACGAGAGCGCACCCAATCATGCCAATTACGACGAGTCCAAGGCCAATCTTTTCCCGAACCTGCCCGACGTCTTGACACTGAAGAACGGCAGGAAAGTCACCACTGCGGAAATATGGTGGAATCAGCGCCGCCCTGAAGTCGTCGAAGATTTCGAGCGAGAAGTGCTTGGTCGTGTTCCCAAGAACGTGCCTACAGTGACCTGGACGGTCACCAAAGCGATAAACGCGATGGTCGCTTCTCATCCAGTCATCTGGAAACAGCTCGTGGGGCATGTGGATAATTCTTCGTGCCCGCTGATTAACGTCGACATCCAGATGACACTGGTCACACCGGCCGAGGCAGGCGGTCCAGTTCCAGTGATGATGATGTTTGGCCGTGGCGGACTCCCTCAAGTTGAAGGCTCGGCGGCACCCGCAGGGCGTGGTGGCCCCGGTAGTCCCGCTGACGGCGATCCACCCGCAACCAAACAGCTGATTGACGATGGCTGGGGTTACGCCTACATCAACCCTGGGAGTATTCAAGCTGACAACGGCGCAGGCTTAACCAAGGGCGTCATTGGGTTGGTCAACAAGGGCCAACCCCGTAACCCGGATGACTGGGGCGCATTGCGGGCCTGGGCATGGGGGGCCGCCCGCGGCCTGGATTATCTGGAAACCAGCAAAGCCGTGGACGCCAAACATGTCGGGATCGAAGGCGTTTCACGCTATGGCAAGGCTGCCCTCGTGACTATGGCGTTCGAAACCCGCTTCGCTGTTGTTCTCGTCGGTTCTTCCGGCGAAGGCGGTGCCAAGCTGCACCGCCGCAATTGGGGAGAAGCCGTGGAAAACCTCACAGGCTCGGGAGAGTACCATTGGATGGCCGGCAACTTTCTGAAGTACGGCGCCGCCGAAGCCGTTTTTGGCAGCAGGAACGCCGGCGATTTACCCGTGGATGCTCATGAGCTGATCGCATTGTGCGCGCCGCGCTTGACTTTTATCAGTTACGGCGTGCCGGAGAAGGGCGACGCGAAATGGCTAGACCACCAGGGCAGCTACATGGCGGCGGTCGCCGCCGGGCCGGTATTCAGGCTGTTGGGTGCGAAAGATCTGGGTACGTCGGACGACTACCACACCGAAAAAATGCCGCCGGTCAATGTGGGCTTGCTCGACGGCCAACTCGCCTGGCGCCAGCACGACGGGGGACACACGGATGGCCCTAATTGGAAGTACTTTATTGCTTGGGCCGACAAGTTCATCAACCACACGGCGACGGCTGCCTCGACGCTGGTAGCCACTCCCAGCTCCACGCCGGTTCCGGCCGATGAACCCGTTCCCCGAACCGACCAGAACTCTATGATCGCCCATGCCCAGTTATTGGACAAAGCCAGTAAAGGCGGGATCGATATCTATTTTGAGGGCGACTCCATCACTCGGCGCTGGGGGGCGACCGACTATCCCGATTTGCTGGCCAATTGGAACCAGAACTTCTTCGGCTGGAATGCGGCCGATTTCGGGTGGGGTGCCGATAAGATTCAGAACATCCTCTGGCGTCTCAACAATGGGGAACTAGACGGAGTCAACCCGAAGATCATCGTCTTGCTCGCTGGCACCAACAACGTCGGCAACACCGTACCCCCTGGGGGTGATGAGGGCAAAGTAGCGGATGTCACCAGGGGTCTTCAAGCAATCCTGCACATCATGCAAACGAAGGCTCCCGGCGCCACCATCATCGTGACAGGCATTTTCCCTCGCAACGACAATATGCCGGTGATGCCTACGATCAATAAGATAAATAACAATCTAGCGAGACTTGCTGACGGCAAGAGAATCTGGTATCTCAACGTCAATGACAAGCTGGCGGATCAGGACGGTAAGCTGTTCGATGGCATGATGAACGCTGGCGACAAACTTCATCCCACGATCAAGGGCTACCAAGTCTGGGCGGATGCGTTGAAGCGCATCTTCACCGAATTGCTCGGCCCTCCCGGGAAGGAAGACCACGCGCCACCCCCCACAGGTGATCCCAGCGCCCGAGGCGCTGGTCCTCATTTTGGCGGAGCGACGTATCCGCATCCCGTGGGAGCGATGTTCAAAGCGGCTGGGTGCAGCGACCGCGCAGCAACGGCTGGAGGCAGAGTTATCCCCGGGCGGCTACGGAATTCACTGGCCTTTGATTGACGGAGACTTGTCGGCGAACGGGCTTCTGAAAGCGAACGACTGAGCGAAGGTCTTCTCGCGCCTCAGCCAGCCGCCATAATGCCTTTAGTGTGCCATACAACTTGACATTAATACCACACGCGAAAGTACGGCGGCGCCATAACCGAAATTCGACGTAAAAACCGGTCTTTCAGAACATTCCTCACATATGGCGAGCGAGGGTATTCAAAATCCAATGTGGTGTCACCCTAGCAAGAACGAGGCAACCGGGGGCAGCCGCCGGTTCTGGAGAATGATGCCACGCAAATTCTTGAGATCTGTTCTGCTCGCGGTTGCAGTGTCCTCGTTTATCTCGATTTCATTTAGAGGATCCGAGCTGGAGTTGCAGGAAAATCCCGCGAGACTAGTCGATGCAGATGTGCCGGCCAGGAGCAATTACACTGTGGTCAATGGAATTCGCATTCACTATTTGGAGTGGGGACGGAGCGGGCCAGCCATCGTGCTAATCCATGGCCTGTATGACAATGCCGGTGTCTGGCAGTCGCTGGCTCCTCGATTGGCAGCTGACTGCTATATCCTGGCGCCGGACCGCCGTGGTGCTGGTGGTTCGGACACACCGAAGAAGGGCTATGATTCACAGACGCAAGTCAGCGATCTTATCGCATTGATTGAGACCCGGAAGCTCGGACCAGTGACACTTGTGGGTCATTCCGCCGGTGCTGAGATTGCTCTGAGGATTGCGGCGCAGCGATCAGAAATAGTGCGTTCCGTGGTCATGATTGACGGGGGGTTCTGGCCCTCAAAAAATGTGGTCCCAGCGACCTCTCCGGCAGCGCCTTGCTCTGATCCCGACGAATGCGCGAGATGGCTGACGCTTGAGAACTCCAGCCGCGAATATGATCCCGAGGCGCTCTACCCCCATGTGGTATCCCCGGTTTTATTGGTCGTAGCGCGCCAAACCCAACCAGGTGGGGATCTGTTGACAGAGTATCAAAAGCGAGGAATCAATTACTTCGAGCAGATCAAGAAGGCAGAGCAGCACGCAAAAGAAGTCGCCGAGTCAAAATTGCATCACGGCAAGATGACAGTCATAGAAAACGCGAGTCATTGGATTCAAAAGGACCAACCATCGGTCCTGGCAGAGGCAATAAAGAACTTTCTGTCAGGAATTCGGTGAGAGGTTCGCCACGCCACCGATTGTGCGCGCAGAACCGGAAGATGAATACGACACAGAAATTACCTGAGCGGGCGTCGGCCCTGCAGCATGCCGACATTATGATATTTAATCCATCCTGGAAAAATCGTGCCAGGCTACGATGTCCCTGTTATTCCCTTATAAAGTGGGACATCGTAGTCTGGCACCATTCTTCGCTTGATTGCTCCTGGGATCTCTGGACGCAAATCGCATGTTGATTCTCCGGCTTGATCGGGCCAAGGTGGGCTACAATTGAGTATTCTGGGACCATCCCAAGTCATGAAGGAGCCAAGCATGAACTGGCAGGAGCGAATCACAATTGATCCAAAGATCCTGGTGGGCAAACCAGTGATCAAGGGGACGCGATTAGCTGTAGAGTTTATTGTTGATCTGCTCGCCCATGAGTGGAGCGAGGCCCAGATCTTGGATAGCTATCCCGGGATTACACACGAAGATATCCTGGCCTGCCTGGCATATGCCAGTGAGACTCTTAAATCCGAGCGAGTCTATCTCACGGCGTGAAAATCAAATGAAAATACTGGCTAACGAAAACTTTCCCCGTCCTGCAGTGGAGGCTTTGCGGGACCGGGGCCACGACATACTGTGGGCGCGCACTGAAATGCCAGGCATAGATGACGATGCCGTGCTCGACCGGGCGCAAAGAGAGAATCGCCTGTTTCCCGTTGATGAGCACTAGCGGGTTCGGAAGGGCGTAGCTTCCGGCGCGCGCCTCATCGTAGTTGACCGGAATGCCTGCCACCATTGTGGCCGGCGCACTCGCGGTCTCAACCGAGACCACCGTCACGGGACCGATCAGCCCCGATTCAGGCGGAGTCTGAGGTCCGCGTCCCGAACCGCCCATCATGACTCCAGCTGTGGCTAGTACTCGCTTCTCCACGGGAGCCAGTCGATCGCCCATCTGTCGATTGGTCCATTCGTTCGTGACTTTGATCTCTAACTGATTCGCTCCGGGTTTCAGCACGCCGGCCACGTCCACCTGGTACGGCGGCTTCCACCACGTCCCCAGCGTCTTGCCATTGACTGAGACCTCGGCAAGGTCCTTTACCATCCCGAGATCGAGCAGGATTTTCGCCTCTGGACGGAACCAGGTCGGCGGCACTTCTACAGATTTGGTGTAGGTGGCCGTCCCCGAGAAATACTTGACACCGTCATCCTGGTTTGCCGTCCACGGCTCCAGCTTTTGCAGCTGGATCTTCGCGGGCGCCCCCAGGTTCGGAGGAAAGCTCACCTCCCACGGCCCGCTCAGCGCCGCCATGATCGCGCCTGCGGTGCGTGGCAGCCTGCGCGACGGTGACGATGGCGCCCGCCGGAAGACCACGAACACGGACTCGCGTTCCGCCAGGCGCAAGGGCACCGTGGTGCGGCCGTCCGCAATGGTGTACTCCGCCGGCTCAATGGCTCCCGTATCGGGGTGCCAGAGTTCCGCCGCCTTGCCCCTCACGCGGAAGCGCGCCTCAGTGTCCTGGAAACGATCTGTCCGGTTGGCTACGAAGAAGATGTCGGTATCGCCTGCCTGCCGATGGATCCAAGACATTTCGGAATCCAGCGCCCGGCTGTATTCGAAGTCTCTGGGGACACGCAGCGATGCGAGCACTTCCGCCAGCGGCAGGCCCCCGTTCATGACGGCCGCGGGGGACAAGGGCGCGGCGCTCAACTCCAGGCGGTAGAATCGTGCGTTCGTCTCGGGAAACGCAAACGTTCGCACCGAACCGCCGCGATAGCCCTGCGGGCCGGGTAGCACCGCCAGCGTTTGGAAGCTCGTGCCGTGGTCGCTCGCCAGCACGCGGCCGACCGGTATGCCTCCGCGGCCGGCAATGGATACGGCACGCGCCCTGAAGGGCTGCGCGAACTCGTATTGCACCCAGGCCGGGCCACCGCCTTCGGGAGCCGGTATGGTAACCGCGGTGTTCAGGTCATCATCTAGCAGGGCCGCTGCGTCGATGGCGCCCGTGTTCGTGGTCACCTTCGGATGCAAGTCCGCCAAGTTGACCTCCTCGGCCGGCGTGCGATAGGCCACCACCGCGCTGTCGCCATAATAGGTAGGATCCGGCGGAGGGGCGGGCGCACCCGCAGGCTTCCCGCGCCCGGCGCCCGTCGACAGGTTCCGGATGGGCCCGTTGTTGGAAGGCGGCTGCGGTAGTTTCCCGATGAAACTCCGTGGTCCTTCCACGGCGGTCTCGCTCCAGACGAGTTTCTTCATCGCTTGCTCGGGCTTAACCCATGGCCCGCCTGTCTCGCTCCAGCCTGCTGAACTGAAGATCGCCATCTCCAATCCCAGCCGGTCGGCCTCCGAGGCCACGTGGCGGACTGCGTCGAGCCATTCCGGAGTTCCGAACGCGATCTTCGTGTCAACAGCCTGGCCCGAGCCCATGCTGACGTCGGCCAGCTGAAATCCGGCGATGCCGGCACGCTTCATCCACTCCAGGTCTTTGGTGATGCCTTCCTTGGTGATGTTGCTGCCGGTCCAGTGCCACCAAGTCCGTGGCTTGGCTGAATCCGGAGGATTCTTGAAACCCAGTTCGAGAGCATCGCCCGGGCCCTGAGCCAGAGTCCCACCTACTATGGCCGAGAGCGACGCGAGGGCTGCTGCGGAGACGATTGCTTTAAGTATTCTTATCATGTGCTCTTATCCCCAATAACCATAGGCATTTCTATCCTCGAGTGGGTGCCGAGAGCAAGCGAATTACCGCGCTGCGACCTCCGTGTCTCTGCGGTGTTTCCCTCCCTGACCTAAGGGCTCGCGCAAGAATTAACTGGCATTTTGGCGCGAGCGCCGGGTGGGCAGATGCGAGGCGCCGCGACGCAGGCGATGTCGGTGTACATCGTCGAGGAGCGGCAACGAAGCAGATGCCCACTCGCCGCCGCGCCCTTTCAGGCTGTGGCCCGCAGGCCCGCTGGCTTTGTTGCTCGCTCCCCACATACCATTCCGGGTATAGCTCGTCGCTCGCGCCTCGCCAGCGGGCGCATCAGGCCGGGGATATCACCCTTGACGTGTTACGTGGTGAGTAAGAGACTGTGGCGGTGATCAGGTCCTTTTAGGGACAAAGGAACCGAGCGCCTCTCAAGCGCTCGATTCTGGAAATACGATGTAGTCCAAGGTCAAAGTCAAAAATCACCGACAGAGCGATTTTGGACACTGGATACTGGATATTGGGACTTTGCACCTTCCGGAGGGATAATGGAGACGAGTTACGATCAGATCGCGTATTCCGGTTATGCTTATCCGCGGACACACCCCGATCGCCTTGCAACGGTGGCATATCTGCATGGAATGGCTCCTGCTCCCATAGAACACTGCCGTGTGCTTGAACTCGGATGCGGCGAGGGGGCCAACCTGATTCCCATGGCCTTGCAGTTGCCTGAAAGCGAATTCTGTGGGATCGATCGGGCGGCCTCTCCGATTGAAAAGGGGTGCCGCCAAATTCAGCAACTGGGCCTGGCCAACATTCGTCTAGAACACGGCGACCTGATGGAGTTCTTGCCGGCCGACGCTTCCTTTGATTACATCATTGCCCACGGGCTCTACTCCTGGGTATCCCCTGCTGCACAGGAGAAAATCCTGCAAATCGTCCAGAATAGCCTGGCTCCGCAGGGCGTGGCATACATCAGCTATAACGCGTTGCCGGGATGGCACCTTTCGATGATGCTGCGCGAAATGATGCAGTACTACGTGCGCGACCTGGATTCGCCCGTGCAGGAAATGGAGCGCGCTCGCTCGTTAGTTGAATTTCTGGCGGGCGCCCAAATCGAGTCGGATGCCTGGGGAACTCTTTTAAGGCAGGAGTGGGAACGCATGTCCCGGCGGGCTCCGTGGGCGGTATTTCATGATGAATTAGCCGAGTTCAATACTCCGCTGTATTTTCACGAATTCATTGCGCGTGCCGAGCGTCACAGGCTGCAGTTCTTGTCGGAAGCCGGCTACGGGATACTTTCGCCGATGGAAGGGCACTTTGTGGACACGCAGTTGCGCAATCTTCATCCGCGTGTTCGCGAGTCGCTGAACGAGCTGGGCGAGGACTTCGTGGCCCGCGAGCAATACCTGGACTTTCTCAAAGGCCGCCGCTTTCGCCAGACGCTGCTTTGCCACAAGTCGATTCCGGTCGATCGGAACACGCGCCTGGACAGCGTAATGAACCTGCTGGTTGCCTCGAACGCGCAGCCATCAACCCCGCTGTCGACAACAGGATTGGAATCCCCGGTCCAGTTCTGCGGGCCCAACGAATCATCCATTACGACCGCGCACCCGCTGATAAAGGCAACGCTCATCTGCCTTTGCGAAAAATGGCCTCTGCCCTTGCCCTTTGCGGCCGTTTGGGAAATGGCGCATGCGAAACTGTCGGATTTGGGATCAGCCGTGCCCTACGACACGCCGGAGGATCGGACGGCTCTCGCCAGAACGCTGCTTCTATGCTATGGCGCAGGAGTCTTGGATCTGCACTCGTGGGCCCCGCGGCTGGCGTTGGAACCCGGCGACCAGCCCGCCTGCAGCCCGCTCGCACGCCTGCAGGCGCGAGAAGGAAACGAGGTCACCACTCTGTGCCACCAAACCGTGAGGCTCAGGGGATCGCTGGAGAAGAAGCTCATTCAGCTGCTCGACGGCACCCGCGACCGTTTCACGATCCTGCAGGACCTCGAGCAGATGATCCTGTCGGGCGAGGCCACGGAAAACGGAGAGCCCGCAAAGGATGTGAGCACGATTCGAATCAAACTGCACTCCGAATTGGACGGCCAGTTGAACCGTCTTGCCAGGCTCGGCTTGTTGATGGCCGATAAACGTCCGACGTCTGATGTCCAACGTCAAAAACAGTGAAAAAATAGTCGAAATAAATTGGATTTTGGGGTTGGCGTCCGGTTGTGAGGGGGCTGCGAACTTCCAAGTCGGGGCGTTATGTCCACTTCGCCCCGGCTTCCGGGCTGGTTCCAGCGCTCCCAGGACCGATCACGTATGGGATTTTACACCGGAATGACGTTGCGGGAGCTGGAGTTTCCACACACCTCTCCTACCAGCACGGCGCGTCCTGCTCAGGATAACTGAAGCTCGTCTACAGCGCGATCCAATGCTGTCGGGGAGATCGGTGGATGCCGGGAAGGCAGACCGAAGCAATCGAGTGTCTTGCGGATGGCTTCGGGGGGATGAATTGCGCAGATTCTCAGGCGTCGGCTGCAACCATCGCATTCGAGAACGTCGATCGCGAAGACACCAAGACCACCAAGGTCACGAGGAGTTCCGTCAATCAGAAAGATCCTCCACCCTGTACATGGAGGATTACGCCGCGGTTTTCAATCGTCAATCGTAAATCTGAAATCGTCAATAGAGACGCGGAGACCCGTGGTGCCGTTTTTAAAGTGATTCCTGGACGGCGGCTCGGATGTCCTCCAGCGCGGCCTGCATCCGATCTAAGTGGGTGCGGAAGGAAACTACACAAATCCGGATCACGAAGTCTCCCCCGAGGGCAGTTGCGGTGAGATAGACACGCTTCTTCGCATTGATCTTGTCGAGAAAGGTACGATTTAGAGTATTCAGCTCTTCCGTGGAGAGGCCGGAGCGGAACAGGCGGAACGCGACGACCGAGAGCTGAGGCTCTGCAATGATCTGGATTCCCGGGATCAGGCGGAGTTGATCGGCCGCCCATTGAGTCAGGTCGAGTTTCTCGTCGAGAATCTTCCGGAAGGGACTTGCACCATGCATCTTGAGAGGAAGCCATACTCGCAGGCCGCGAAAGGCGCGAGACAGCTCGGGTGAGTAGAGGCAAAAGTCCACGAGGTCAGGATCATCCTGCATCGGAGGGAGGTATTCCGCGTGCAGGGAGTGTGCTCGGCGCAACGCCGCGCCGTCACGCACCAGAAGCGAGCCTGTTCCATAGGGCAGGAACAACGCCTTGTGTGGATCGAGAGTCACTGAATCGGCGCGCTCGATCCCTCGCATCACTTTTCTTCCTCGCTCCGTGAGCATGAAGAATCCGCCATAGGCTGCGTCGACGTGCAGCCACATCGCCTCGCGTTTAGCGATGTTCGCCAGTGCGTCGAGATCATCTACTGCTCCTGTATTTGTGGTGCCCGCGCTGCCGACGATGAGGAAAGGCATGTAGCTGCTTTTGCGATCGGCGGAAATCGACTCCTGCAGAGAGTCCGGGCGGATGCGAAATCTGTCGTCCGAGGGGAGCTCTCGCACATTTCTTTCGGGAAAGCCTGCAAGGATCGCCGCCTTAACGACAGAATGGTGAACCTGATCCGAGGTATAGATGGTCCCTGACAAAAAGTCTTCCGGAAGGAGGCTGCGGCGGGCGGTGACCACGGCGCTGAAATTGGCAAGGGATCCGCCAGTAGTCAAGATTCCGCGTGCCTCGCGAGGATAACCGATTACCTGGGCGAACCATTGGATAACGGTTGCCTCCAATTGCGAAAGAGCAGGAGCAGCCAGCCACACTCCGACGTAGCGATTCACCGAGTCGGAGATGAGATCGGCCACAGCCGAGTGAAACAGGCCACCCCCAGGAATGTAAGCGAGGTATCCGGGACCAGCAGTGTTAAAGCTCTTGGGCACGAGATCACCAAAGAGACGGTCCAGGAGAGCCTCAAAAGGCATTCCCTGCTCCGGCAATGGTTCCATGACAGAGCGGGCAAGCTCGGCACCACCGGAGACGTCGGCGGCAGGTTGGCGGGGCAAGGACTCGATATAGCGTACGATGCGATCCATGGCCTGATCGACCATTGAGCGCATGGTAGCGCCAGGCAGCTCCAATTCGGTGGTGTAGGGACTCTTAGATTCACTCACGTCGGCCTCTCACAATAAAATGGGGTTCCTCGATACTACAACACAGAGCCTGCGAGTTCCCAGAGGCAAAGGCCGAAAGATCATGGCGCAAGGTTCGCAGTTCACAGCAGCGACACAGAGAGCAGGGAGAGCTCTGTAACCTCCGTGTCTCTGCAGTGCGGCTCGGAAAATCTGATATGATTTGCCCATGCTCCGCATCTGTTCTTTTGGGAAGAATATGAAGCTAAAGCTGGGTTTTTCCTGGATGTTGTTCGTGCTCCTCGTGGGAGGGTCTGCGGCAGCACAGACCCGCCCCGCACAGCGCCAGCAGCGGCCGGCTCCCGCGCCGCGCGGTCCTCTCTTTCTGCAGCGCGTAAAATCGTTTGAAGAGACGCAATACGTCTCGAAGGTTGTTCTCAAGAACGGTATGACTGTCGTGGTGAATGAATACCGTGCCCTTCCGGTTGTGAGCGTACTGACTTACATCAAGGTGGGGTACAACGCGGAACCCTCCGATGCGCCCGGCATTTCGCGTGTCCTGCAGCACATGTTGTTCAAAGGAACTCCAACCCGCGCGGTAGGGGTGATTCGCCAGGATACTCAGGCGCTGGGAGGAATCCTGAGGGGTTCGATAGATTATGAGAGCACGTCGCTCGAAACCGTTGTGCCCTCCATGCAGTGGAAAAAAGCCCTGGAGATTCAGGCCGACTTGCTGCTCAATCCTGCTTTCGATCCTGAAGAACTGAAGCGAGAAATCGAAGCTGTGCTTCTCGAGATGCGAGGAGAGCAGGACGTACCCGATGTGTTTTCCGGCGAAAAGCTTCTCGAGCTCGGATTTCCCAGTCATCGGCTTTATCGCTGGGGAGCGACAACGGAATCGCTCCGCAGCATCACGCGTGAAAAGCTGCTGGATTACTACAGGTCCTTTTATACTTCCTCGCGGACGATTTTGGTTGTTGCGGGTGACGTAGCGGCCAGTGAAGTTCTGAACACGGTTGTCCAGCTCTATGACAAGCCGAAAGCGGCCGGCGAAAAAACTGTTCCTGCTCGGCAGGAGATCAGGCAGAACGCCTTCCGGTACGCCGAAGTGCACGGGGCGATTCAGGAGCGGCGGGTTTTGTTCGGCTTTCACACCTGCCCGATGACTTCGGAGGACTATCCGGCGACGGAAGTCCTTCGTGCAATCCTGGGCGTTGGTGAAGGCTCCGTTTTGTCGTTCCGGCTCAGGGATCAGAAGAAAATAATATTGGATGGTTCTGCCGAATTGCTTGGTTTCGTCGATCTGGGCTACCTGACGATCCGCATGACAGTGGAGTCCAAGGATATCGACAAGAGCGAGATTGCCACGCTGACAGACCTGGAGCTTGTCAAGAATAAAGAGCCAGAGGCGGCGGATATGGAACGGGCTCAGGCTCAGTTGGAGAGAATGCATTGGGAGCGGCTCCAGACGGTAACGGGAAGATCACGCCTGCTTGCTCTTTACGAGTCCCTTGGAGACTGGAAGGGAATGGACCGCTACCTCTCCCGTCTCCGGCAAGTCAAGCCTGAAGACGTGTCCCGTGTGGCGACCAAGTATCTGAAGCTGGAAAACTGCTCGCTTCTCGAATACCTGCCGGCCGCCGAGGAGCCGCGCAATCTCACCTCGGAGACCGCCTTTCGGACATTCCAGGGACTCTTGGGACCGTCGGCCGAGCAGGAGGCGAGCGAACGTGAGCACCAAACGCAGCTCGCGCTGGACGTACCGTCCGGTTCGGGAAGCTTCAAATTCAGTGAGGTGCGATCCCAATTCCAGACGGCTTCCATCTTGCGCGGACCGGATCTGTTCATCAAGGAAGATCACACCGCCCCTGTGATTCAAATGGGATTCTTTTTCCCGGGTGGAAAACTCCTGGAGACCAACGAGAATTCCGGTATCACCGGCCTCATGCTACACACTATGCTTCGCGGCACGCAGGACAGGGGGCCTGACCGGTATCTCCGGCAGATGGAGATTTACGGCGGACATCTTGAGCCCGTTGTCGCAGACGATTATTTCGGGTTTCTCCTTTCTATTCTTTCCAGGAACATCGATAAGGGACTTGTACTCCTGGGTGAGGCAATCAAGACACCCAAGTTTGATAAAGATGAACTGGGCCGGCAAAAGCAAATCCAAACGGCTGTCTTGCGCGCGAAGAAGGAATCTGTCACGGACTACCCGAAAATGCTTCTTGAACAGACTCTATTTAAGAGTCACCCCTACTCCTTTTCACCTGAAGGAAACGATAAGAGCCTTGGCAGCATCAGTGCCGAGGCGATTCAAGCGTGGTATCAGAGCGAAGTCAAAAACAAGAAACCGCTGGTGATCCTTCTGGGTGATACTCAGGGAACATCGCTGGCGGGCTACTTTGTGAAGAACTTCAGCGGTTCTCGTTTCCAGGATGTAAAGTTGCCGGAGAGCTTCGCGAAGCCATTGGAGCAGAAAGTTCTGATTGAACAAAATTGGGACAAAAACGAGAGCCTTGTCCTCCTAGGCTTTCAAGCTCCCCCTGAAGGAGACGAAGATTCCTTTCCGGTTGCGGTGCTCCAGAGCTATATGTCGGGAAGTGGCGGCAAATTGCCGGTGGAGATTTGCGACAAGCAGGGGCTTGCCTATAAAGTCACCATGGAATACCGGCGCGGAATTCGGGGCGGCAGCGTCCTTGTGTCGGCCGCCACGAGCCCGGCAAATGAGGAGAAGGTGGTGAAAGCGGTGGAGGAGGAGTTCAGCCGGCTTTTTAACAATCCTATGTTGTATCGGGACTACAGGTCCGCTGTAAACAGCACGCTAGGCGTTTACTGGATAGGCCAACAAGTCCGCTATTCACAAATAGCTGCCATGGTGGAGAACGTGCTCTCCGGCAAAGGCATTGATGAGTCTCAAGCTTATCCCACGCACATCCAGGACGTGAAGCAAGATGACCTGCAGGAAACTGCTCGACGTGTCTTCAATCTGGAAAAATCCGCGGCCCTGCGCCTGCACGGCCGGCCCTGAACTTTAACTCAGCGGACACCACAGAGACACAGAGTTCACGGAGCCCGCCGTGATCACCGTGTCTTTGTGGTGTGATGTTAGCTCCGCCCCATCGTATACTAGGGCGCCGGGCGACAGTTGATTCAAGAAATGCGGATGACCTTGGGGGAATTGTGAGGAGGATATGGCCTAAAACGAGGATGGGTGTTTTTACCCTGGTCCTCATTGTCCTCTGGACACTGAAGTCCTTGTTCCTCTCGACGGATGTTCAGCAAGCTTTGTCTCCGGGCCAGCGCTTCTTTCTGAACCTGTTGACACCACTCCTGGCCGTGCCGGCCATCTATTATACCTGGAAGCTATTCGCGGTCATCCGCCGCAAGCTGCTATGGAAGATCCGCGGCCGCCTGATCCTTGCACACATGTTTATTGGGGCGATTCCCGTACTACTGGTTTTGCTCATTCTCTATGTCACGGCTCTGCTCTTCTATTACCAGCTAACCTACTACTTGCTCTCGAACCAGATCGGAATCCACACCGGCCAAATCCATGCATTCAACCTGTCGCTGCGGGCGGGTATGCAGGAAGCTCTGGCTGGTTTGACACCCAGCCCATCGATGCTGAAGTCGGTCTTAGACAGAGATACGAAGTATCTCCTTGGCGCATATCCTTCTGCTTCCATCATCCTTCGCGTACAGGATTCTGCGGCCGATCAGGCGACCGTATTTGGCAACAAGAACGTAAATACCGATCAGCTTGTCCGCTACCAGGTTCCACGCTGGGCCGGCGACCGGGAGTTTAGTGGCCTTGTGCTGGAAGACACTCAGCCCGAGCTTTATAAGGGCACAGAAAAGAGACCTGGAAGCGGGGAGCCGGGATGTCTGTTTCTGAGGAGCTTGGTCTTCAGCGACTTTCGGCCGGAGCTTCCGTTCAGCTTGGAGATTTCTGTGCCTTTCGATCGCTACATGCTGGACAGACTCAAAGCAGCTATGGGGCAGGACTTGCTTCTGGCGGATCACATCACGGCTCCCGGATTGAACGTCATGCTGCAGAACACGGACTTTCTGCAACAGAATGTCCTTACCGCGACCTTCGAGTTGGAAAGCAGCCAGCAGTCGCTGGGCCGCCCGGTGTGGTCCGTCCTGCTGTTTCCGACTTCATGGAACTCGGGGAGCGAGGGCAGCAGGGCTGATTCCAATGTGCTCTTCGTAGAGCTCAATACATCCAAGTTGATCCAAAACGTGTTTCGATCCGAGAGCAATGTCAGCAAAACGATCCTCGGAGTCCTGCAGATCGTCATCGGGTTTTTCCTCGTGGTGGAGGTTGTATCTCTCGTAATCGGCATATTGCTCACGAAATCCATCACGAAGGCCGTTTACAACCTGGACCGGGGCACCGAGTTCATCAAGCGGGGCGATTTCAGCCACCGCATCGTCATCAAGTCGGATGATCAGCTGGGGGCACTTGCGGAGTCCTTCAACCAAATGACGGAGTACGTGCAGACGCTGGTAAAGGAGCGCGTAGAGAAGGAAAGGTTGGAGCGTGAGTTGGAGATTGCCAAGGAGGTCCAAGAGCAGCTTTTCCCGCGCGAGGCGCCGCACATGGAGGGCCTGGAATTGACGGGTCTGTGCCTGGCGGCGCGTGTGGTCAGCGGCGACTATTACGACTTCCTTCCTTTCAGCTTGAACTACATGGGAATGGCGCTTGGGGATGTCTGCGGAAAGGGAATCTCGGCCGCCCTGCTGATGGCGAATCTACAGGCAACGCTTAGAGCCAATGTGATGAACCTCGCTCGCCTCACGGACGATAGCCCAAAGCAGGCTCAGGGCGAACGGACAGTCTCCCGGGTTGTGCAAATGCTGAACGAACAGATCTACAACTTCACCTCTGCGAACAAGTTCGCATCCTTCTTCTATGCGGTTTACGACAACAAGAAGCAGACCCTGACTTACTGCAACGCAGGCCACAATCCGCCGCTTTATTTCAACGCGGGAGAAGTGCAGAGATTATATACAGGCGGAACGGTCGTGGGTATTTTCCCCGATGCCGAATATGATCAGGAAACCATCCAACTGCACTCAGGTGATCTGGTTCTCGCCTATACTGACGGCATTGTCGAAAGCGTTAACGAGTATGGTGAGGAATTTGGCGAAGACAGGCTGGTGGAGATAGTGCAGAAAAACCGTAACCTATCCGCTGACGAGATGCAGAAGCTTATTGTCGATCAGGTACTGGCTTGGGCGTTCGAAGAAGAGCGGGACGATGACATGACCCTAATTGTTGCGAGAATTCGTTGAAACTAAAGTAATTAAAGTCTATCCTTAGAACTTAGCTCGCTTCGCTCGCAAACTTTAGGGGTAAAGGGGCAAAGGGGCCGAGGGGTAAAGGGAACAGAACACCATCTGGAACCCTCCATCCCTTTGCTCCTTTGTCCCTTGGCCTCTGGAACAAATTGAAAAATCGTGACGAAAGCCCGTTTTTTCTCAATTAGTTGTGTAATTTCCGAGACGTAGATAGGGTGGCCTGGGCAATCAGCTTGACGGGCCACGAAATAATACAATATTTTGGTTGCTCTAGTGCATCTGGAGCAGTATCTCCCAGCTCATGCCTCGACGTTCTTTTTTTACAACGTTTGAGATCAGCCAGATCTGCGAAGTCAATCCAACAACAGTGCAGAACTGGGTAAAGGAAAAGAAGCTCAAGGCTTATGTGACGCCCGGGGGCCATCGGCGGGTGCGACGCGAAGACCTTGTCGCATTCATGAAGGAATTCGGCATGCCCCTGCCTCCGGATTTAAAAGATTCGCCCCCAATTATCCTGATAGTGGACGACGAGGTTGACGTGTTGAACTTGCTCACCTCGGTCATGCATTCGGGTGAAGAAGAGCTGGAGGTACTCTGTGCCCCGGGTGGTGTGGAAGCCCTGCTGATGATCGGCGAGCGCAAGCCCGACCTGTTGATTCTCGATGTCATGATGCCCGGCATGGATGGATATGACGTCTGCAGTAAGTTGAAAGCCAGCCCGAGTACTCAGAATCTCAAGATCGTCGCAATCACGGGCAACCACGATCCCTCTGTACGCGACCGCATCCTCCGTGCCGGCGCAGATCTCTTCTTTACAAAGCCTCTGAGCGTTCACGAGTTTCGATCAGAATGCCTCAAGCTAATGCAATCCTGAGAAGGAGGGTATGAACAGTGTCCGTTCTTGACCAGCCGGATCGATGGGATTCTGTCGACCCACAATCCATGCGATCACTGCTGGAGTCTTTTCCCGATCAGGTAAGAGTCGCGGCCGACAAAGCTCGCAATCTGTCGCTTCCAAGCGTTCGAAATGCGAGAAACCTGGTCATTACAGGGCTTGGAGGATCGGCCATTGGGGGAGATGTGGCCCGATCTGTGTTGGGTGAAAGCCTTCCCATCCCGCTCATTGTTAATCGCGATTACCGGCTTCCCAGCTTCGTGGCTTCTGATTCTATCGTGATTGCCTGTAGCTACTCGGGCAACACTGAGGAGACTCTCAGCGCCTATCAGGATGCTCAACGTGCGCACGCGACCATAATCTGCATTACATCCGGAGGACGGCTTGCGGAGATGGCCAAGGCAGACGGATTCCCGGTTATCACCATCCCAGCCGGCCTGCCTCCTCGCGCCGCCTTTGGGCATTTGTGCTTTGCTGTTCTTGGTTCAATCCAAGCGCTCGGTCTGGTGGCGGACATGAGCGACTCCTTCGATGAAACGTGCCGGCTGGTGGCATCGCTCCTGGATCGTTATTCTCCCGCGGTTCCTGAGGTTGAGAATCTGGCAAAGCGCATCGCGCGCTCATTGCATGGCAAGATCGTCGCTGTCTACGGGTCAAACGGGATACTCGATTCGGCGGCAGCACGCTGGCGAGGACAGATTGAAGAGAATGCCAAGAATCTGGCTTTCCACCACGTTCTCCCCGAAATGAACCATAACGAGCTTGTGGGATGGCTGAATCCGGAGCAAGGACTGCTCGATGTCGGAGTTGTCTTCCTTCGCGACAAGGGAGACCATCCGCAGGTTCAGCACCGGTTCGACCTGACTCGTGAGGTGATCGAGGAAAGGGCAGGTGTGGTGCATGAGGTTTGGAGCGAGGGTGAGTCCTTACTGGCGCGCGTTTTCTCTGTTGTATATCTGGGCGATTTCGTCAGCCTCTATCTCGCCTACCTCAACAACGTGGATCCTACCCCTGTAGAGACCATCGAAACATTCAAGAAGAAGCTGAGCGAGAGGGGCTGACGATGCTTCCTGGAATTGCCCCTTGTTGCCCGCAGCGGACGATCTGATTCTTCGCGGGCACTTTTCCTCAAGAGGATCCGGACCAGCATGGTAAACCTGAGACGTGAGATTTTTCGCGAGTATGACATCCGTGGGATTGCGGGCAAGGATTTCACGAGCGAATCCGTTGAGCTGCTCGGTCGGGGCATAGGAACGCTTATGCGCAGGGCGGGGAAGAGACGGATCACCTTAGGCCGAGACTGCCGCCCTAGCTCGGAACCCTATCGTGATGCTCTGGCAACTGGCCTCATTGATACGGGAGTATCAATTGTTGATATCGGTGTGGTCCCCACGCCGCTTTTGTACTACTCGATTCATTATCTGGGGAGCGATGGCGGCGTCATGATTACGGGGAGCCACAATCCGCCGGAATACAACGGATTCAAGACCTGCCTCGGGACTGAATCCGTATATGGGCTGCAGATACAGCAGATTTACAGATGGATCGACGCCCGTGACTTTGCATCCGGCAGGGGCGAGGTTTCCCAGGTCGACGTGGTGACGTCCTATATGCAGCATATCCGTGACCAGATCCGGCTGCCGCGCAAAGCGCGGGTGGCCGTTGACTGTGGCAATGGCACCGCGTGCGTTTTAGCGCCTGCGCTTATTGCAGAGATTGGCGCTGAAGTGACGCCGCTTTTCTGCAAGCTTGACGGCACTTTCCCGAATCATCATCCTGATCCCACGGTCGAGGAGAATATGCGCGACCTTCAGGCCGCCGTCCGGGCCGACAAGCTCGAATTGGGAATCGCGTTTGACGGTGACGCCGATCGAATTGGTGTTGTGGACGATACGGGCCGCATCGTATGGGGCGACATGCTCATGATTCTATATGCGCGTGACATTCTGAGATCGAGACCCTGCGCGACCTTCATCTCGGAAGTCAAGTGTTCCATGAACCTCTACCGTGAGATTGAAAAGTGCGGCGGCCGGGCTATCATGTGGAAAACGGGACATTCCCTGATCAAGGCAAAAATGAAGGAGGAAAAAGCTGTCCTGGCGGGTGAGATGAGCGGGCACATGTTTTTCGCCGACCGGTATTTTGGATACGATGACGCGATTTACGCCGCCTGCCGGCTTCTGGAGATCGTTGCTCACTCGCCGGTGCCGATATCTCAAATGCTCTCGGATGTTCCACCGACAGTCATAACTCCGGAGATACGAGTGCAGTGCGACGATGACAGGAAATTTGCCGTGGTGGATAAAGTAAAGTCCCACTTCCAGACTACCCGCCGCGTGATCGATGTTGACGGCGCGCGGATTCTTTTTCCGCATGGCTGGGGCCTGGTGCGAGCCTCGAACACCCAGGATGTGCTGGTCTTGCGCTTCGAGGCTGACAGCCAGGCAGAGTTGGACGCGATTCGCTCCGAGGTCGAGAACCAGGTGCAGCGGGCAAAAGCAACCCTTTTCTAATAGACATCCTCCAGCTCGTCATCGCCAATGAAAAATGGCACGGACACAAGACCGAAGGTAGAACAAATGAATGACGAATTACGAATTACGAATTACAAATGACGAATACCTCGACTGCTATTTTCATTCGTCATTTTTCACGCAAATCTGGTGCCCGTCTCCTTTTTTATAGAGTTGCTCATACACCGGGGATGTGCCACCGGGTGATTATGGAATTTGCCAAGCTTCATGGACTTGGAAATGATTTCCTGGTTGCCAGGGTTGGGGAAACGGGCGGCCTGCCTAGATCTCTGACTCTACTGGCAAGGCAGCTTTGTGACCGCCATTGCGGAATTGGAGCCGACGGCATCATTTTCTATCAACCCACGCTCGGCGATCTTGAGGCCGAGGTCTCTGCATTGATCTACAACGCCGATGGAAGCAGAGCCGAAATGTCCGGCAACGGCTTGCGCTGCCTGGCGGCCCTCCTCCACAAAAGCGGTCAGCAGAGTTCACCTGCGCTGCGGATTCGTACGGTTTCTGGCATTAAGACTTATGTCCTGCAGGGCCGGGAAGGGAAGGTCTATACCTTTGAGAGCTCCATGGGACACCCGATCACGGACCCCCAGCGGGTTCCCTCGCGGCTGGCGCCCGGGCCGGAGCCACTTTTGAGTTTTCCGCTGTCGGTGGCATCTGAGAAAATCGCCGTCTCACTATGTTCAATGGGAAATCCGCATTGTTCCACTTTCTGGCCGGATGTGAAGACGGCACCCTTGGAAGTGCTTGGCCCCCTTCTCGAAAAGCATGAGGGCTTTCCGAACCACACGAATGTCGAGTTTATCCAGGTGCTCGATCGCAACCGAATCCGCGTTCGTTTCTGGGAGCGCGGCGTCGGGCGGACGTTGGCTTCCGGAACCGGCAGTTCAGCTGCTGCCGTGGCGGCCATCCTGAACAACCTTGTCGACAGTCCCGTTACGGTTGAAACCGATCTGGGCAACATGCTGGTGCGATGGAAATTCGGAGAGGATTTGTTCCTAACAGGACCGGCTGAATTCATTTTCAGCGGCGTTTATGAAGAATCGGAGAGCTCGGAAGCGCCATGAGCACCCCAGCACAACTCCTTGATTTCTTCCGATCCCGTTTCGATGAGTCCCTGGTGCGAAACCTGCAACCCTTCGACCCTCGATGCACTCTTACTGTTGAAGGAGGCCTTAACAGACCGCCTCTGGAGCGAACCGAAGCTGTTATCGCTCTCTTCCAGAAGGCGCGGAATCTGGCGATGGAGCTTGGCATGGATCTCGGAGAGGGATCCACAGGCGGAGGCAGCGATGGCTCGTTTACGGCAGCGATGGGGATTCCAACACTTGATGGCCTTGGCGTCGGCGGCGATGGTGCGCACGCGGTGGACGAGCATGTATATGTAAACGATATTCCACCACGCGCGGCTTTGCTCTGCCGCTTGGCAGAATCGATTTATGACTCGGTCCCGGCCGCCGGACCGGACCTGTTTCCTTTACGCGCAATTGGAGGGCACAGCGGGCAGCGCGTATTCAGGGATTTATAGCCTTTTCTTACTTTTTGACAACCGATGGGATCAAAAAAACCAAATCGGGAGTAAAATCTAGTTCGAAAAGCGTTACAGGAAAGCGAGCCCAACAGAACTATGAGCGAGTTACGCATTCAACGGATCGCCGGGACTGTGATGCTGGCAAGCTTTTTTGCCCTGCCGGCGGCGGCAGGTGATGTTGCCAAAGCCTTTGCTTTTGTGAGTCCGCAGTACATCATCACGGCGGAAACAGGCTCGGCGCACAGCTTTGTCGTCAACTTTATCAACCAGTCGGACTTTGTCATCGTTGTTCAGCCGAACGAGTTTATCTACAAGGGGTCATCCGGACGTTTCTATATTGGTCAGGTCTACGAGCAGGAACACAAGGACAACCGGGGAGAATCCTTCAGGTACTCCGCGTCCGTACTGCTCAGAGGCCACACGTTTACCGGGCTGAACATCCTGGGGGCGTTTCACGAGCAAGATCAGATCGAGGAATTGAGCGTACGAATCGGCGCGAAGCGCTTCTACCTCCAGCCGATGGACAAGATTCAGTTCGATCAGCTCGCCGCAAAGATAGGTAATCTTGACCTGCAAAACCCCAGTTCCCGCGCCGCGCTTCAGGATGCCAACCTGGCCGAGGTGGGGACGGTGAAGTCCACAGATGGGACCTCGGATTGGGACCGAGACTGGCAAGGCCTTTTGAGGTCCGATGGCGTGAACCCGCCCAAGATCATCGATCGTCCCGAGGTCACTCCGACCGATGAGGCCAGGCGCAAGAGCACTTACGGCAAGGTCAAGTTCATCGCAGTCATTAACAAAAACGGCGGGATTCAGGATTTGAGGGTCGAGAAGGGTCTCGGACGAGGACTTGACGAGAGAGCTCTTGAAGCGGTCAAGAACAGTTGGGTTTTCCTCCCTGCGACAAGGAACGGCGAAGTCGTTGAGACTACAATCTATTTCGATGTGGAGTTCCCGCCTCCAGCCAAAAAGCAGTAGCCCTCGATCAGTGGTCTCTGCGTCTCTGAGCTGAATTCAAGGTGAAGAAGTCACGAATCGCTTCCAGGAGAGACGGGATCGTGTTCTCCGGTGGGAGGATCTCAGGCTTTTTGCCGAACGACTCCACAGTACCGGCCGTGATGGGACCTAGAGCCGCAACTGTGGCCTCGTGCAGAAGCTTCGTCCCTGTTTCGTTGCCAAGGATGTTCACGAAGTTGTGCACGGTGGACGAGCTGGTGAAAACAAGCAGGTCCGGAGCGTGCGTGCGGATGGAGCGCAAGACCTCGGGATCGACTTTCCCCGGAACTGTTTCATAGCATGGCACTATCTCCACCTCGACCCCTGCTGCGGCGAGCTCGCGCGGCAGGACATCGCGAGCTTCTTTCGCCCGAGGGAAGAGAATGCGCGCGCCAGCAAGTCCCTGCAAGCCTCCATGCCGGTCCGCAAGAGCACGGAGCACTCCTTCAGCAACGAACTCCCCGGGTGTAAGGGAGACCTCAACGCCGCATTGTTTCAGAGTGGCTGCCGTTGCGGGTCCGACAGCACAGACGTTCCTCAGCCTCGAGAGATCTTCCGCCAATCCGCACTCGCGCATGCGGCGAACAAAGAACAGCGCGCCGTAGGAACTTGTGAAAATAATCCATGCGTAGCCATTGATACGTGACAGTGCAGCATCCAGTGCTGTTTTGTCTTCCATCTCCTTGATTGCAATGACGGAAAGCGGCTTAACTGTCGCTCCCATCCGGCGAAGCCCATCCAGAAGCTTATGGGACTTTTCGGGACTGCAGGCGACTGCCGCGGACTTTCCTCTGAGAGGTGCAGAGCTTTCTTTTGAATCGATGGACATGCTTTTGGCTGCCGCTAGAGCAGGGATTCGAGACGGTCTCTCACCCCCTGCGTGCGAATCCTATCCGCCAGTGCGGCTGCTGCTTCTTCGGCCATGTCGTGATCCCCTATGACGGAGTCACGAATGACTCGGGAACCATCCAGGGCCGCGAGCAGCCCTTCAATTTTGACCTTGCCCTCATCATAGGTCGCATGCACGGCGACCGGAGCGTTGCATCCTCCACCCATTCTTCGCAGAAAGGCCCGTTCGGCGAGGACCGACACGGCGCTGGGAACGTGGTGGAGTGCGGCAATCAAGGGATGCGCGACGGGGTCGTCCTTTCGGATTTCCAGTGCAAGCGCTCCCTGTCCAGGTGCGGGCAACATCTGATCGAAAGACAGCCGGGCAGATATCCTGCCACCCAATCCAAGACGGTTCAGTCCGGCGCAGGCGAGGATGATTGCGTCGCAGGCACCGCTTGCGAGCTTCTGCAGGCGGGTATCGACGTTGCCGCGGATGTCCAGGATTCTCAAGTCGCGGCGCAATACCAGAATTTGAGCTGTACGCCGTACGCTGCCTGTCCCGATAACCGAACCTGAGTGAAGTTCATCCAGAGTTCCTGCCTGTCCTCTCGTGATCAGTGCATCATGGGGATCCTCGCGTTCGGGGATTGCGCCGATTTCGAGGCCGTCGGGAATTGCGGTAGGCACATCCTTCATGCTATGAACCGCAAGGTCGATCTCGCGCGCCAGCAGCGCCTCCTCAATCTCCTTAACGAAAACGCCAACTCCTGAGCCCGATCTTATGGAGGAGGTGGCGTCCTTGTCGGCCGAGGTTTTCATGACCTCGAGGGTGACGCGCGTGTCGGGAAATCTGCTCAGAATCTGGTTTCTTACCCATGTGGTCTGGGCGAGCGCCAAAGCGCTACCCCGGGTGCCGATTGTAAGCATTCGAACTCCCAAAAGCTGGGGTCAGCCCTTTAGGGTCTGTCAATGAATAACGTTTGCACTTTGGCGTGAGCGCCGGGCCCCTCCGGGCTGCGGCCCGCAGGCCCGCTGGCTTTGTTGCTCGCTCCTTACATACCACCCCGGGTATGCTCGTCGCTCGCGCCTCGCCAGCGGGCCTGCAGCAAAGTATAAACGTTATTCATTGACAGACCCTTAGATTGCGGATTGGGAATTTCGGATTGCGGATTAGAAAGCAGCCAATTGCTCCCATCAATCGGCAATTCTAAATCCGTAATCCGCAATACCACTGGTTTACTCTTCCTCTTGCGAGTCTTTGTGGAGCTTGAAAATCCGCTTGATCATATTCAGGTAGGCCTCCTGATGCAACGGATCCTGGTGAGTGCTCTTTAGCTGTGTAACGAGCGGGTGGGCAATCTTACCTGCGATTCTCGAGACCATGGCCTCGAGTTCCTGGGTTTCTCTGGTATCTTGAGTGCCCACTCTTTTCATGTAGCGATCAAGCTCCAGCCGGCATATTTCTTCGATACGGCCCTGGAGTTGGGCCACGACAGGGCCCATGTCGAGGGACTTGAGCTTGGCGCAAAATGAATCGGCCTCCTGGTCGACTATCTTCTCCGCAAGAGAGGCCTCCCTGCGTCGCTCCTGCATGTTGGCTTCGACGACCGCGCCAAGGTCGTCGATGTCATAGCAGAAGACGTTATCAATGTCGGCGACCCCGGGGTCTACGTTGCGTGGGACGGAGATGTCGACGAAAACAATCGGTGCGTTCTTCCTTTCCACCATTACCGACTGGGCCATTGCGCGTTCGATGAGGACATCCTTTGAGCCCGTGGACGTGATGACGATGTCGGAGTGTGCGACAGCCTGTTGCAGCTCGCCGAACGGGACCGCTGTTCCTCGGAAGCGCGCCGCGAGTTCCTGCGCGGCTTCCGGGCTCCGATTGGTCACGCGAATGGTGCTGGCTCCGCTCGCTGCCAGGTGCCGGACGGCCACCTCTCCCATTTTGCCGGCCCCGACTATCAGGATTTTCTTATTACGGAGATCACCGAAGATTTTTCTGGCGAGCTCAACGGCAGCCGAGCTGACGGAGACAGAATACTCGCCAATGCCGGTTTCGGAGCGGACCCGTTTCGCTGTGCGGAAGGCTGCTTGCAGCAAGCTGTTCAGATAGGCACCGACGGTGTGCGCATCGACAGCGAGGTTATAGAAAAACTTTACTTGGCCGAGGATTTGCGGCTCACCCAGGATCATCGAGTCGAGGGAGGCGGCGACGCGAAAGACGTGGCGTACGACCTGATCGCTGGAGTGATGATACAGTCTCTGCCGAAGCTCCTGGCGTGCCATACTGCTGCTCTCGGACAAGAAGGATTCGAGAGCATCAATGCCTACCTGGTTGTTCTCAGCATGCGAGATCAATTCGACACGGTTGCAGGTCGAGATGATCATCGACTCCCGGATGCCCGGGCGTTCTGCCAGCTGGCGCAGTGCTTCGGGAATGCGGGAGGCTTGGATTGCGACCCGTTCGCGTATTCCCACCTCGGCGGTGCGGTGGTTCAATCCAACCAGGATAAAATTCGCCATCTATTACCTACATTCGCCGCCGCAGCTGTTGACGCCTCGGCTCCGGTAGAGATCGCCGGGTGAGCTCGGATGGGATTGCGAAGTCCACTGCGGCCGCACAAAACTATAGATACGCGTGAAGCCCCCAGTTGACCCCGAAGGTGAATAAGGTGGACACAAACCCGATGATGCTGATGTAGGCGGCACGCCGACCACGCCAGCTGGACGATAGACGGTAGTATACGAGAAGCAGATATATTCCCCAGGTAATCAGCGATGCGGTTTCTTTTGGATCCCAGCTCCAAAATCGGCCCCAGGCTTGTTGGGCCCACAACGCCCCGGTCACAAGTGTGATGCTCATTGCCACGAAGCCCACGAACAGCGACCTCCTCAGCAACTCGTCGCACACCTGAAGAGATGGAAGCCGGAAGTAGAAGAAACGGAATCTTTTAGCCTTCAGCTCCCTTTCCTGGATCAGGTAAAAAATACCTGAAAGAAACGTCAGAAAGAAAGCGGCATAGGCCAGGAATGCGACCGATGAGTGCAGGTACAGCCACCTGCTCTTCAGCAGCGGCGGTATTGCGTGCTTCTCTTCCCACATCAACTGGGAGACTATTGTAAGCAGAGAAACGAGGGGTAGCACGAATGCGCCAAGCACGTTTATCTTGTAGCGAAGGTTCGCCACCATAAAGATCAGCGTGATGCACCAGGCGAAAAAGCAGAGGGATTCGGGCAGGCTTGTTATCGGAAAGTGGCGCCTCTGCAATCCCAGCGTCACCAAGAAGAGTGTGTGCCCGACAAAGCCACAAGCCACCATTCCCAAGGCGACGCGGACGAAGATCTGACGCTTCTGGTAGAACCCGAGCAGTGAGTGAAGCAACCCTAGGGTATAGAGGGCAGCCGTGGCAAAAAGAGTCCAGCTCATAGTGGATATAAGTAATATAAAATACTAGCATTTGGATTAGTTGACTGCCAGACGAAATCCCGTTCGGCGACAAGTGGCCAGTGATCAGTGGCCAGCAAAATCTTTGTTATTTGAGAGATCTGACTGCTTACCACTCCGGCGGCGGCAAAGCTGGCTGATTTGAACGGTTTGCTCGGTTGCGGCCAAGAGCTGCTTCGTGAACTCCTTAGGGCTCGCGCAAGAATTACTTGGCATTTTGCTGCTGGCCCCCAGGCCCGCTGG
>Ga0315277_10002245_pt1 | contig 27092 bp, 24 predicted proteins | sample YL17G05_15_MG_FD_203695 | JGI IMG/M metagenome (GOLD analysis project Ga0315277, IMG submission 203695) | Sediment microbial communities from Yellowstone Lake, YNP, Wyoming, USA - YL17G05_15 | ecosystem: Environmental > Aquatic > Freshwater > Lake > Sediment | place: USA: Wyoming | collected... | reverse complement strand
AGTGCTTGGGAGCAAGAAAGGAATGCAATCCGGGCAACAGTAAGATGGAGATTCAATAAAAATGATGCTAGAGTAAAACTCCAGAGGCATTACTTTAATTTGCAAAATTAATGTTCCAGAGCACTAGCTCTGTTATTTCCCCATCTAATTCTTTAATCTGCTCATCAACCTCTTTAGAATCATTTTTTATATCGCATTCCTCTGCCATGTTGGGCCTCCTCCCACAGTGAGATGTTGATTTTCGCGATAGTATATACAAGATGCGCTTCGAGATGTCGTAGACATTGATCCTATTTTAAGGCTATGAGTCTTCATAGTTCTTGCGGTGAGAAGCAACCGATTTTTGACAGCCCAATCCTTAAGGGCGGAGCAGCCACAGACTTTACAGAACCCGGAAAAGGAACCTTTAAATACACATAATTTGTTCATTGTAGTAGCAAAAGTTACCATGATGTACTGATTCGTACATTAGATTGGGGTGTCAAATTGAGATGAACATCGATTCGCATGGATCACGGGGTCAGTGTCGAGCCCATCAAGGGCATCAAAAGCGTCAGGGCGCGGCCGCCTTCGGCCACCGGGGCTACGGGCACGACCTGGGCCTGATAATCCATCTACACCGGCGACCAGGACAGCTTCGCCAGGGTGGTGGAAAGCTGCCCCATTCCTCTGGTCATCGCGGGAGGACCACAGTTGGAGTCTGAGCAAGACCTCCTCAGAATGGTGGAAGGGGCGATTGGCGCGGGAGCCCGCGGCGTGGCCATCGGACGCAACGTCTTCCAACACGAGAGCCCGGCGCTCATCGTGCGCCGCATCTGCGCTGTGGTCCACCAGGGTCTGAGCGCCAAGGAGGCTCTGGAGATAGCCTCTGCGAAATAGATTCCAATGCCGTCCAGGCAGTAAAGATAAAAAGGTAAAGTTCTTCTTTAGTTTGATGAAGACGCTGGCAGTTCTCGTCCTTTTCCTCCTGGTGATGATCTCTGGCCGGGGAGCGGACCAGGGAGTGGATGGCCCCCATCTGGTGATCTCTTCCGTCTCCGGCCATCTCGAGCTGGAGAGGCCTTCAGTCCTCACTATTCTGCTGCATAACAACGCCTCTGCCTTGGTCCAGGCGGAGGGCGCGGGATTCGATGCCAAAAAAAGGGATGCCAGTGGAATTGTGGCTCTTTTGCAGAGCAATGACGACAGGATCAAGGTGCTCTCCGGGCCCCAAGTCGCAGGCACTCTCGCCCCAGGGGAGGGCAGATCCCTGGAGTTCACGGCCCTTGCCGAGGGCGCGGAGGTGGGCATCTATCCCCTGCAGATCCGCCTCAGCTACTTCTGGCTCTCTCAGGTAACTGTCACGGGAGACGAGAACCTCCCAGATGTCTTGTTTGGGTACGATGACGCTGTAAAAGAGGTTCCCCTGCAGGCAAAGGCGGTTCAAGGACCAAAGCTAGAGCTGGAAGAGCTGAAGGGTGAGGCCTTTCCGGGAGAAGAGTCGGAGCTTCAGCTTCTTTTGGCCAACCGCGGAGATGAGCCCGCTCTTGATCTTAAGGTCGAGGCCTATCCCCAGATGCCCTTTCGCCACATAGAGTCAGGGGACGAGCCAATGCGAATCGATCCCGATGGTTTTGCAGCGGCAAAGCTGAAGGTCCTCACCGAGGACAACGCCACGCCTGGCACTTTCGCCCTGCCCTGTCAGATAATTTACAGAGAGGGAGGCCAGCGAAGAGAAGATCTCGCCGTGCTGGTTTCGGTGCGAAAGGCGGGTCTTTCTGGATGGCTGCAGCCCGCGATAGTTTTGCTGCTGCTCCTGGCTGGAGGATACCTGGGGACCAGAAGATACCTGAGCAGCAGGAAAAGATCGCGCAGACGGCTATGAGGTTAAGCGCTCGAAGCGCTCCTGAGCGCTCTGCAGAATCTCTGCCTCGCCGGGGATTATGCCCTCGCGCATGAGGATTTTTCCGTTAACGATGGTCGTGTCCACCCCGCCGGTCATGCTGTAGATCAGATGAGATACTATATTATTCTCCGGATAAAACCATGGCCTTTGCAGATCTATCAGGGATAGGTCAGCCAGACCGCCTGCCCGAAGGCCCAAAGGCAATCCAAAGCAGGAGTAGGCGTTCTCGGTGGCCATTTTCCAGACGAGGCTGGCGGGAAGAGCTGTCGGATTTTTGCGGATGCATTTCTCCGAAATGGCTGAAACCTTCATCTCCTGAAAGATATTGAGGTTATTATTGCTTGATGCTCCATCAGTTCCCAAGCAAACATTGACTCCAGAGGAGCAGAGTCTTTCCACAGGGGAGAATCCAGAGGCAAGCTTCATGTTGCTCACCGGGCAATGGACTACATTTGCCTTTCCGGCTGCCAATTTTTCTATATCTCTGGGAGAAACCCAGACGCAATGAGCAGCCACCAGGTGACTGTTTAGCATCCCCAGGGATTCCAGATACTCCACCGGGCTTAATCCCATTCTGCTTTTTAATTCCTCTACTTCCTGTCTGGTCTCTGAGAGGTGGATGTGTATGAATGCCTTGTACTTCTCCGCCAGCTCTTTGGCAAAAAGAAGCGTCTGCTCCGAGCAGGTATTGACCGCATGCGGTCCTATGGCAGGAGTTATCAGCTCATCTTTCTGCCAGCGGCGAAGGAAGGGTTCTACGCCGCCTAGAAGCTCGGGAAAAATTTCGAAGACCCCCGCGCCGACGACTGCGCGAAGCCCCATTTTCTTCGTCGCTTGTGCTGTTTCGTCCGGAAATAGGTACATATCGCAATAGCAGGTGATGCCTGCGCGGATCTGCTCCAGGCAACCCAGCTTCACACCCCAGGAAATGTCTTCCTCATTAAGTTTTGCCTCCAGAGGCCAGATCTTTTCTTTCAGCCATGGTACGAGCTCCATATCATCAGCATAGCCCCGAAAGAGCGTCATGGCCAGGTGAGTATGGGCGTTCACCAGGCCGGGGATCGCCAGCTTTCTCCTGCCATCCAGGATCTCCTCGCCTCGATCGGCTCTGAGCCCTGGACCGATAGCCGCAATTCTATTTTCATCTATTTTTATATCTTGTCCTTTGAGAAGACCATCCCCTTTTATTACAGCTGCCTCTTTGATGAGCATAAAGAGAAATTAGATTATGGTAATATTAATATTCTTAACGCCTTTGTACCAGATCTTCAAATCTCTTTTGGGCCTGAGCCATTATCTTCTCCTCTCCAGGGATGATCCCTTCTCTCATCAATACCCTGCCATTGATAATCGTAGTATCCACCCCGCCAGTCATGCTGTAAACCAGATGGGATATGATATTCGTCTCGGGACATAGCCAGGGCTTGCGTAGATCGATTAGCATCAGGTCCGCCAGAGCTCCGGCCTTAAGGCCCATATCCAGTCCGAAGGTTCGGTAGGCATTATCGGTGGCCAGGCGCCAGATTTGCTCGGCTGAAAAGGCAGCCGGAGTATGGTAGGCGTTCTTCTGAACAATGGCTGTAACCTTCATCTCTTCAAACAGACTCAGATTATTATTGCTTGATGCCCCATCGGTTCCCAGGCATATATTCACACCCCACTTCAACAAAGTGTTCAGAGGGGCTATGCCGGAGGTTAGCTTAAGATTGCTCACGGTGCAATCCACAACATTAGCCTTTCTTTCCGCTAGAAGACGGCAATCATTTTCGGATAGCCAGACGCAGTGCACAGCCGCCAGCCGCTCGCTAAGCATCCCTAGGGAGTCCAGGTACTCCACTGGGCTCCTGCCTTTGGAGAGCAGGAATCCGTCTACTTCTTCCCTGGTCTCAGAGAGGTGGATATGGATCATGGCGTTATGACGGTCAGCGATCTCCTTCTCCTTAAGAAGTGTTTCCTCTGAGCAAGCATAGGCGGAGTGAGGGCCGACAGCGGGGATGATCAGCTCGTCACCTTTCCATCGGCGAAAAAATGGCTCCACTCCGTTCAGGAACTCAGGGCGCATATCGAATACCACGCCAGAGATGAAAGCCCGCATGCCCATCTCTTTGGTCGCCTCTGCCACAGCATCCGGGAAGAGATACATGTCATTGAAGCAGGTAATTCCAAAGTGAATCTGCTCCAGGCAGGCCAGTTTAACGCCCCAGGAAATGTCCTCTTCGTTAAGCTTCGCCTCCAGGGGCCAGATCTTATTCTCCAGCCAGGGCTTAAGTTCCATGTCATCAGCGTATCCGCGCAGAAGGGTCATGGCCGCATGGGTGTGGCAGTTTATCAGCCCTGGAGCGGCCAGTTTGCCTCGGCCGTCAATGATTTCGCTCTTATCTTCAACTTTAAGATCCCGGCCGATCTCGACGATCTTGTTATCTCGGATAAGGATGTCTCTATCTTTCAGGATTTGGCCAGATTGGAGAACGCTGACATCTCTGATGAGCATGGAACATCAGAGAACAGAAAACTATAAAAAATATCCGGACGATCTGGCCTTTGCAAAAGGTGATCTGTAATTCGACGCCCCTTATTCAGATCGCTGAAGAAGAAGGGAGACGATCTGAACAATTTATTGTTCTAGCGATCCGGATTGCAGTCTCCGTTACTACGACAAAGCGTCCAAAGATCTTATCTTCAGAGAGGGAAAGGACCTTCTGCATCATTGAGATCTTATTCGATGGGCTGGCGAATCCGCTGCGAAGCAAAATAACCCCGCAATGCGGCAATTTCCTTCGAAATATCATCTCTCCGAAGTCCTTATCGATGGTTATTAGTACGCAGCCTTCCGAGTAGGCTTTCTCAAGTATGCGCTCGTCCTCCCATCCCCGGCATTTCTCGTAAGCGGAGATGGCGTCATGATCGTTCTCGCGCAGCCAGCGTACAACAGAAGGGCCCACGCACTTCAATCGACCAGAAAGCGCATTCTAACTGGCCTCGGCCTTCAGGGGAACGAAGGAGGCATCTTCAAGGGTCTTGGAGGCAAAGAGAAGACAGGCAAAGATGTCCTCCTTCTCCAGGCCGGGATACTCCTCCAGGATTTCATCCATGGTGACGCCGTGTGCGAGGAGCCTTAAAATATACTCTGCGGTGAGCCTTGTGCCCCGGATGACTGGCTTGCCAACCATGACTTTGGGGTTTATTGTTATCCGTTCCAGAAGATTTTCGTTATTCACGGCAGATGGGAAATCGAGCGGCGAGGGTCGTAACTATAAGAAATCGCTCTCTAATAGATCCGCAGGAGGCTTTCGTTTCATATCGGTCTTGTCAAAGTCGGCATCGAAGCTTACGAGCACTAAGCCGTTTCTTTCTGCGGCAACGTATTGATAGGCGTCGTCGAAGTCCAGGTTGAACTTTTTTATGACAGAGAGCACTCTTCTTAGATCGAAGGCGGAAAGGCAAATGCGCCTGACCGCAGAATCCTCTAGGATGTCCGAGATAAACGCCTCAAAAACGTCTTCCTTTCTCAATTTAGACGTTATCAGCCCTATTGGGTTGAGGGCAAACTCGGTCATGGTAAGCTGGTCGGCATCAACCGATTGCAGGAACCGGCGCACCTCTGTCGCCCTCTCCTGCAGAAGAAGAAGCTCCAGCCATACGTTGGTGTCCACCAGGTACATCAGTTGCCCCACCAGTCCAGCGACTTTTTCTGCAGCTCCAGAGATGTGTATTGATCGCGGAACTCTTTGAGGCCCCCGGCCCAATCCAGCCGAAGTTTCCTCCTCTTCGGCTTGGCTCTCTTTTCTGCCAGGAACAAAGCGAAGTCCCGAACTTCTTGCTGGTGCTCGGGAGGCAGCTTTGCCAAGATCTTTTCAAAGGATTCCATCAGGATATGATTGGTTTTTCGACATTAAAAAGTTCTCTGATGGCTCCTGGACATTTTTATGATCTGCTCCCCTAACCAACAAGATTGCTGGCATGGCATGCTCGCCATGGTCCGGCCCGGGGGCTGGCGGATGGTCCTTGCAGGGCTTTCCGGAATATCGTTGGTTTTGTCCTTTAGCCATAAAATCCCCTTTGCAACGGTCCAGTTCCATTTCTCTGCACACAAAATCAGACTGAACATGAGGTACAAGGTAGCATTTTTTCGCTTCTCCGCAGACGCCTGAAAAAGTTAAATTGAAGACAGAGAGCTTATGCCCCAGCCCTCATCTCCTCCATCCCCGCCCGCAGCGCCTCATCCAGCTTCTCCACGTTCGGCCCTCCGCCCTGCGCCAGGTCCGGCTTGCCGCCGCCTCCGCCGCCCAGCAGCTTCGCAGCTGCCCGGATGATGCTCCCGGCCTTGACGCCCTTCTCCAGCCCCGACTTGCCCACGGCGGCCACCAGCGTTCCCGTCTCACTGCCCAGCAAAGCCACATAGTCCTGCTCCGCCAGGAGGGACGCGGCCTTGAGCAGCTCCTCGATATCGGCGCTGCCCATCCTCTGCACCACGACCTTGAGGCCGTCGATGTCCTGGGCCTCTGCGGTCATGGTCTTGAGCCGAGCCCTGGCCAGCTCCTCCTTCAGCCGCTCGATCTCCTTCTGCTGGCCCTTCCACTCCTCGAAGAAGCGCGATGCGGTTTTAGGCAGCTGCTCCGCCGGGACCCGAAGGGCGCCCGCGGCTTCACCGAGGAGGTCGTCCCTCTCCTGGCAGGCCCGCACCGCCGCCTCGCCCGCGGCGAACTCAATCCTCTCCACGCCGTCCTGGATGCGCTCCGTCTTCAGGATTTTTATGGCCCCGATCTGCCCGGTGTTCGTGACGTGCGTTCCCGCACAGGCCTCGATGTCCGAGCCCACGCGCACCACGCGGATCTGCTTGCCCGGCGGCACGCCTCCCTGGTAGAGCTCGAAGCCGAAGAGCTTCTCTGCCTCGGTGCGGGGCAGGAACCTGGTCTCCACAGGAATGGTCTCCATGACGCGCCTGTTGGCTTCCAGCTCGATGGCCTTCAGCTCCTCGTCGCTGATGCGCTTGTAGTGAGAGATATCCAGGCGCGCCCGGTCCTCGCTCTTCTGGGCGCCCGCCTGCCAGATATGCTTTCCCAAAACGCGCTTGGCGGAGTCATGCACCAGGTGCGTGGCCGTGTGATGGCGCGCGTGCGCCAGACGGCGGCGCATATCGACCTTGCCCGTGACGTGATCGCCCCTCTCCAATCCGGCCCTCTCCAGCCTGTGCAAGACCACGTCTCCCGACTTCTGAACGTCCACAACGCAAAAGACCTGGCCTGCCTTCTCCAGAGTGCCGCGATCGGCAGGCTGGCCGCCGCCCTCGGGATAGAGCAGAGTCCTGTCCAAAATTACAGAGCCGTCTATCACCTCCAGCACCTCCGCCTCGAAGACCTGACCGAAGGGCTGCTCGTAGAACAGAAGCTCTGTCTTGCCCGGGAGAACGAGCTTGGGGGCTTCCTTCGCTTCTGCTCGAATATGCGTCTTGGCCACCAGCGAGTAGAAGTTGTCCGGCAGCTCCACCGATGCTCCCAGCGCCTCCGCAGACTCGCGGGTGATCTCGGGGGGAATGCCGTGCGTGTCGTAGAGGGAGATCATCTCCTGCAGTGGAATAGCCTGGTTCATCTTGCGGAAGTGCTCTGCGGTCTTCTTCACCAGCCTTTTTCCCTTCTCCAGGGTCTCGGCGTACTTCTGCTCCTCCTGATCCAGGATCTCCTTGATGGTTGAAAACCGCTCCTGCCAGTCCGGATAGTCCAGGCGGGAGATCTGCATCAAGACCAGATCGGCTACGGGCGCAGCCAGGCCCAGCTCCTTCATCAGCCGCAGGGTCCTGCGGATGACCAGCCTGGCCAGATATCCGGCCTTGACGTTGGAGGGGATGATGCCGTCGCCCAGCATGTACGCCAGACAGCGAGTGTGGTCGACCACGGCATAGACGCGCTCCATGGGCTCGATGGTCTTCTCCAGCTTCGCGGGCGAAATCCCGATGCTGCCTGCGATTTTGGCCCGCAGGTCCTTCATGGAGTACTCATCCAGGTCCACCATTCCCGCCAGCCGGGCATTCTGGGCGAAGATCTCCGCGTACTCCGGATCCAACAGGTTGTGCTCTACGCCTGCCATATCGGCCACCTTTCGGACCAGGTCCGGGAAGACGGCGTCGTAGATGGTGGGGCTGCCTTTGGAAGCCCAGACGAACCTCTCCAGGCCGTAGCCAGTATCCACGATATAGTTTGGCATCTTCTCGTAGCGCTCGCCCTTGATTTCGATGGGCCCTCCTGGCACGGCCTTGAGGTCCATGAAGACCAGCGTGGCCAGCTCCAGGCCGGCTACCAGGCACTCCACACTCGGGCCGGCATTTCCACCTCCTGCCCAGGGGTTCTCCTTGTAGGTGACGGCCATCGGGTCCATTCCAAGGCCCGAAAGAAGTTCGTCGCACAGCTGGACCGTTCGGTCCTTCCAGTAGATCTCCCGCTCCTGGGTGTTGAAGACGTGGTGTGCCATCATCTCGAAGGTGGTGAGATGGCGGCCCGAACGGCCCACGGAATCCAGGTCATCCAGCCGGATGCAGGGCTGGCTGATGGTCAGAGGATTGGCAGGTGGCAAAACCAGGCCGCCGGTCACGAAGGGCTGGAAGTCGGCGATGGAAGCGATGGTGAGGTAGATGTCGTCTCTCCAGCGGGCTACCACTGGATAGCGGGCGATCCTGGTGTGGCCGCGTGCCTGGAAGTAATTCAGATAATGCTCGCGCATCTCCTCCAGGGAATGCTCGCGGCGGAAGACGGGAGCGCCGATGAACGTGTAGGGATCGCAGGGCGGGTCCCCGCAGGTCTTCCTGGCCCTGTCCCTGGTCCAGAAGAGTTTGCCGCATTTCTCGCACTTCTTGCGCTGGAATCCTTCATCCACGAAGAAGTCCAATCGATACTCATCCTCGGAGAACATGTTGATCGGCGCTATGGGGCAGGAATGCTAAATTCTCAATTTACCCTTATGACCTTCAGCAACGAGACCACGGGCACCCCTGCGATCTCATCCGTTCCCTTCTTGTCGATCAGGACGGCGATGGCGTTGATCTTGGCCCCGTGCTCGTCCAGGTACTCGACGGTCTCCTCCAGCGTGCGTCCGGAGGTCACCACATCATCGATGATGATGCACTCCTTGTCCTTGACATCGGAGAAGTTGGAGCTCAGGTTGCCGCGTGCCTTCTTGCCCCCCTGGGTGAGCATCTGCTTGCTGGGAGTGTAAACGGCCAGCTCCGCGGCCAGGTCGCTGGCCACCATGCTCGCCAGGGGCAGTCCGCTCAAGGCAATGCCCACGACCACATCCACCCCGCACTCGGTGACGTCCAGGGTCTCATAAAGGATATCCGAGAGGGCTTGAGAGATGTGGCTCAGCCTAAAGGCGCTCTTGCCGATCATTGACCAGTCCACGGAGATATCCTTCGGGCCGGGGGCTGTGCTCGTCTTCTCAGCATGAGTGAGAAGCCAGGTAACGGTCTCGCTGGAGACGTTCAGCTCCTCGGAGATCTGGCCCTCCACCAGCCCTTCCGCTTTCAGTTCTATAGCCTTCTTCATCAAAGTCTCAATGTTCTTCATTATTTGCACCTCTTTTTCTTCCGGGCAGGAGTTCCGCAATCAGGACATGCTTCTCCCTCGAAGCTCTTGCCGCAGCCCTGGCACTTCAGGACTCGACGGAGCTCTCTTCTTATCCTGGGCTGCCCGATGGGCTCGATCCTCAGGCCGAGGTGAAGCGCGACATTCTGCAAGGCGTAGTCGTCGGTAGCAAGAACGGCTCCATACTCCAGGGCTTTGGCCAACACCTCCAGATCCGCGGCAGACAGAACGGCGATATCGCCGGTCTTTGCTGCTGCCTCGCGGGCATTTTTTAGCGCCTGGGATGAGGGGCTCTCCACCCGAGCCTCGAAGATATGGAGCATGGATCTGGACCTCAAGTCCTTCAGCTCCGCCTCGACCGCCGGGACGGTGATCAGCTCTCCCTCTGGTCTTTTGCCCCAGATGAACACCGAGGCATCCGCTACGACATACACATGCAGGGGTTCTTGAGAGTTATACTACTTGGACTTTTCCCGGACCAAAACGCTATTATCATATAATGCAATCCAAGGGTTGGATGGCCAAGAAAGGAAAGAAGGCTGGCAATAAGGAAGACCAAGGGCTTGCTACATCGGCCCAACCGGGCAACCAGGGCCAGCGTACCGTTAAGGCGCCTCCCAAAGCCAAGCCCAAGAGCGCTGCCGAGCGCCGAACGAACCGCATAGATGGAATAAAGAAGACCGTTTACCCCTCCATCCTGGGGGTCCTGGCGGGCTTTGCATGCTTCTTTGGCAAAGCCACAATCAGCACCTTGCCCTGGCATTTTGTACTGCTGGTGGTAATCCTCGCCACTTATCTCATCCAGAGGTATACCTATCCCTTCTTGAAAATAGACGCAGCAGGCTTCCAGACCAAAGACTGGTTTTACGTGGAGTTTATGGCAGTCGATCTCTGGCTGGTCACGTGGACGCTTCTTCTCAACTGAGGTTTGGCCATGAGGATTGCCGTCATCAACCGCGACCGCTGCCAGCCCAAGAAATGCTCCAAGGAGTGCGAGTACTTCTGCCCGCCGGTGCGCACCGGCGACGAGACCATCGTCTTCGTGGACGGCAAGCCCCTGATAACCGAAAATCTCTGCGTGGGCTGCGGCATCTGCGTTCGCAAATGTCCCTTCGGGGCTATCACCATCACCAACCTCCCCGAGGAGATGGAAGATCCCGTGCACAGATACGGCCAGAATGGTTTTGCGCTTTACGGTTTACCTGTCCCGGTGGAGGGCAGAGTCACGGGCCTCGTGGGGCCCAACGGCATAGGAAAGAGCACGGCTGTGTCCGTACTCTCCGGCATCTTGAGGCCCAACCTGGGAAAGAATGCCACCTGGGATGAGGTCTTGGCACGCTTTGCCGGCTCTGCCCTGGGCGACTACTTGCGAAAGGTGCTTGGGAAGGGGGTCAAGACCTCCTACAAGCCGCAGTACGTGGACCGCATCCCCAAGAGCTACTCCGGACAGGTTCGCGGCCTCTTGGAGAAGACCGATGAGCGCGGTGCTCTGCGAGATCTGATCGAGTGGCTGGGCCTCACCAAGCTCATTGACCGGGAGATATCGAGCCTGAGCGGAGGAGAGCTGCAGCGCGTCGCTGTTGCGGCCACAGCCGCACGGGATGCGGACTTTTACTTCTTCGATGAGATCAGCCCCTACCTGGATATCTACCAGCGCATCAATGTGGCGCGAATTCTGCAGGGGCTGGCGAAGGAGAAGGCGGTCATGGTGGTGGAGCACGACCTGGCCTTGCTCGATCTTCTGGCGGATAACGTCCACCTCATCTACGGCCTGCCCGGAGCCTACGGCGTCATCACCAGGCCAAAAGGGGTGCGCGTCGGCATCAACCAGTACCTGCGCGGCAATCTGCCCGAGGAGAATGTGCGGTTTCGTGATTCGGCCATCACCTTCGAGGTGCGTGCCCCCAGGATGGAGAAGGAGATACCCGCCCTTATTGCCTACGAGGCCTTCACCAAGGTCTACTCCTCCTTCCGCCTCCAGGCCGAGCCAGGCCTAGTTCGCCGGGGAGAGGTGGTGGGAATCCTGGGTGCCAACGGCACAGGAAAGAGCACCTACATCAAAATCCTGGCCGGTGTTGAGAAGCCCACCACGGGAAGCTTCGAAAGTCAGCTCAAGGTCTCCTACAAGCCCCAGTACCTCAAGGCCGATTCCGAGGTGACAGTGCAGGGCTTGCTGCGGAGCGTCACGCATGATTTCGACAGCAGCTACTACCAGGCGGAGATATTGCGGCCCATGGGCCTTGAGCCTCTGCTGGATCAGGCTCTGACGGAGCTGTCGGGTGGCGAGCTGCAGCGCGCGGCCATAACCGCCTGCCTGAGCCGGGATGCTGACCTTTATCTGCTGGACGAGCCGTCGGCACATTTGGATGTGGAGCAGAGGATGCTGACGGCGAAGGTCATGAGGCGCTTTGCGGAATCCACCGAGAAGACTGTCCTGGTCGTGGACCACGATATCTACCTCATAGATCTCCTCTCGGAGAGGGTAATGGTCTTTGAGGGCGTTCCAGGAGAGATCGGCATAGCCCACCCTCCCCTGGAGATGCGCGAGGGCATGAACGCCTTCCTCAAGGGGCTGGGCATCACCTTCCGGCGTGACGAGGAGACGCGCCGGCCCAGAGTAAATAAACCAGGCTCGCGCCTCGATCGGATGCAGAAAGAGCAGGGCGAATACTACTATCCTGTTGAGGAATCTTAGTTATCTGATTATGAAGCTTCTCAACCGACGCCTCGTGCGCAGCCTGGAAGGTCAGAACCTGCTGGAGATCTTCTTCGTCACAGCCGTAGCTTCGGTCTTGGGCATCCGGTTCTTTCTGGCGCTGACCGGTTACCCCCGCCTCAGCCCAGGCAACCTGCACATTGCCCATGTTCTTTTGGGTGGAGCGCTCATGATGCTTGCCCTGGTCATAACCCTGGGATACATAAATAAGTCGGCTTATTATCTGGCCGCAACCATTGGAGGCTTTGGATTTGGAGCATTCATCGATGAGCTGGGCAAGTTCATCACCGGAGACAACAACTACTTCTACCAGCCCACCGTGGCCCTGATCTACATAACCTTCATCTTGCTCTACTTCGGCATCGAGGCCGTTGTACGCAGGCCTTTGCTCTCCGATCAGGAGAGATTGATCAATGCCCTGGAGATCGCCAAGGAGGTGGTGCTGGAGGACCTGGACCACCGCGAGCGCCGACGCGCGCTGGACCTGCTTAAAGAGTGCTCTCCCTCCGATCCTGTGACCAGGGCCTTGAGGGAGCTGCTCTACGCTACCGACTCTGTGCCTGTTCCCAGGCCCGACATCTACACCACGGTTAAAATCCGGGCGCGGCGGCTCTATAGAAGGCTGGTGCAAAGGGCCTGGTTCGTAAAGGCCGTGATAGCCTTCTTTCTGCTTCAATCCTTCTTTGCCCTGGGTCTGGACTTCTTCTTGCTCTATGCCAAGCTGCGGTGGAGAGCGAACCTGCACACCATCTTTCCCACTCTGTCCGTCTCCGATCTGGCTGGGCTGGCCTCAGCGACGGTGGCGGCAATAATCGTGATCGTCGGCGTCATGAAGATACGCAGCTCCAAGCTCCAGGCCTACCGGCTCTTCAAGGATGCAGTGCTGGTGCAGATCTTCCTCGTCCAGGTATTCCTCTTTTACAGGGCACAGCTTCTCGCTCTGCTGGGGCTGGCGGGGAATATCTGCGTCCTTCTGGTCCTGTATTACATGATCCGCCAGGAGAAAGCAGCGCAGGGTGTTTGCGCCCAGACGCCCCAATCCTTGGCTTCGGCCGGCACAGCACCTTCACGATAAGAGACGTGTGAAATAAAAGATAACAGGGATTTGGATTCCCCTGTTTGCTTGGTCGCTTGAGATGTAGGTAATGAATCCTTTGGAAAAGGATCCTGAAGATCAATCGCTAGTAGCTCTTTCTGGGTGGCCTGTGCTTCTGGTAGCACTCCTGGCAGTATACTGGCCTGTTCGCATCAGGCTTGAAGGGAACCTGGCTCTGTTTGCCACAGTCGGCACAAACTGCATCATGCATCTCTCTTGGGCCTCGGCTGAAGCCACCACGTCTTTCTCTATCCATGGTATTCACTACACCCTTGCGGGCGAACATAAAAAGCGCCAATGGTATAAATCAGTTTGGACGCAACCTTCATATAGAAGTTCAAACACCCGATATCTCACTTTGATCACTATCTCATTTGGAGGTAATTGAATGGCAGCAGGACAATTCGGTGGAACACCGGTACTCATTCTTAAGGAAGGCAGCCAGAGAACCGCTGGCCGCGAAGCACAGAGATCGAACATCATGGCCGCCAAGGCCGTAGCTGGCGCCGTCAGAACCACCTTGGGCCCTAAGGGCATGGACAAGATGCTGGTCGATACCTTAGGGGACGTGGTTATAACCAATGACGGTGTCACCATCCTCAAGGAGATGGACATCGAGCACCCCGCCGCCAAGATGATGGTGGAGATCGCCAAGACCCAGGACGCCGAGGTGGGAGACGGGACGACCACTGCCGTGGTTTTAGCCGGAGAGCTGCTCAAGCAGGCCGAGGGGCTGCTGGACCAGGAGATCCACCCCACGGTCATAGCGGCAGGCTACAGGGCAGCAGCCGATAAATCCCTGGAGATCCTGAAGACCATAGCCGTAAGCGTCTCCGTAAATGACGTGGAGCTTCTGAAGAAGATCGCCATCACCGCCATGACCGGCAAGGGCTCCGGCACCGCCCGAGGGGAGCTGGCCAACCTGGCCGTTGTGGCCGTGAAGGCAGTGGTGGACGAGGACGGAACCGTGGACACGGACAACATCACCGTGGAGAAGAAAGTGGGCGGAGGCATAACCGATTCAGAGCTGGTCCACGGCATGGTCATCGATAAGGACCGATTGCATCCCAACATGCCCAAGAAGGTCACGGGAGCCAAGATCGCCCTGCTCAATGCCGCCATCGAGATCGAGAAGACCGAGGTGGACGCCAAGATTGAGATCACCTCGCCCGATCAGCTGCAAGCCTTCCTGGACCAGGAGGAGACCATGCTCAAGGGCATGGTGGACAGCATCATTGACACCGGAGCTAACGTTGTTTTCTGCCAGAAGGGCATCGACGACCTGGCGCAGCACTTCCTGGCCAAGGCCGGCATATACACCGTCCGCCGCGTCAAGAAGAGCGATATGGAGAAGCTGGCGCGCGCCACCGGCGGAAGGGTAGTCACCAGCATCCATGACCTGACGGTACAGGACCTGGGCAAGGCAGGCCTGGTCGAGGAGAGGAAGATCGGCGACGAGAAGATGACCTTCGTCGAGGAGTGCGAGAACCCCAAGTCCGTGTCCATAATCCTGCGGGGCGGCACCGAGCACGTCGTCGATGAGCTGGGCAGAGCCATGGAGGATGGGCTGCGCGTCGTCGGCGTCGTAGTTGAGGACAAGATGCTGGTTCCCGGCGGCGGTGCCCCCGAGGTGGAGCTGGCCCTGCGGCTGCGTGAGTACGCTGCCACCGTGGGAGGCCGTGAGCAGCTGGCCATCGAGGCCTTCGCCGACTCCATGGAGGTCATACCCAAGACCCTGGCCGAGAACGCCGGTCTGGACCAGATCGATACGCTCGTCGCCCTGCGCAGCCAGCACGAGAAGGGCGTGAAGAGCGCCGGCCTGGATATGGACACCGGCGAGCCCGTGGACATGCTCAAGCTGGGCGTGGTCGAGCCCCTGCGGGTCAAGACCCAGGCCATCAACTCTGCAGCTGAGGCCGCGGTCATGATCCTGCGCATCGATGACATCATCGCCTCCAAGTCCGGCGGATCGGGCGGCATGCCTGGTGGTGCGAGCGGCATGCCTGGCGGCGGCATGGGCGGAGAGGACTTCGAGTAGGTCCTAACCCTCTTTTTTTATTTTCACTTTTCTTTTGATCATAGAGATGGCACTCTTAAATTCGCAGCTCCAAGTGAAACAGGAACATTCGATCCTATGTCATTTAAGTCCATAGTGAAAAAGGAGAGGAAATAATGAAACGTATCATAGCAGTTGGAATAATGCTCATGTCCGTCCTTTTGACTCTCTCTTTGCATGGAGCCTTTGCACAGAATGAGATCTCAGAGGAAGCGGCAATAGCCGAGTCTAATAATTATGTAACGCAAGGGTATTCCCTGCAGGGTCAGGAAGCCATTGACCTCTATGATAAGGCGATTCAAATCTATCCGCAAAACTTTTATGCCTACTATAACAAGGGGACAACCCTGATTCAACTCGAGCGGTACCGGGAGGCTGTTGAGGCGCTAAACATGGCCCTTTCGATTAAACCCGATGACAGTGATGCCCTGGTAAACAAAGCGGTTGCCTTAATAGGTGCCGCTCGTTCGGGACAATACACCAATGCGGAGGCCGCCTATCAAAAAGCGATTCAGGCATGTGACATGGCTATACAGCTTTCCGAGTCAAACCTACGTGCTTGGAATAATCGGGGCCAAGCCGAGTGGAGTCTCGGGGAATTGACACAAGATACCAGCATTCTGCTTAAAGCTTATCATGATTTCAGGCATGTGTATGATATCGGCAGTGGTAGTTATGGGGCCGATGCAGGCATACAAGCAGATGAGGTGTACAGGCGAATGCTGGAACTCGGATGGCAGCCCCCAAATAACGAAAACCCGTACGGCTTCCGTGAAGAAGCCTCAGGCGTGCTCGGGTGATCCATGCAGCGGAGACTTTCAACGCATATATTGCGACTCTGCCAAGGCTAAGGAGCTGGGACAGGCCCCCATATCCTGGCTCCTCGGATTTTCTCGCCTTGCCAGTGCATATGACCTGCGCATCTCCTTTATTATATTTTAACCAATTCCCTATCAGTTTGAATCATTTGTTCCCTTATTTACCAATGTGGTCGATACCGGCTGGTCAAAGCTCACTTCGCGCGGCTTAGGTACCCTCAAGAAAAGGCTGCGGGAGAGACGGGAGGGGGCACAAGCCGAAGCCTCCGCCCTGCAGAGTTCCGGTCGAGTCAGGGGGGAGTACCTCAACGTCTTCTGGGTGAAGAAGGAGACCAAGAAGGGCAAGACCCGCAACGTGTACCTGGGGAGCTGCAAGAAGATGAGCCGCGAGGAGGCGCTGGATAGAGCGAGGAAGAGGAAGAGGGAGGGGCTGGGGATCGAAAAGTGATCTATGATATTACATATTTGGACTTTAAGATATCATAGATCAAGATTAGCCCGCTCTGCAGGCAGTGCAAAATTCCAACTCTTTTTGCTTCAAGCTCAGTCGCCCCGTTTCTGTGAGGTAAACTTTCATCTAATAAGATTTATAATGCTGCTGCTCCTGCGCCGTTGTTATCGAAAAAAGGAGCTGCAAGCCTGGCCAGCCTTCAAGCCACATCACTCCGATTTTTGCCCTCCTCCTCTTGGCTGGCATTCTTAACAGTAAGAGATGAATGGCTGAGGCTATAAGGCTTGTCCACAGTTGGAGCTGGATAATCCAATTAAGAAGCATCCTATATCACACCCTTGCACAGCTCCCCGCTCTCCAGGTCCTCCCGGAAGAAATCCTCGCGCGTGCGCATGCGCAGGGCCAGTGCTAGCTTGCGTTTGGCATAAAAGGGCGCGAGCCGCAGCATCTCCCTGGCAAACCACTTCGGATAAAGCCTCTTGACCTTGTCTTGCCTGAACCACTCATAATCGTAGTGCTGCGGCTCGGAGCGCATCTACGTCTTGGGGTAGGAAATGGAAGATGCAGAAGACGAGCACGTCCACCTTTGGCCGCTGGACCAAGCAAAGTCGGCTGATAAGATCCAATAAGAGGTATCTCCTTGAAAGCCATTGATGTCCTTCGCAGCCATGAGCGGGAGATAAAGGAACGCTTCGTCGTCCGCTGCATTGGTCTCTTCGGTTCCTTTGTCCGCGGCGAGGAGCAGGAGACCAGCGACGTTGACATCCTGGTGGAGTTCGAAGAGCCTCTTTGGCAGGAGGGTGGATCTGCTTACCCCAGAGGGAATAAGCCACCGCATCAGGCCTTACGTAGAAAGAGAGGTGGTCTGGGCTGATTAAGGACGACTCCGTCTTCTTGGGGCATATACTCGACGAGATAGCCTTCTTGACGAGATACATTGAGGGCCTGGAATTCAAGGAGCTTTTGGAGGACGAACTACTGTAGAGGGGCATGCTCTGACCTCTCCTTGCTCTGCTCTTTCAAGCAGATTAGAGGTGTTTCATGTGGGTAACTTCAGGATATCGACCAACAACATTCATGATTCACTATCCTGCCAGGGGAGTACAAAGATGGTGATTGATAGCGATAACTGGCTCCAGAATTTGCCCTCTTGGGATACACATCATTGATGTGATCCGGCCAATGGATTCCATATCCCCAGGTTTACCCACACAAAACAGCGAGGAGCCTTTAATTTTTATTAGCTGCAAACTGCACTGCAATATAAAAATTGGTGGATTATCAGGCATAAAGAATGATATCCACCTAAATCATTTTTATATTTATATGTACTCAATGGAACAGCATTCCTTATTCACGGCTACATGTTCGGAATTGGGAAGCTTGGTAAGGGTAACCGTGATCTGTCCATCTAGTGGTATCTTATCAGCAGGAACCATCAAATAGCCGAATGTCTGATATCCCCAACCAAGAGTGTCCGCAGGCATCTGAAACTCCGGGTGGGTGTTTTTTAGCGCAACTGTTGCACTTGTGCTTCCAGTTCGAGTTTCATAGGTGATCTTCACATTTGTTGAATATCCGCTACCTCCGCTTTGTCCGGAGGGACGAGTGACTAAAGGAGCGAGATAAATGTACAGCTTTCTATCGGTTGGCAGGTTATAAAAAGTCCAGGCTGCGGATTGTCCTGGCTGCGTTAACCATGTCCAACCAGAAACATAGTTCCCGGAGATGACCTGAAAATCAGCATCGTTTATCACAGAAACTACATTTACTGGACCGTATTGGGCAGCAGTGGCTGAAATAGTTGCTGTGAGTGTCGTCCACATGTAATCGAGCGGGCATACCCAATTGCTTGATGAATTGTCAACCGACATCTTAGTCCAACCTACAGGCAAAGTATAGTTGGAGGCGTCTTTGACAAAAGCACATTCCTTGGTCATGTCGTTCTTGATCAGGTTTCGGCAATCACCTGAAGCACCTGAATGTTTCTCGGTGCAGCAATGCTCACGCTCGAAGCCTTTGCAAATCCCTTTTACAGTAACCGATGTGTAGCTTTCTGGACAGGATGCATATGAACCCAATATCTCCCAGCCTTCGGGCGGCGTGCAGTCCATGCACTCATCTCCCGGCAGGAATCTCGCGCACTGCATCGAATCATTGTTGACTATCATCTGAAGTGGCATTGGCGCAGCGAAAGCTAGTCCTGCTAGCATGAGGCTAAGTATAGCAAGTCCGGCATTTTTCATGTATAATTATTGTTGATATCCGGTATATTTTATTTACTAAACTCATCCGTCTTGTGCATGGTTATCTTATTTATATGGAAAGCACTCAATCAGAATGGTCCGAGCACCATCGGCGATATTGTGAAAGCAACAGGCTTGAGGCGCGAATTAGTCTATGGCGCACTGGGCTGGTTGGGTCGCGAAAATAAGATCGTCGTGGAGAGGCGCGGACAGGCAATGGTCTTCTCATTGCGACCATAGCGATGATCACCGGAAGCACCACAAAGAGAGCGCAAGAGTTAGGAGCCCCCACGTATGATGACCTCAAACTTCGCCAGGTACAACATCGAGAAATTCCCCAACGCGGTATCGATATCGCGAAGCTCCCGCTGGTTCAAAGGACGAAGATATCCGCGGCTTGCACCATCAAGGGACTTGTTGACAAAATACCTGGCGGGAGTTATAATCTGGACAAACTCGATCCGGGCGAAGTGGCGTATGAGCTTGGTTCCGAAGCCGTGTTACTGTGCTGGGAAGCCCCAGGCAGATTTTGTCATAGGCGATTGGTTGCGACCTGGCTGGAAGAGGCACTGGGAGTCGATTATGGAGAACATTCGGTTGTATCCCACCATATTGATGCTCAATCTCTGATCGTGCTGTTCTCTTAACATGAGAAACTTCTCCAATTTCAGCCTTGGAGTCTAAACCAAAGGCTGTGGAGGTGGCATTTTTATCCCGCCGAAATTGAGCACTTTTATACCGCCAATGACGGAAGCGATATCATGAATTCTCACAACCTGGAAATCACGCAAGAACGAGTCAGTCACAGCTTGGGCTGCAAATGATTGAATGAGCACTATCGTTCTGCCCGTGTTATTCAAGCCATCGGGAGAATATGCCGCGATGTAAGATGATTTCCCAGTCGAACGGATTTTGGCACCCATTCCGGGAATACCACTTATGGACACCCTGCCCCATGTGGCCTTATATGACTGTGATGCCACTCTGTTTATGATTAGATCCGTAAGTTTGGATTCTGACACGTCCGTGCTATTCTTGTAATCATCGATCGCAACATCGATTAATTCCCTTTTGAAGGGACCTGCCATTATCTGGAAGTCGTATTCGGTGAACTTATCATGCGTCAAAGGCTCACTCATATTGATAGTCAGATTCTCTGTCGTGTTTATGTTAAAGCTGGCAGAAAATGGCCCCGCTATTACCTTATCCGAAAATCCAAGAGCTGCGCCCGATGCAAATACTAACGCCAACAATAGGAACACGACCAGTTTGATCTTCATAGTCTAACACCCGCAATACCTATATCTATTCAATGTATTTAATGAATTTCAAAGAGGAAACATTTATTCAATATTGCCTATAATATATCGGGTGCACAGTTCCTTCCATGAGGATCTGATAGACCAAAATGCTGTCATTGCCGTCTGTAAATAGATTGTTATAGTTTCGGATATAATATCAAGCTATATCAGCAAGACTCAGGGGACGTTTATTGTGGAAAAGAGCCAATACATTCGATGGTTTGAGGAGATAGCCATAGAAGATATACCTCTGGTGGGAGGCAAGAACGCCTCTTTGGGGGAGATGTACCGGGAACTTACCTCGCAGGGCGTGAAGATCCCCAATGGATTTGCCACCACAACAGAAGCCTATTGGCACCTTTTAGAATCAGCAGGTCTCCTAGAAAAGCTCAAAGAGGCCTTGGCCGGCCTGGACAAGAGCGATGTCTCAGATCTGGCGGAGAGAGGAAAGCGAGCCAGGAGCCTCATTTTGGGGGCGGAGATCCCGGAGGATCTCTGGTCCGAGATCAAGGCAGCCTACGATAGGCTGGGTGAGGAGTACGGATCCTTTCCTGATGTTGCCGTGCGAAGCTCAGCCAGTGCCGAGGATCTGCCCACCGCCTCCTTCGCAGGCCAGCAGGAGACCTTTCTTAATGTCCGCGGCTACGAAGAGCTGAAAGATGCCTGCATCAAATGCTATGCCTCTCTCTTCACCGACCGGGCCATATCTTACAGGATCGATAACGGCTTTGACCACTTCAAGGTAGCGCTATCCCTAGGCATCATGAAGATGGTCAGATCGGATCTGGCCTCCAGTGGCGTGATCTTCACCATAGACACCGAGACCGGCTTCAAGGATGCGGTGTTCATCACCGGCTCCTACGGCCTGGGGGAGAACATCGTTCAGGGGGCTGTGAACCCGGACGAGTTCTACATATTCAAGCCGACCTTCAGGAAGGGCTTCAAGCCCATCATCAAGAAGACCCTGGGAAGCAAGGAGGTCAAGATGGTGTACGGCACCGACGATGAGAAGGCCCTGACCAGGAACGTGGAAGTGCCAAAAGCAGATCGGAAAAAATTCTGTATCTCCGATGACGATGTGCTGAAGCTGGCAGATTATGCATTGAAGATCGAGGACTATTACTCCCGAAAGGCAGGCCATTTTCGCCCCATGGACATTGAGTGGGCCAAGGACGGTGGCACAGGAGAGCTCTTCATAGTCCAGGCCCGTCCGGAGACTGTGCAATCCCAGAGATCCAGTGATGTTCTGGAGACCTACCATCTTGAGAATAGAGGTCCGGTCATCGTCGCCGGAAGGAGCGTCGGGGAGAAGATCGGAAGCGGCAAGGCCAGAATCATCCAGGAACTATCTCAGCTTCCCACCTTTCAGGAGGGTGAGGTTCTCATCTCCAGCACCACCACCCCTGACTGGGAACCGGTGATGAAAAAGGCTGCGGCCATAGTCACCAACCTGGGAGGAAGGACCAGCCATGCCGCCATAGTCAGCCGGGAGTTCGGCATTCCTGCAGTGGTGGGGGCCGAGGGGGCCACGCAGAAGATCAAGACAGGCATGGAGGTTACAGTGAGCTGCGCCGAAGGAGAGGTGGGTTATGTCTACGAAGGTAAGTTGCCCTTCAAGGTGGAGAAGGTCATCCTGACGGATCTCCCCCGCCCCAGGACGAAGATAATGATAAACCTGGGCAATCCGGAGACGGCCTTCTCCGTATCCATGATCCCCAATGACGGGGTAGGCCTGGCCCGCCTGGAGTTCATCATCACCAGCTACATAAAGATCCATCCCATGGCCCTGATCCATCCGGAGAAGGTTGCGGACGAGGCCGTCCAAAGGGAGATCGAGGAGCTGACTTTTGGCTATAACGACAAGAAAAAATACTTCGTGGAGAAGCTCGCCCAGGGCGTGGGCACGATAGCGGCCGCCTTTTATCCCAGGCCGGTGGTCGTTCGCCTCAGCGACTTCAAGTCCAATGAATACGCCAGCCTCACGGGAGGGAGATTCTTCGAGCTGGAGGAGAATAATCCCATGATAGGATTCAGAGGAGCCTCACGCTACTACCACGAGCGGTACAAAGAGGGATTTGCTCTGGAGTGCGCCGCCCTAAAGCAGGTGCGAGAGGTGATGGGCCTGGACAACGTGATCGTCATGATCCCCTTCTGCCGCCGGGTGGAGGAGGCCCGCAGGGTTTTGCAGGAGATGGAGAAGAACGGCCTGGCGAGGGGAGAGAAAGGTCTTAAGATTTATATCATGTGCGAGATCCCAAGCAACGTGATTCTGGTAGACGAGTTCTGCCAGCTGGTGGACGGAATGTCCATAGGCTCCAATGATCTGACCCAACTCACCTTGGGAATCGACAGGGACTCGGAGCTGCTGGCCAAGGAGTTCGATGAGAGAGACGATGCAGTAAAGTTGATGGTCGCTCTGGCGATAAAGGGAACCAAGAGGAATAAGAGGCACAGCGGTTTGTGCGGCCAGGCGCCAAGCGATTATCCGGAGTTTGCAGAGTTCCTCGTCGAGCAAGGGATAGATTCCATATCTATCAACCCTGATACTGTGATGAAGATCACTCTTAAGGTGCTGGAGAAGGAGAAGACGATGAAATAAAAATTTACTGGAGCTCCGCCTACCCTTCAGCGGAACTCCAGCTTGGCATCGCCCATGGCCTCGACCAGATAAGCCTTTCCCGGAACAAGGGTTTCGTTCTCTCCCAGATGCATCCAGTCCAAGCCTTCATACTTCCAGATGAAGGCGGAGACGAGTCCCTTCTGCACCGCTTCTGGATACCTGTACCTCTTATGCTCGGCATTGACGGTGATGTTGTTCAGATCCACCGTCTTGTTAACAGGCAGGCCTACCATATTCCATCCCTGGTGCAGATCCAGGCGATAGGGCAAATCCACCGGTTTTCCTGAGATCTCAATGGTAAAATTATCGGCGCTGTCAATGAGGTAGCCCTCGCCCGGCGAAAATTTCGTCACATTGAGCATGCCGGCATCCTTCATGCCGAAATTCCATCCCGCCCCGGCAATGGAGAATATGCCGCGATAGGGCTTATTCTTGAGATACTTGCTTGCCGATGGGTCCTTGGGCTTCAGGTAGATGGCCACAGCATTCCAGCCCGCGGTCACATTTATCCGCTGAACCTGTCCTGGAATTAGCACATATTCGATCTGGAAACTCCTCTCCTCGCCAAGCCTTGGTCGAATGATGGGCCACATCACCTTCCTCTGATCGCCGACTGTGTCTTCGTCATGCCAGACTGCCAGGCCGTTCTCCTTTACCACGATCTTATCCGCATCCTGAGGCAGGAATACCTCGCCGATGATAGCTGGCGGAGCATTGAGATTCAGATGGCCGCTGGAGGTGTCGGTCTCGACCCAGTAGATCCAGTCGGTGGCACTCTCGTTCTTTGGTGTAATGGATGCTCTCACCAGGGTCTTATTCTCGCCAGTAGCATTGACCGCCTCCGCCACTGTGACGTAGGGAAGGGATGGCTTATCGGGCAATGCAGGGCGGAAGCTCGGATCTCCCAGGATCACGTCCATGTAGGAGGTTTGATTGAGCATCTCTTGAACCGATTCATCCCACGCCGGCAGTTTTTCATCATACTCAGAGATGTTCTTGATGTTCTCTGCGCCCCTGAACTTGAGCCTGTAGAGGTTATCGGCATCAAGCTGGGCCTGGCCCACGGTAGCATTCTCGAAGACCATCGCCTGGTAGAATCTCTTGAAGTAGTCGTCCGACAGGAAGATCCAGGATAAGGCGGACTCTCCGATATAGTTAACCGCCCCTGCCCGAACAAAGGCCAGCGCTATGGAATCCTCCAGATTCCTGGGAATGTACATCCTGGTGCCGCTGACGTTCAGGTAGTATCCCTTGAGGTTCACTGTAAGGCAGGATGATGCCGTAGTGGTCTGCGGAGAGAGGGTGAGCTCCTTTACATGGGCTCCGGTGAGAGTGAAATCCATCAAAGACCATTCGGATAGAAGCCACACCTCCTCATTCCCGTGGTGATCGAAGTGCACTATGTTCTGACCGTTGTTCATCTGCGAGACAGCTTGCTGGTAGGTGGCCTCTTCATAGCGCAGGTCCTTGACGTTGAGACCTGCTTTTCGCAGATAGTCTCTGATGTTCAAAGCAGTTGGTGCCTGAGGGAAAGATAGAGGCGGCGAAGATATGACCAGACCATTATCTTTCCATGCTCCGCTGAGGCGGTCATAGGCCAGGGTTCTTGCCAGAAGCTGAGAGGCGTCGTAGACGGAGAGGCCCATGATTCGTCCTACAGCTACCTCACTATAGTTGTCGTCGTCCATGGGCAGCTGGTAATCCCTGTAGATCTCATACTCCCTGACGGGCGACAATTTCTGGATGAGGCCGGTGGAGATGAAGGGCATGGAACCGGGATCGCCCACCACCATGAGGTACTGGGGCGAGAGCTTGAGATCGTCGACCTTCTGCTCCAGGGCAGCCTCCTCATTCAGAGGATTGATCTGCTGCGGGTCCTTGGCCACGTCCACCAGCAAAGCCCTGTGGGCTGAAGCCGCCTGGGCAGCGACCAGCGACAGCCTCGGTACTTTGGTGTGACTGAAAGCGGTTATATTCACAGGCTCAATGTTCGAGCGGACATCGATGGTGTGGTTCTCCGTCCTGTGGGTATAACCGTCCCCGGCCTCGACATTGAACTTCCATTTCCCGGGCGTCAGAAGCTGCACCCTCAGGTCGTAGAGCTTATCCGGCGCAATATTGGTGATCCTGACGCTTCCGCTCCGTCCATCAGGACTGTAGAGGTTAAGGGCGGTGTAGCGAGCGCTTCGATCAAGGTTCCAGGATATGTTGGCCCTTCCCGAGTAGATCCAGGTGGGGTAAGTTAGATTGATTACCGGCCATTCGTCCCTGTTCTCCAGGGTATGGTTGTAAGAAAATCCCTCGTAGGCTGCTGTGGCCCCAGTGTCCAGGCGCTGTTTCCAGCCGGAGTCCATGGGATACAAGAGCTCAACCTCCATGTTCAGGCTGGCAGACTTTCCTGGATCAAGCCTGTGCAGATTCCACCTGAGCAAAGATCCATTGAGGAAAGCGCTTGCAGCATCGGATGGCTGCCCGGAATAAGGATCAGTGACGTTAACCTCGCCCAGGCTTGGTCTGGGCCATTTGATGAGCCTGCCCAGGGGGAATATGTCCAGCAGGCGCACATCCTTCAGCTCCTCCGTGCCGCTGTTGGTAAGGGTCACATTGAGCCTGACAATCTCGCCCATCTCCTCGGCCGGTATCTGGCTGGGGCTCGCTTCTATTCTGACCAGAAGATCCTCTATGAGTGTGCGCTCAACCGCCGGGTTGGGCGCAGGCGGCAGCAGCGAGAGATCACGGGAGTTGGTCATGACCACCATGGTCGGGCTCTCGCCCCTTTTCTCCATCTCCTTGATCAGGAATTGACTGTTGCCGTCCAGGAGGGTGAGGTTCATCTCGCTCAGATTCTGTCTCGCCTTCTCTGAAATGGGTCCCACGATCACTGCCTTCTGGGCCCCCAGGCGCTTCAGAGCCAAAGCTGTCTCCTCTGGCAGCTCTTTGTCCACGAAAAGGAGCGGCCAGTTGAGATAAGATGCAATTGGTGCAGCTGAAAGTGCCGCACTGTAGTTCTCTCCCACGATAACCGCTCCGGGCGAACTCTTCCAGTGCAAGCTCAGCTTCTGGGCCATCTCAAAGCTGTTGTTGGCTAAGAGCACAGAGTCGCTCTTCCAGGAGATGTTGCCTATGGCCAGGGATCTTCCGCCCAGCTGCTGCAGCAGCCAGCGCGCCGCTGATGAGGGAGGCTCAAGCTCCGACCAGAGGGGAGTGTAGACGACATTGTACTCGAAGGCCACACCTTTTGCTCCGGCTTTGGTTAGATCCTCGATATACCTCACTGCGCCCTCTACATTCTGGGTGGAGAGGACATAGCCCACGTAGTCATCGCTCAGCCTGACATAGATTGGCTTTCCGCTAACGCCAAAAGCCAGACGCATGTCCTGAACCGAGAGGGGCGATATCAGGGAAAAGTCAGTTATCCTGGCCATCTCGACGAAGTTATATCCCTGGCTGCGATCGAAGGGGTTGTCAAGGGCCACTCCTAGCATCACAGGACCCAGGTCCGTAGTTATATTTCGGGCATCTTCCACGATCTGCATGACCTGTTCCTGCTTCCATTGATTCCACCTTTCCTGGTTATAGCTGTTGGCATTGACCTTGGTGATGTCAATGCCTGTGTCCTGATAGAACTTCTCCTTGCAGATGTCGCAGAAGCAGTAGTTCTCATCCTGGAAGCCGAATCTGTAAAGCACGACGCCATCGGCCTTGTAATCATCGATCAGTGTCTCGATCTGACTGTAGAGATGATCCCTCACCTCTGGATTCACAGGACAGAAGTAGCTGGCGTTGCCTCCTGTGTCGGGATTGGGCACCTGCAGCCAGCTTCGATCTATCCTGGAATCATCTGGGCTCGGGCTCGCCAGGCCGGCCTCGGCCAGCAGCGCTGTCTTGGCCTCAGTTAAGGCTTCTATTTCTCTTGCGGGAGGCTCGGGAACCTTGGGCAGCTCCAGAGAAGCTGTAACATAAGCCTTCAGGCTGTCCTTGTGAGCCGCCTCGACCAGGGCCTTGACCTTGTCTCCTTCTCCGTGGACGACAATGGCGGATATATTGGCGGTCTTGAAGGTATCTAAGACGGCAGAGACACCATACTTATCGAGATCACTCTGCTCGACCCAGCCGCTTCGTTCTCCGGCATCGACTTCTCTGGGAAGGATCAAGAGAGGCTTTACTTTGGTGCGGTTGTCCTCCGACCAAATGGCCAGGGGAGTAGCAGCAACGGAAGCGTGCCAGTCGTCTGCACCAACTAATATCAAATCCTCCACTTCGCCCTTTACTCCTCTCTGCAGCGGAGCTTCCGCTGCTGCCAAAAACGCTGCACTAGATAAAACTGCT
>Ga0315277_10002242_pt1 | contig 27117 bp, 25 predicted proteins | sample YL17G05_15_MG_FD_203695 | JGI IMG/M metagenome (GOLD analysis project Ga0315277, IMG submission 203695) | Sediment microbial communities from Yellowstone Lake, YNP, Wyoming, USA - YL17G05_15 | ecosystem: Environmental > Aquatic > Freshwater > Lake > Sediment | place: USA: Wyoming | collected... | reverse complement strand
AGAGCGGCGTTCATCGCGTCCAGCGGGTGCCGGTGACCGAGGCGCAGGGCCGCATCCACACCTCCACCGCCACCGTCGCCGTCCTGCCCGAGGCCGAGGAGGTGGAGGTCGACATCCGCGAGGATGACCTCAAGATGGACATCTTCCATGCCAGTGGCCCGGGAGGCCAGAACGTCCAGAAGGTGGCCACCGCCGTCCGCCTGACCCACCTGCCGACGGGCATGGTAGTCACCTGCCAGGATGAGCGCTCCCAGCTCAAGAATCGCGTCAAGGCGCTCGCCGTGCTCCGTGCTCGGCTCTTGGATCGAAGGCAGCGCGAGCAGATGGAGGAGATCACGGAGGTTCGCCGCACCCAGGTCGGCAGCGGGGAGCGGGCCGAGAAGATCCGCACCTACAACTTCCCCCAGGACCGGCTGACCGACCACCGCATCGGCCTCACGGTCCACAACCTGTCGGCCGTGCTGGGCGGCGAAGGGCTGGACGAGATCATCGACGCCGTCGCCACCAGCGAGCAGGCACGGATGCTCTCCACGGAGTCGGGCCGGCCAGCGGTGGGCGAGGCCCGCCTGCCTGCCTGCCGGACAGGCGGGCCGGACGGGCAGGAGCAGCGCGTGTGAAGCTGGCCCAGGCCCTGCACGAGGCCACTGAGGCCCTGCGGGCCGCGGGCATCGAGGACGCCTGGCTGGAGGCCGAGGTCCTCCTCCGCCACACCCTCGACTTGGACCGTGCGCATCTCTACGCTCGCCTCCAGGAAGACCTGAGCGGCGGGGATCAGGCCGTCTTCCACTCCCTCCTGGCACGACGCCTCGCTCACGAGCCCACGGCCTACATCGTGGGACAGCGGGAGTTATACGGCCTCGACCTTGAGACGACCTCGGCGGCTCTCATCCCCCGCCCGGAGACGGAGCTCCTGGTGCAGGAGGCCCTATCCCGCGCCTGTGGTCGCGAGCCGCTCCTGATAGTGGACGTGGGGACGGGCAACGGCGCCATCGCGGTTGCCCTGGCCGTTCACCTGCCCCAGGCGGCGCTGGTAGCCATCGATCTCTCGCGGGAGGCGCTGGCCCTGGCCGTTCGCAACGCCCGGCGCCACGGCGTCGAGAGCAGGGTCTCCTTCCTCCAGGCCGACCTGCTGGCGCCCCTCGCTCAGGCGGCCGACCTCATCGTCGCCAACCTGCCCTACGTGCGCTCCGCAGACTGGGAAGCGCTGCCGCCGGAGATCCGAGAGTACGAGCCCCTGGCTGCCCTGGACGGCGGCCCGGATGGCCTGCGCGAGATCGAGCGGCTGCTGGAGCAGGCGCCGCCGTATCTTCGCCCCGGCGGCTCGCTCCTCGTCGAGCTGGGCCCCCCTCAGGCGGCGCCTGCCCTGGCGCTGGCCCGTCGCTGCTTTCCCAACGCGGCCGCCCGCATCCTGCCGGACGCTGCTGGGCTGGACCGCCTCCTGGCGATCGACGCACGCTCGCCCTAGAGCGGGCGCGTCCCGCCCTGCGCGTTGCCGCGGGGTCGGGCCCCCACAGCAATCAGTACGGCCCCTACTGCCGAAGCCCGTTCCCACTGCCGAAAATACATCTAGCATCGGACTGGAATCGCCTTTGCCGGCCGGCCGGGGCTGGTTAGCAGTCGCCGTGTGGCCGGCTCAAAGGCTGCCGTGGGAAAGGAGGCAGACCATGGCCAGGACCATAGTGAAGGGAGTCAAGTTTTGGGCTCTCCTCGCTCTCCTCGCTGTAGCGATCCTTGGGATGTCCTCCTGCGGCGGGGGCGACAAGGACGAGGGGAATGGTGTACCCCAGGTCCTCCGCGCCCGCATCGCTGGGGACCCGGAGACGCTCGATCCGCAGAAGGCCGGCTTCGCCACTGACATCAGCATCACGCGCCAGCTCTTCCGCGGCCTCGTCTACTTCGACGAGAACCTGAACGTGGTCGCCGCCGCTGCCGAAGAGGCGCCGAGCGCCGAGAACGGCGACATCTCGAACGACGGCCTCACCTACACCTTCAAGCTCCGTGACGGCCTGGAGTGGAGCGACGGCTCTCCTCTTACGGCTCAGGACTGGGAGTACTCTCTGAAGCGCTTCTTCGACCCTAACCTGGGTGGCAACCAGTACTACCAGAGCTTCTACTACATCATCGAGGGCGCCCAAGAGTACAACACGGCCCTGGGCACCCCCGACCAGCCGCTTACTCCTAGCCAGAGCGAGCTGGCCAGCCTGCGCGAGGGCGTCGGCGTGGACACCGTGGACGACCGTACGCTCCAGATCACGCTGAAGACCGCGAGCAACACCTTCCCCTACCTGATGGCCCTCTGGCCCGGCTATCCCGTGAAGCACGAGGCCATCGACAGCCTGGGTGACGCCTGGACCGAGGCCGGCAGCCTGGTGAGCGACGGCCCGTTCATGCTCACCGAGTGGGACCACAACCAGCGGCTGGTGCTGGAGCGCAATCCCCACTACTGGGGCCCCGAGCCGGGACTGGACCGCCTGGAACTCCTGGTTATCCCCGACGAGACGGCGGCCTACCAGGCCTACCAGAACGGTGAGATCGACTTCACGGTGGCGCCGCCCGCCGAGCTCGCGACTTTGAAGACGAACCCTGAGTTCCACGCCGAGGCTCAGCTCTCCACCCTCGGTCTCCTGTTCAACACCGGGCAGAAACCCTTCGACGAAGCGGCGGTACGCAAGGCCTTCTCGCGGGCCATCGACCGCCAGGCCTACGTTGACCTGGTAACTCAGGGCTTCGGCATGCCGACCACAGGCTGGATCCCGCCCGGCACGCCGGGCTTTGACCCTGAGGCCGGGCAGGCCATCTCCTTCAACGCGGAGGCGGCTCGTAGCCTCCTGGCCGAGGCCGGCTACCCGGAGGGCCAGGGGCTCCCCGCCATTGCCCTTACCACCGTCAGCGAGGACATCGGCCGCCTCTCGGCGGAGTTTGTGCAGGAGCAGCTCAAGCAGAACCTGGGGGTGAATATCGAGATCGAGCTGTTGGACCCGCCGTCCTTCCAGATGCGTGTCGGCTCGGGGGAGTTCCAGATGACCTTCTTGGGCTGGAGCGCCGACTATCCGCACGCCGAGAACTGGATCCGCGACCTGTTCCACACGGGGGCGTCGGGCAACCTGGCTGGGTACAGCAACAGCAGGGTCGACGAACTCATCGATGAGGCGGCGGCAGAGAAGGACCCAGTGGCATCCGTGGAGCTCTACAAGGAGGCGCAGCGCATCATCCTCGATGAGGATGGCGTGATCGCGCCCATCTTCCACAGCATTAGCGCCTTCCTTGTTAAGCCCTACGTGCGGGGACTGGTCTTCACGGTCACGGATGGCGAGATCCGGGGCGATGTCTTGCTGGCCGCCCCGGGAGTCTCTATCGCTGCCCACTGACGCGTCTGGGCGGGCCTCGGTGACGCCACCGAGGCCCGCCCGCCAGAACCCCTCAGGTGCGGGCCCATGACCGCCTACTTCATCCGACGCCTTCTCTGGCTGGTGCCGGTCCTTCTTTTCGTGGCCGCCATCACCTTTGTCCTCATGCACAGCGTGCCTGGGGGGCCCTGGGACCGCGACAAGCCGCTGCCGCCCGCGGCCGTCGAGCAGCTCAACCGCAAGTATGGCCTCGACCAGCCGCTATGGGAGCAATTCGGGCGCTACCTCCTGGGCCTCCTCCACGGCGACCTGGGCGTCTCCTACCGGCAGAGCGACCGCCCGGTCACCGAGGTCATCGGCGACGGCATCAAGGTCAGCGCTACCCTGGGTGGGCTGGCCATGCTGCTGTCGGCGGTCGTTGGCCTGCCGCTGGGCATCGTCGCCGCCCTCCGTCGCAACCGGGCCCTGGACTACCTCAGCGTCTCCCTGGCTACGCTGGGGGCAAGCACACCCAACTTCGTCCTGGGCATCATCCTCATCGTTATCTTCGCTTCTACGTTCCATCTGCTGCCGACCATCGGCTGGGGGTCGTGGAAGCAGGCCATCATGCCCGTCCTTGCGCTCAGCGCGCTGCCGACAGCTTTCCTGGCCCGCATTACCCGCGCCAGCACCCTGGAGGTGCTCAACCAGGACTACGTGCGCACGGCCTGGGCGAAGGGGCTATCGGTGCGGGCCGTGGTCCTCCGGCACGTGGCGCGCAACGCCCTCATCCCTGTGCTTACCCTGGCCGGGCCCCTGGCGGCCGCCCTCGTCACCGGCTCCTTCATCATCGAGAGCCAGTTCGCCATCCCGGGGGTCGGCCGCGCCTTCGTGACGGCCATCTTTGGGCGCGACTACGGCGTCATCATGGGGGTTACCCTGTTCTACGGCCTGGTGGTGGCCACGGCGAACCTGGCCGTCGATCTGGCCTACGCCGCCGCCGACCCCAGGATTCGCTACCGGTGAGGAGGCCGGCGTGGCAACTGGTGCATCATTGGTGAGTCGCCGCTGTTGTAGGTTCACACAGGACCCCAACCTGAAGGCTGGGGCATCGGAAGACGAATCTATGCCCCCGCCTTCAGGCGGGGGTGGAGAGCATCCCCACCAACCATGAGGCAGTCACTGGATTCGGCCCGAGTCACGCCTTTCCCCGCCGTCGCCACAGAGGCGAGGTCGCGAGGGCTCTGGCGTGATGCCCTTCGCAGGCTGGCCGGGAACCGCCTGGCAATGGCCGGCGCCGCCTTCGTGCTGCTCACGGCCGCTGTCGCTGCCTTCGCTCCCCTTATCGACCGCTACCCGCCCAACCGGCAGGATGCCACCGCCTCTTTCGAGGGGCCCAGCGCCCGCCACTGGCTTGGCACCGACCAGTTGGGCCGCGACCAGTACAGCCGCCTGGTCAACGGCGCCCGCGTCTCGCTGAGCGTGGGCATCCTCACGCAGATGGTGGCGGTGAGCCTCGGGCTGGCGGTTGGGTTGGCCGCGGGGTTGGGCTTCCGGACCCTGGACAACCTCCTGATGCGCTTCACCGATGTGGTCTACGCCTTCCCGGACCTGCTCTTCGTCATCCTGCTGGTGAGCGTCTTCCGGGAGTCTGTAGCTGGCAGCGCCACGCGCACGCTGGTCGTCATCTTCGTGGCCATCGGCCTGGTGGCCTGGCCCAACATTGCGCGTCTGGTGCGTGGGCAGATCCTCTCCCTGCGCCAGCAGGAGTTCGTCGGGGCCGCCGAGACGCTGGGCGCCAGCCGGCTGCGCGTTGCCTTGGTGCACCTGCTGCCCAACACCCTGGGGCCGGTCATCGTGACGGCCACCTTCGGTATCCCGGCTGCCATCTTCGCCGAGGCCGGCCTTGCCTTTATTGGCCTCGGCCTGCCGCCGCCGACGCCCAGTTGGGGCCGGCTGGTGGCCGACGGCTACGACGCCATCAGCAGCCATTCCAACCTGGTGCTGGCTCCCGCGCTGGCCATCGCCGCCCTCATGATGGCCTTCACCTTCCTGGGCGACGGCCTCCGGGACGCCCTCGACCCCCGTCTCGCGGCCCGCGAGCCACGAGTGCGAGTGCTACCCGTTCGGGTGCCACGTCGCTGGAGAAAAGCAGCCTAGCAGGCTCCCGCCGGCCGACTCTCCCCCGGCGGGAGAAATGGAGAGCCCGGGTTTGGCGGAACCCGGGCCCTCGTTTTCTGCGAGGCTAGGCTGGTATCACCCGTTGTTGTGCTGGTAGATCTTGCCCTCTGTCTTGGCCGAGAGGAAAGGTGCCACCTCTCGGCTTTCGGGTAGCCCAGCGCGAACGTGCGCCAGAAAAGGCTATGGGAGTTCTGACGGCGGCGAAAAAGCCAATGAGATCTTGGCACCAGGGGCATTGACAAAATCGTCGCAAGAGGTAACATCCATGCGCGCGCTGATCTTGCCAGCGGGGACCCGGCAAGATGCGCCGGGTGCGCAGGTGCGCGGCAAGTAGAAGTAGGTAGTGGTGACCCGGGCGAGAGGCTGGCGCTTATCTGTCTTCTGGGGGGCAGCGATGCGACGAATGAAAGGCATTCTTCCACTGGCGCTGAGAACGCTGTCGACGACTGTCTTCGTCGTCGCGGTCGGAGGGCTGTCCACGGCGTCCGGGCTGACGGCGGCCAAGGCGGCGACGCTGACTCCCAACGACGGGAATGGTAATGCAACGGGTCTCACCGGGATGGACAGTGCTGGCAATACATACAATGTCACACTCAATCCTCTTCCGGCGGTGAGAAGAGGAGCCGGGATCAATGACGAGGAGCTTGACGCGTTGACAAGGGACTCGCCGGGTTGGACGTTTGTCAACACGGCGTTGGGGCTTCCCGGAGACATTTCCATCAACAAGTATGATGCTTTTGTCTATAGCCCAATCCTTACAGACTTTGTGACAGTCGTATATCTTGGCAACTTCGGCAAACCGCAAGCGGGGAACCTAGCTGAGCGCCTTGCAAACGGCACATCGGTACTTCACTGGGTACAGTTCATCTATACAAATGCCCCGTGTGGGTCCGGGGTGGGCGTCCCCTACGTCGATCCTCAGTGCCCTAAAGACGATGACCGGCCGTTCTACTGGAAAGAAGACGAACGGACACACCCTGACTGGGGTGCCTACACGGTTTACCAAGATGGCGATCAAAACGTGTGGGCAGGGATAACGTTCAAAGATCGCCCAAGGCGTTCTTTCGGTCAAGGAGGGATCAATTGGAGAGCGATCCTTGTCTTGGTCGAGTGGGACAAGGCGACGACCGTCAGGTTCCATGATGCAATCGAATGGGGGTTCAGGTTTTCGTGCGCCACGGGCACCACTCCCGGAAGCAACCTCGGTGCTGGTATTGGGGGAGACAAGGAGCCCTCTGAAAGCAGCGGGGTCAACCCATCTCCTGTCTGCGAAGGGCCCGTGGGTGGCGTGGCAGAGCTTCCGGCAGACGGGCCTGCATCGCTCCCCATTGCGTCCGGCGGCTCCGGTCCCTCAGCCGCAGGTTACGCCGCGATTTCTGGCGTCACCGCCGCGGCTGCCGTGGCCCTCGCGGCGGGCGCCTGGTATACCCGGGGGCGGTGGCTAAGGTAGCAGCCTGTTAGGGGAACGCTCCGTTTCGCGGTGCGGTGCCGTCGATGGGGTTCGACGGCGCCTTCCTGAACCAAGCAGGACGGCAGCGCCTCGCGTTGGTCCCCGGTGGGTCTGGGCTGCTTTAGGCTGGGTCGTAGACGCGGCGCAGCGCCGCTTTGAACGGCTGGGGTGCGCACGCGCCGCGGGCATGCATGCTCCTAATTCAGGCGTACCGCCCGTGGAGGAAGGCAGCGTGAGAGACTCCGTGTGTCGACATCACGCGAAGAGAGAGCCCGGGTCTGGCGGAACCCGGGCCCTCGTTTTCTGCGAGGCTGGTATCAGCCGTTGTTGTGCTGGTAGATCTTGCCCTCTGTCTTGTTCGAGGGAAGACAGAATTATCTACGTCGTTCGCCTAGCGGCCTGACTCTCCACGAAGACTCCTTCGCAGCGCCGAGCTAGGTTACCGCCCGCTGGCTCATCGCCCGCAAGCCACAGGCCCTGGCTGGCCGCCTCTTGGATATCGCTGCCAGCGGCTGGTCGCGCGACTAGGTCGAGCGCCCTGTTGACCAGTCAGTCGATAATATGCTACTCCCAATAGTTGTCATTTAGAACTCTGGACTCTACCAAGATCTGGGTGGCTTTGGCGCGGCAAAACCCGACGGCGGGCAGCAGTGCCTTGCAGTCGGCGGCAGCTCCGCTATGCCAGCCTTGTGCGCTAGTTCCTTAGGGCCAGGGTCACATCGGCGGCGCGCAGGCGCTCGCAGAGGGTGGCCATTACCTTCTTCGATAGGCTGGGGACCGTGTCTAGAAGGCGACTGAAGGAGCGCCTGTGCACGACCAGCAGGACTACGGGGGCATCAGAGATTACGGTGGCGCTGCGCGGCCTGCCATCCATGAGGGACATCTCTCCGAAGAAATCACCGGCGCTCAGGTGCGCGATGGTCGTGCCGTCCCTCTCCACTCGGGCGCTGCCTTCCACTATGAGCACGAACTCCAACCCCTGCGCTCCCTGCCGAGCCAGTATTGCTTCGGCACCCCGCTTCACCCGGTCGGCATGACGGGCGACCATGTCAAGCTGGCGGCGGCTAAGCGCGCTGAACAACGGCACCTTCTTCAGGACGTCAACCTTGTCCGCGTGACGGCCCAGTAGCACCGGTCACCCCTCCTTCTCTCCGCGCTCGACACGCGGGTGGGCTAGTCTTCCTCCCGCCACCGCACCTCGTACAGGCGCACCGTGTCCTCGAAGCCGCGGTCGGTTGCCCCGCGACGGCACTAGGACTCGACGATGGCGTGCTCCTCGCCGATCCAGACGGCAGAGCGCTGGAGATCGATGAAGCGCCGCTCGTCCTCAAGGAGAACTTGTGCCGCTTTCTGGCCCTCGGGCGAGGCCGCAGCAGTCACCAGGTCCTCGGCGCTGCCCCACCAGAGCTCGGCCACGCCGTCGTAGGGCTCGAGCGTTCCCTTGCTCTCTCGCAGGGCATCGTTGATCGGGCTGTCCAGGGTGTGCACCTGGACGTAGCGCCTGATCCGGAGGGGCCCCGCATGACTACGGACCAGCGGGCCGTGGGTCTCCCGCCAGTAGAGCTGGAACTCCTCGCGAGACAGGCGCGGAAGCCGGCGAAGGCAATAGATGAACTTGATCATCGGAGCTCTCCTCTGGCCAACAGCATCGCCCGGTGATTGCAGACACTTCTCCAGCCCCAGAACTCAGCCTGAGAAGGGGGCCCGTGACTCAGTCCTCCCGCCACCTCACCTCATACAGCCTGACCGGGTCCTCGAACCCTCGCAGGGCCACCTCACCCAGGTCCGCCAATAGAAATCCCTTGCCCGCCGCGAGTTCGCGAACCACTGTGGGGACCACAATTTGGCCTGGCTTCGCATGTGCGCATATGCGGGCGGCAAGCTGGACGGCAGTACCGAACAGGTCGTCATCCTCGGCAACGGGCTCTCCTGCATTGAGGCCTATGCGTACCCGAAGGGGAAAGTCGGGGTGCTCCTCCGCTCGGGCGGCCACGGCCCGCTGGACAGCGATGGCGCACTCGAGGGCTCTGGAAGCCGAGGGGAAGGAGGCCATGATGCCGTCGCCCGTGTGCTTGATTTCGCTGCCCCCGTGTGCCTTCAGCGCATCGCGAACGATGGTGTTGTGGGTGCGGAGCACCTCTTGGGCTTTGGCGTCGCCCAGGTGCTGGGTGAGGGTGGTGGACCCCTCCATGTCGGTGAAGAGAATAGTGACAAGCCCCGGTGGGGCGGGTGCCTCCTGACGGTCGCCATCGCCGCCAACGAACTCTTGGATGGCCTCGTACATAGTCAGCCCCGCAGGTTCGCCAGGTAGAATGCTGTGATTCCTCCCGTCCAGGGGGAGGAAATGGGCCCCCGGAATACCGGCTGCCAGCTCCCGGCCCGCGTCAAGGGGCACTATGCTGTCCCCCCGACAGTGCATTACCAAGGTGGGTGCTTTCACCTGTGGTAGGAGCTGCCCAACATTGATGTCTGGCAGGGCAGTCAGTAAGGCCACAACGTTGTCCGCTGACGCGGAGACCCGTTGCATCTCATTGAAGGCTCGAATGTCGTCGATACTGCCGTCCGGCATGAACAGGCTCGTAAACAACTGGCGGTAGGCTGGCAAATCCGTGCCCCACCCCTGCTGGACTAGCGTCAATATAGCTTCAAACCGTTGGCGCCCTTCCTCCGTGTCTAGGCCCTGAGCGCGAGAGAAGGAGGCAAAGGACCCATACAGTATGAGGTGGCTCACCCGCTCAGGATGGCGAACGGAATAGGCTATGGCCGCCGGGCCTCCCTCAGAGATGCCGTAGAGGGCCACTCTCTCAAGACCAACGGCGTCAACCACCGCTTCCAGGTCGCGCACGTCGGCCTCGAGGGAAAAGTCCTTCACCCTACGGTCCGAGAGGCCCATGCCTCGGCCATCGTAGCGGACGAAGAGAAAATGGTGGGATAGGGCGTGGATGAAAGTGCGCCAGAGTGGGTTTTCCACCTCAACCTGCAAGTGGGTGAGCCAGCCGAGCACGCGAACTAGCGGCGGCCCCTGGCCCATGGCTGAGTAGGCGATGCTCACCCCGTCGGTGGTCTTGGCGTACTGGATGCGTGGCTCCATCAGCTTTGCTCCCGCACCGCGAACAGTCGCTGCAGCACTGTTTCTAGCTCTCTGGAAAAAGCTTCGAGTAGTCGACGGTGAGCCACCGCTGTGGCTGCATCACGTAGACGGCGCTGGCCTCGACGGACTGGTTGTCGACGTAGGCATTGCCGAACTCGGCCCCGAGGTAGCGATGTGCCATCGGCCGCAGGTCATTCTCCTTGTCCGCCGGTCGGACGTCCACGATGGGGCCCTCAACACTCACATATTTGTACGGCGCATCCTCGCTCTGAGCGACGAGGGAGAAGCGTCCTGCCTTGTCAAGCGCTATCCCTTTTCGCGAGGTACGTGGCGTGACGATCCACAGGCCGGTCGCAGGCCTGTAATCGTACCAGATCGGTACCGTGATCGGTCCGCGGCCGGGATCCTCGATGCTGATCACACCTACGTGGAGATCGGCCAGGAACGCCTCGCGTTCCTCCTGGGTCATCTTGAGGGACATGGGATCTTCTCCCTTGCATAGCAGCCTGGTCCGTATCTGTTGCCGCCCTCCCGACTCTTTGGGCTGTTTGAGGGCCCGCTCTTGGCCAAGTCAGGGAGCAATCTGCTTTCTGAGGGACGATGCAGGGTGCCATGCACCCAGACAAGCGGTTCGCCGCCGCCCACCGTCCAGAGGGCGATGCTCACCCCGTCGGCGGTTTTGGCGTACTGGATGCGGGGTTTCATCGCTACCACACCACCTCGTACACCCGCTGGCGGCCGATGCCCTTGAGCTGCTTGCGACCGGCGTCGCGGAAGTCCACCCCCGCCAGCGAGCCGACAAGCTTACGCACCAGCTCCGACACCAGGATCTGGCCTCCCTCGGCCTTGTCGGCCACACGGGCGGCCAGGGTCACGGCCGTGCCGAAGTAGTCCCCCGCCTCCTTTATGGACTCCCCCGCGTTGAGGCCGATCCGGACGCGGATCGGCTCATCGGCAGTCTCGTTGTGCTCCGCGAAGACCTTCTGGATATCCACGGCACAGGAGAGGGCCCTTGAGGCAGAGGAGAACGCCACCATGAAGCCGTCACCGGTGTGCTTGACCTCGTGGCCGCCGTGGCGGGCCACCTGCTCCCTCAGGATACGGTTGTGCTCGGCGAGGAGGGCGTGGTAGGCCCTGTCCCCCAGACGCTGGGCCAGCGCGGTGGAGCCTTCAATATCGGTGAAGAAGATGGTGACGGTGCCATCGGGGGCCGCATGCGCGCGCAGGTCGGGCCGCTCGGCCTCGACCGCCGCGGCCACGACGCCGATGGAGCTGTAAGGGCTTGTCCTGTCAACCCCCTGGAGCTGGAGCTTCAGCGCCAGCGCCCGTTCGACATCCTTCTTCATGCCTAGCTCCTCGAAGGTGGCCAGAGCCTGGTTCACGAGCCCCTGCGCCTTCTTGCGATCGTCCGGCTGATCACGTTCCTCCAGCATGCATGCATACTCGTACCGCGTGCGTGCGAGCCAGGGCCAGGCGCCGATCTTCTCGTCGAAGGCAAGGGCGTCCTCGAAGTGCCGCTCCGCGTCCTCCCAGCGGCCCATCGTGTCGGCGAGCTGGCCGAGAAGGCGAGACGCCGACCCGTCGCACAGCAGGGCGAAGGTGAGGACGATGCCGCGGGCAGCGTACGGCCGCAGCATCTCGTAGAGGAGGGCCGCCCGGCGTTCATCTCCCAACCCACGCGCGAGGTCGGCGCTGAGGAGCATCGTGACCATGAAACTGGCATCGCCGGGGACATCGCTGAAGTCGTTCGCCGCCAGCCGCTCGAACCACTCCAGGGCCTGTTCGGGCCGGTCCGTCTCAAGGTACATGTGGGCCAGGGCTGCCTGAGTGAGAGACACCGTCCCGGGGAACTGCTCGAGGCCTTGCAGAAGAATCGGCTCGAGCTCCCCGAGCCGGCCTTGTCCACGGCGGATGGTGAAGAGGTGGGCGTTCACTGCCATTAGGTAGTGTGGATGCTGCGTCCGCTGGGCGATGGGTATGTACTGGACAAGCAGCTGCTCGGCTTCCCCGTACCGCCCCTCCATTGCTGCCCGCATGCAGGCCCACAGCAGACGGAAGCCGCTCAAGAACGGCTCACGCACCTGCTCAGCTAGGTCGGAAGCGATCACTGTCTCGCGCTCAACCTCCTGCATGTCGCCGAGTTCAGCCAGGTCCGACAGGCGGTAGAAGTGGGCCCACAGGACTTGCAGACGGTCTCCGGCCTCTTCCGCAAGCTGGAGCCACTCATTCGCCACGGCGAGCCGCTCCTCCGTCCACTCCGGGCCCAGCAGGGCCCAGTGCAGGGCGTTCAGGCCTGAAGCCCGCGCCTCGAAGTCTCCGACCCGTTCCGCCATCTCCTTCGCCTGCCGCGCCATCGCCAGGCGCTGTTCGCGCGGCGCCAAGAGATACAGGGATACACTGAGTGTCGCCAGCAGTGTCGCCCTTACGGGGCTCTCTTCCCGACCGACCGCCTCCAGCGCCCGCTCCAAAGCGGGCACATCTGCCCCCGTGCCCCAGAGGGGGCCCCGCCAGGCTGCCAACGCATAGGCGCTGGCGGCGTCGCCCTGGAGATGGGGGTCACCGAGTGCTTCGGCGGCCTGCACGGCACGCTCCAGCGCCCCCGTAGCCTTCTCCGGCACGTCGGCGCGGGTGTACGTCTGGCCGAGGGCCATCAGGAGGTCGAAGCGCTGATGTTCATCTGGCTTGTCCTTCAGCTCCAAAGCCTGGAGGGCGGTCTCGTAGTGAGCGGCGGCCTCCTCGTAAGCCAAGAGTTCGACGGCCCGGTCGCCGGCCCACCGGGCATAGTCAATGGCCTTGTCCACGTCGCCGCCGGGGGCAGCCTGGTAGAAGTGGTGCGCCAGCTCCGCCAGGTGAGGCTCCAGGTTGTCGGCGTGCACCTCCTCCAGCGCCCGCCCGATCTGGCGGTGGAGGATCACCCGCCTGGGGGTGCTCAGCTCGCCGTAGAGAGTCTGGCGGATGAGGGCATGCGTGAAGTCGTAGGTGCCGGCATGGTCGCCCCTCCGCTCCTGGATAACCTGGGCGGCCAGGGCCTCGTCCAGCAGGTCCAGTAGCGCCGGTTCGGACTCGCCAGTGATCGCCTTCAGCTCCTCCCACGAGAAGCCCCCCGTCATGGTCGAGGCCAACGTCAGCACCCGGTTGCAGCCCTCGCTCAGCCGCGACAGGCGTCTGCCCACGACCTCACGCACACCCTCCGGGATGCCCAGCTCGGAGGGGCTCGTGACATTGCTCGTCCAGCGACCACCCTCTCGGTAGAGCTTCCCTTCCTCCACCAGGTGACTGAGCACCTCGCGCATGAAGAAGGGGTTGCCCTCGGTCTCCCGGTAGAGCGCCGTAGCCAGTGCCCGCCGTGCCGCCGCGCTCTCCTCCGAGGGCTCGATGGCAGTGAGGAGAGCGAGCACATCCTCTTCCGAAAGCCCGCGCAGGAGGAGCCGCTGGTAAAGCTGCTCCCGGCGCAGCGTCGCGATGACCTCCGACAGCGGGTGGGCGCGGTCAAGCTCCACGTCGCGGTAGGCGCCGAGGATGAGCACACGCTGGCTGGCGACGCTCCGCGCCAGGTAGCGCAGGAGAAGGAGCGAAGGTTTGTCGGCCCAGTGTATATCGTCCAGCGAGAGGACGAGGGGGTTGGCCGCTGCCGCGTTGCGGACGAAGGCGGTGACGCTCTCGAATAGCCGGAGGCGCTCGGCGTCAGGCTCCAGTGGTGGTGCCTCCTGGATGTCGGGGAAGCGCCGGCGGACTTCAGAGACGAGCTTGGCTACCTCGGGAGCGCCCTCGCCCAGCTCCTGTCGGAGGAGCGGGTCGGGACGGCCCTGAACGTATTGGCGGAAAGCGTCGATGAAGGGGCGGTAGGGGAGCGCCACCTCTCCCTCGTAGGCGCGACCGGTTAGCACCTGGGCGCCACGTAGGCCCGCGTAGACGCTGAACTCCTCGGCCAGGCGCGTCTTGCCGATGCCCGGCTCCCCGACGATCATGACCAGCGACCCGCGGCCGGAGAGGGCATTCTCGAGCGCGGCCTTGAGCTGGTCCATCTCCTCCTGGCGGCCGACGAAGCGGCCCCAGTCGACCCCCTGCAGGCCGGCAGCGGGCGCGGCCGGCGGCGGTATCGCCAGTTGCTCGGTGGAGCTTTCGCGGATTCGGCGCAGCTCCCGTGCGACGGCGGCGGCGCTCTCGGGCCGCTCCTCGGGCGCCTTGGTCAGCAGCCGCATGATGAGCGTCTCCAGGGCCCGTGGCACCTCCGGATTGTGCCAGGAGGGCGCCACCGGAGGCGTGTTGATGTGCTGGGAGATGACGGCCACGGCGTCGTCGCCCAGGAAAGGCGCGCGACCCGCCACCATCTCGTAAAGCATCACACCCAGCGAGTAGAGGTCGCTGCGGGCGTCGGCCTGGCGGCCGGTGGCCTGCTCCGGCGGCATGTAGGCGACGGTGCCCATCATCGTGCCCGCCTGGGTGACGCGGGAGAGGTCGGTGACCACAGCGAGGCCGAAGTCGCCGAGCCTGGCACTGCCGTCCTGGCTGAGGAAGACGTTGCCCGGCTTCAGGTCGCGGTGGATGACGCCCCGACCATGGGCATACTCCAGCGCCTGGCACACCTCGTGGGCGATGCGCAGGGCCTGGTCCACTGGCAGCCGGTGGTTCTCCGCCCGCGCGAGCAGTTCCTTCAGCTCCCCGCCGGCCATGTATTCCTGGATGATGTATGGCTGCCCGCCCTCCTCGCCGATGTCGTGGACAGTGACGATGTGGGGGTGGTCCCTGAGGCGACCCATGGCCTGGGCCTCGTGCCGGATGCGGGTCAGGCCCTCAGCGTCCAGCCCCTCAGTCTTGATAAGGGCGAAGGCCACGTCGCTGTCCAGCTTCGTGTCGTGGGCCAGGTAGACCCGCTTCCAGCCGCCCTCGCCCAGGAAGCGCTTCACGTGGTAGCGGCCTGAGGCGAAGGAGGTGGGGACGGCGGGGGAAGGGGCTGATGTAGGCGGTCTGGCAGGGGCTGCAGGTTGAGAAAGGCTCTGCCCACAGCCGTGGCAGAACCTGGTGGTCGGTAGGTTCGACCGGCCGCAGGTGCTGCAGGTCAGCTCGCTCTGAAGCGAAGACCCACACTCGCCGCAGAAGGTAGCATCGTCTGGGGCGTCGTGGCCACAGGAAGGACAGCGCATCCCGCTTTGCCTCCCTTCCAAGCTCGCCCGACTCCGTTCGGGATAGCGTGATTGTCTACCAAGCCCAGAGAGATGTCAAATGCGCTGACACCATGCGAGTACACATACCCCGATAGTGAGCCGGGGGTTTCCTGTCTGGCACGAACAGGCGCAATGCGCAATCATCACGCACGGTCTCATAGGCCAAGGAATACCCTTTGGGCACTGGGGAATCGCAGGCGAGGCGGCTGTCGGACATGCCGGGCATCACGGGAGGGCAGCGGCGACGCCGGGGAAAGCGGGTAGCCTCGCGAAGACGGCGCCTCGGGCTCGTCCGGGCGGGCCTCCTGAGCCCGGGGCCCGCCCGAGGGGGCGAGGTCGGGACGGAGCCGAGCGCCGGGCAACAGAGGCGCGAAAGGCCCTCGCACGCGCATGCGAATAGATGGTATATAGTCGGTGTCCCCAGGGACACCACTGCCGCCGCCTGTGTCGCCCTAGGTTCTGCGGCGCCTTCCCTCCATGGCCGGCTGCTCGGCAAGGTCGAGCGCCCTGTTGGCGAGCCGGTCCGCCTCCGAGTTGTGCTCGCGCCTCACATGGACGCAGCGCCAGTCATCGAACCCCCTCAGGAGCACCTGCGCCCTCTCATAGAGGGGCTGGAGGCCCTCGTTCTTCACCCGGTACTCGCCGTTCAGCTGCCGCACCACCAGTTCCGAGTCCATGCGCAGCTCGACCCGCCGCGCACCCAGGTCGCGGGCGGCCCCCAGGGCGGCGATGGCGGCCAGGTACTCGGCCTGGTTGTTGGTCCCCCCAGGGCCTTGATAAATACATCCGCCGCGCCACCGCGCCCTCGGGATCAAGCACGATGGCCCCGGCCCCCATGGGCCCAGGGTTGCCCCGGCAAGCGCCGTCGGCGTAGAGGACGAACAGCCCATTTTTCTCTGTCATGGTGCCTCCTCCTCTCTCGAGATAACAGTTGTGCAGACCTGCTCTGGCTCCGCTTCTGGTCCTCGGCCATGGGAAACCATTGCCTCACTGTCTTCGGGGCCCTCTACGGTCATTCTGGGTTTTTCTTCGAATGCGTTATTTGCCGGTTTCGGAGGACCCTGGGGACGCCTCGGTGGGCGCTGGCGTCTCGTATCTCCAGGGCAGCGACAGCGGTCGCGGTTGCCGCAGCCGGGACAGAAGCGGCGCGACGCCTTCCGAAGCCCGACGCTCACGCCCAAGCAGCCGCAGTAGGTGAGGGGTGGCCCCTCCGGCGGCTGGTTGAAGAAGCCTCGGCCGCAGGCGGTGCAGTAGCCCATCGGGGGCAGGTGATACTCAAGCCCTGGCTCGACCAGCCACGTGCCAGTGGGGGTATCAAAGACCCTTGAATGCATGAGCCAAATACCTTCATGAGGCCATCCCGCCCAGAATATTTCCCGTCCTTTGCTAGTAGAATACGAGCTCGCGGAACTGACGTCCGGTGACAGTAGGAGGCGACTGGGGCGGCGCGCGCATCCGTGCGACTGCCGCCCCCGGCCTGCTACCTGGATCTCGCGGTAGCCGCGATGTAGTCCACCAGCGCGAGCTTCTGCACCAGCGGCTCGGAGCCAAACTGGGCAGCGAGCTGCTCGATGTACTCGGAGCGGAGCAGACGGAGCATGTCCATAATGCTGCTCCAGGGGAACTCCTTCATGAGTTCCTCCAACTCGTCAGCCCGCGGGTCGTCGTCGCCGGCAAAGTGGCCTTGCCCATAACTACGGTCTGCCCAGCTTTCGAGCTTCGCCTTCAGGCTGAGAATCGCCTTGAGCTGCCATGCGTCGAGCATTTGATTTCATCTCCTTTCTAAATGTAGTTTGCCATATACGAGGCAGCTCTCTATTAAGGCTAAGTGACCAAGGATTTGACTCTGTAAGTGGAAACCTGTCACGTGAAGTGATGCACTATGGCACGAGATGATGCTAGTCGAGATGTGGGGCTATGTGCGGCTGCTTGCACAGAAGCCGCTCACATGCTCCACGTGGTAGGCCGAGTGCTGGGCGCCAGTAGTCGTGAGGCTAGAGGTGGATATCAGTTCTCGGCGCGGAAATAGATTAAGCGCCCAACACGTCTCAGGAGTGATTGCGCCCTTCGGAAAACGCGTGACTCCTCAGCCCAACATTCTCTGGCCAGAGCTCTCGTGCTGGGTCCGATGACGCCACGCTTCCTGTCCTTCGCTTCGCCGCCCGCCGATACTCCCGAGGGAGGCTCTCTGTGATTCGAGCCTTTGGGGCATCACCTCAGCAGTCCGCAGACAAGGGGGACCGCGATAGGGAAGGGAAGGGTGTCCATCCATGCAGCAGGACAGGCGACGTTGCGAGTCGTGCGGGGCCTACCTGTCCAGGTATAACCCCGACACTCTCTGTTCGCCGTGCCAGAGGAAGCCGGCGGTATCTGTTGATGCTCCGCAGATTGGGCCGCCAACTGGGTCTCGACCGGAGTCGACGTCATGCCTCGACAAGATCATAGGGCTCGCTGACCACCTCCTTCAGCAGCCCTCCCGTTGGGGTCTCATAGGCGTCGAGTTCGTCTTCTTTCACCATTTCTTTAACGAAGCGCTCCAGGCCGAGTTCAAGGAGATGCGACGGCAGCTGTACGGCTGTGAGAGTCCGCCTGCACCCGCGAGCCTTGAGGAGACAGACGACCTTTTGGGTTCTTTCATGCTATCTGTCCGCGAACTGGAAAAGGTGGGGCAGGTAGCTCTTGAGCAGTTCTTCCCCGAGGCAGCGACGTTCGACGAGGTCACACGCCTGGCTCTTCGCAAGCTGGTGTCCTCAAAGATCTTCTGGATCGTCTACGGGGGCACTTGCATGGAAGTCGCAGACCTGCTCCGTGAGAAGGGTCTCATGCGGGGTGTCGCCTCGATTGATCTCTCGCCGGGCCTGGCGATCCTTGTTGGGCCAATGGATGACGGAGAGTGGCCGGGAGAGGCGGCCGTATTCTGGAGCATAGTCCGACGGCTGCAGGGACTGGAGAGGGCGCTGCCGACATATTCCTTGAGCCTTTACCTCTCGGTTGTGTGCGGCACGCCGCCCGTTCCGCCCAACATCACCGCATATGCGGAAACCGACGTCAATACGGGCCAGACCAGGCTGTGCCTGCGGGTCTACTCAGCCAAGACCGGTGACATTGGAGGCTTCTATTCATATGCCGTGGAGCGCTTTCTGCCCTATGCCGCAACGAACAATGAGCCAGTAGCTTTCGAGTGGCGGTGTGGCGGCCTCCCCTACCTGGAGCTGAAGATCGTCCCGAAAGGTGGCACGGTACCCCGCCCTTCGCGCATCCGGCAGGCATTTAGGTCGGCCCGCACGGGGAAAAGGTTCTATGACAGCAGGCCCAAGATCAAGGACTATGCCCTGGAGATCGAAGCATGGGCGAAGACTGCCCTTTCCCTCATTTGTCGGATGGGGAACCGTGACGTACTCAAGACCTGGGCCGAATACCGGAACTGGCCAGAAGAGAAGATCGACGCCATATACAGCCCACGCACCACTTCCCAGGAAGTCGTGCTCTCCCAGCAGCTCCATCGGATATCTGCCCGCATCGAGGAACTGAGGGCCCTCATCTCCTCCGCGGATCTCTCGGCCGCTTAGGCTTAATAGTCCCCGAGTTCACATCCTCTTTAATAGGGGTAGGACGCGCGCGGCTCTGTTGCTCCGCACGGTCCGACAGGCCTCCCAGGGCTCGTGGTCGGCGCGTGAATCGCGCACGTGCAGGCCGCGCGGACTGACGTACCGAGCGCAAAACCGGGAGAACTATTGTGAGCCACAACGGCCGATTCTATTTGCCGGCCAACTTCACGGCGGTGCCCCACGAGGTGATCCGCGAGCACATGGCGGACCTCACCGGCGCCGAGCTGAAGTGCCTGCTTTATGTCGTCGACCGCACCTTCGGCTTCAACAAGGTCAGCGACCGCGTCTCGCTGCGCCAGTTCAGCGAGGGCATTACTCGCAAGGATGGCACCCGGCTGGACCGCGGCACAGGCCTGAGCCGCAGCGCCGTCAAGAAGGCCCTCCGGGGCCTGATAGAGAAGGACCTCGTCGGGCGCGAGCGCAACCGTTCACGGCGCGGTGACCGGGACGCCAGCACATACTGGCCCAGGAATGTGAGCGGCCTCGTCAGGGTAGGACAATCCGGGAGCCTACCTGTGGCACCAGAGGAACCCACCCAGGGCACCAGCGGGTCCCAACAAGATACAGCTGTTCAAGACATAGAGGACAACAGACAACTGGGCGCGGCTTCGCCGCGCTCCTTCTCTGACATTATCTCCAGCGTGGACCAGGACAGCCCCCACCGGCTCGTCCACCTGGCCGTCAGACGGGTGGTGTCCCGGCTCCGCGATATCGGCATCAACAGCGCCGACGGGCTGGCCGCCGAGTACCTCAAGCACTGGACGCTGCAGGACCTGGCCGAGCTCGCGGACAGCACCCTGGCCGACCCCGAGGCCCGCGATCCGGTCGCCCTGCTGGCCTATAGACTGCGCGATGTCATCCCACCGACGTAGGCAGAGCACGATGCCAGGCGCGGCGCGGCCGCGGACGGCGCCAAGCGGTCACCGGTGCGAGGCGGCGGCGCGGAACCTGCTATGCCTCCTCAGCCTGGCGACGAGGATCGCCGACCACCGTCGCCTGGCGCTAGAGGACCTGGTTGACACACCGGATACTTCCAGCCACTCGCCTCTTTCGGCCACCGACACGCGCGGGAGTTTACATCGCTCGCACACGAGTATAGAATTGATTATGTGGACTAGCGATATGGACGGCACTGCGGCCGCCATCTACAGGGTTTCCACCGAGGAGGAGAGCGATAAGAACCTGTCCCTGCCTGCTCAACTCGAAGCCTGCCGTCGGTTCGCCGATGAGCGGGGCTGGGGCGTGGAGCACGGTGGGGACCGGGTCATCAAGGCCGTCCTCAAGGAGCCCTTCCGGCTGCTGGAGGGTCGCAAGGGGCCGGTGCCGAAGGCGTTCCAGAGGGAGTCGGCTGTGGCCGAGGAGGTGGTAGGCGGTGAAGCATAGGTTTCAGGCCCTGTGCCGCTGGTGCGCCGTGGCCTGGCGGCGTTACCTGGACGACCTGGACCGCATGCTGGTCGGTGACTTCGAGGTGACGCCGGACCATCGAGAGGAGCGTGATCCGTGGGGCCGCTGATCTTCGCGAGGGCCTTTACCCTACTGGGCCGCCGCGTCCAGGTGGCGGTTGGCATGAGGCTCCAGGCTGTAGGCCCGTTAGAGGGTGAGGTCGTCTCGGAGGACCTGCCCCAGCTGCGGACCTACCGTCTCTGGCACGATTGGCAGCGGGCGGTGGCGCGGCGGCGGGAGGATGAGCGGGCCAGGCAGGAGCTGAACCCATAACGACCGTTATGGGATCAGTTCCGCCAACAGTAGACAGCCGACCAGGTTCGGAGAGGAGGGGCCTATGGTGGTGGGAACTGGGCACATAACCAAATCTCAGGTCACGCAAGCACATTGCGGGGCCCTGGCTACGCCCGGCGAGGCTGCCAGGGTCCGTCGCTTTCTGGGGGGCCTTCGAGCTCAGGGGCGCCGACCGGCGACCGTCGGGGCCTACGAGTCGGACTGGCGGAAGCTGGCCCGCTGGAGCCGGGTCGTCAACGGGGAACCCTTCGACCTGTCCCGAATGGTGGGGAGGGAGGCAGCGGAGTTCCGCAGCCACTGCCTGCGCCTGGGCCAGGCGCCAGCCACGGTCAATCGGGCGCTGATCTTCCTGGCCGAGTACGCCCGCTGGGCCGCCGAAGCAGGGGAGGTGATGCCTCTGCTAGCGGAAGAGGTCAGAAAGGTGCCGCGTGTGCCCCAGCAACCTCTGGCGCCCCGAGGACTTGCCAGGCAGGAGCTGCGGCGCTTCCTCAAGGAGGTTGACCTCCGGGCAGGCGCCAGGGACAGAGCCCTCATCTACCTCCTCCTCTATACCGGGCTGCGGCTGGGAGAGGCGGCTCGCCTGAGGGTAGAGGACATCACCCTTAGCCCCCGGAGGGGCTCGGTCAGGGTGCGCAGCGAGTGGGCCAAGGGCGGCAAGGAGCGGGTGGTGCCGATACCTGCTGCTGCGCGCCGCATACTGGCTGAGTATCTGGGGATCCGCGGTGACGGGTCAGGGCTGCTACTTCGCGGCCAGCGGGGCCCCCTGGGGCGCAATGGCATCGCTAGGGTGATCGGCAAGTATGCACGGGCGGCCGGCGTGAGGCTGTCGCCCCATACCCTCCGCCACTGCTTCTCCTACCGGTATTTGGAGCAGACAGCCAATGACCTGGTCGGCCTCGCTGCCATCTTGGGCCACTCCAACCTAAACACGACCATGGGTTACACGCGAAAACGCATGGAGGACCTAGAGGCGGCGGTGGAGGAGTTGGAGTTCACCTAGATGGCGGCAGACCGGATGCGGCAGCTGCTGGCCACGGCCCAGTCAAACCTGAGGGAGTCGGGGGCTCTTCTGCCCGTGCTCCTAGTGGAGGGGGCCGGGGAGTCGGCGCTGGTGGGCTTCCAGGAGTTCGGGAGGACGGCCGAGGAACGACAAGCTCTCTTCTTCGCCGTAGGGAGTCGCCTGGCGCACATGCGGCCCCGGCGCATCACGGCCGTCCTGGATGCCTACTGGAAGGCCGACAACGTGGAGCTGCCTCTGGCCCGCAGCCTCGCCGACGACCCGGCTGCTGAGGAGTGCATCGTCGTGGTGTCCCTAGACAAGCGAGGGCGGTCGAGGCTCCTGGTCTGCCCCTATGAGCGGCACCCCAGGCTAGAGGGGCTGGAGGTGGAGTTCAAGGGGGTGAAGGAGTTCAGCGGAGGGGGAGAGGCCTACCTGCTCCAAGCGTTCTTCGAGGGTGTGGCGGCCGCCGCGAGCAAGCAGGGATGGAGGGAGCCCTGATTGCGAAGACCGGCAAGGCATCCAGGACGGAGGCGGTGGGCGGCCCGCAAGCGGCGCAGGCCCGATGGGCAGCTCACCTTCCTGCCGCCAGAGGACGCCGTGCTGCTTCACCTCGTGCGTGAGAACCTGCGACTCCTGTCGGAGTTGCGATCGCGCCACCGCTCGGCATCACGCGGCGGTTCCCTCGGCCGCCAAGTGCGGTCGCCCGCCGACATTGCCGACCTCCTGGTCCCCGAGATGGGGGAGCTGCCCCAGGAGCAGCTGCGGGTGGTGCTGCTAGACACCCGCAACCGGGTGCTGGACGTGGTCATGGTGTACCAGGGGAGCGTGAGCACGGCTGTGGCTCGTATGGCCGAGCTCTTCCGCGACGCCGTAGTCGCCAACGCGCCAGGCATCGTTCTGGTGCACAACCACCCCTCGGGTGACCCGTCGCCGACCGAGGACGACATCCGGATGACCACGGACGCCGCTCGCGCCGGACAGCTCCTAGGCATTGAGCTGCTGGACCACGTGGTCCTGGGCCACGGGCAGTTCGTGAGCCTGAAGGAGAGGGGCGTGCTGTGAATGGAGCCTGCGTTCCACGTTGTGGGGTGGTGAAACTCCATCCGTATCTGGAGCATTGACACGCCGAGGCATCTGGCCCAGCCTTGCGACCGTGCTCTCACTGGCCCTAGTGAACCAGTCCCAGACCCTGGAACCAGTCGGGGCCGCTCTCCTATTGTGCTGCGAAGGTCAGCGTCCTGTCGTTAACCTGGACCCTGTACTGGGTGCCCGACTGGAAATCGGTGCCGAGCTCAACGACCTCCTCATGCTGCCCGTAGATTTGAGTGCAGGCAAGAGTGGGGTCAGTTGGGACACGGTTTGTGACGCGAATGGTGAGGTTCGTACGGTCCCGGGTCAGCTCGTAAGCGTCGAACTCGTGGCAGCCGTTCGGGAGGCTGGAGAGGACGCGGAGCGCGTATTGCGGTGGGAAGGACTCACGAATCAGCAGCTCAACGTCGTCGATCGGCGCCGCCACGAGCGTTGTTACCTCGGGGTCGGCAACCTTCACGGCCCCGTCGCTACCACACGCGGCAGTGAGAGCGAACGCGAGCGCGCTAAGAGCCAGTAACGCACCGAGCCTTTGAATCGTTGTCATCGTACGCTCCTTAGCCTCGACACTATATGACGCCGCAGCGAGCGCTCGAGTTCCAGGCTCAGGGCAGCTGCTGTGGGGTGAGTGTCTCTGCAAACAGGAGTGCGAAGCCACAGAGCATCTGCCTATCACGCAGAGGGTCGGAGACCACCGCTCTGGAACCGATGGCCTGTGCTCATCACCGCGCATGATGACGGCCCAAAGTATGGGCGCTGCAGATACGAATGGAGTCTTGCCACCCCACAGGCGGAGCGCCCCGCCATCTCTGGCAGGAGATGCGCTTCGATATGGCGCGGCAATAGTCGGAGTGTGATGTTGACGGACACGGGAAGCGGAAGCGTCTGCTAGACCGCAAGCGACGAAGCGGTGACCGTGCTGCCGTCATACGACGGCTCAATGCGAGCGCCGGGCGGCACGATCAGGAAGTCCTCGACAGGCCACTCGCCCTGAATGAGCTTTCGAATCAGATGAGGATCGCCCGGTAATTCGTCGTACCGCCATCCGTTCGACTCCGCTATCTCGCGTGCCTGCTCGGCCAAGAGGCGGAGCCGCCCTTCCGTCACCAGCCCACTGTCAATGAGACAGCCGCGCGAGTAGCTGCTCTTCCAGTCGTGCAGCACGCTCAGAAGGTAGTCTGCATTGTCTTCGCCGAAGCGGGTCACGTAGTATGCGCGTATCCTTCTCTGTCCTTCCTTGCTGAAGTCCTCCGCCTTCTCCCCATTCGGCCTCATCCGTTCCAGCCAACCCGAAGGGAAGTAGTACGTGCCGGGGCTGGCGCTGTGGTCGCTGTCGTACCGTTGCCGTGACCCCAGCAGGAGGACGATGCAATCGTCGACGCGCGGCAACACGAGCGGGGTGCTCCTCGCAACCAGGCCCGCGCAGCCGTTTCCGCAGAGGCCCATCGCCAAGGCTATCGCGTCGTATCCCTCGCTGGCGTCGACGCGCCTCTGCACCTCGGTACGCAGCTTGTCCGGCTCATCATGGAAGGCAAATCCAAAGAATTCCACGTCGATCGTGTGCTCAGACCGAGCCACAAAGCTGCACGTCTCGCGAAGCAGGGCCTTGCAGGCGATCACCTTCAGATGCATCTTCTGTTCCGAGAGCTCCGTTCTACGAGGATGGTCGTCCTCTCCAAAACGTTAACATAGTTGGCGCAAATGCGCTGTAGGGTGCCAATAACATATCCGTATCTGCGCACGGCAAGCAGCCACTCTGTAGGGCCCAAGAACCCGATCCGTATGGCTGTGATCTGTGCCGATGGACTTCCTAGGCCCGCCAAGTGAGGCTCGCGCGGACGCCGTCTCTGCTCATCCAGTCAGATTCGGATGAGACTCTTGGCCCCCACAGGGGCTGGCACCCCACCACGGTCTACAAGCTGTTGACCGCACCGCGCTACGTCGGGAAGGCCACGTACGACGGGGAGCCGATGGCCTGCCCGCCGCTGGTGGACGAAGCGACCTTCGACGCGGTTCAGGAGGGACTCAGGGAGCGGCGCCGAAACAGCCGCCGAAACACGAAGCGCTTCTACCTCCTCCAGCACCTGGTCTACTGTCGCCGCTGTGGGGGGCGCTACACGCCGAGGGTCAGCCGACACGGCTCGGTGACGTATGTCTGTCGGCAGCGCGCCACATACGGCTCGAGGGCCGGGCACGAGAACGTTAGGTGGCGGTGGCGCGCCGAGGAGCTAGAGGAGCCCGTTAAGCGACACATCTGGGAGCTTCTCACCGACCCCGAACGCGCGCTGGCGGAGGCCCAGCTGTACGAGGAGGCCGCCAAAGGGGCGTTCGACGAGCAGGTGCGGACGGCGGACGCGCTCCTGAAGCGTACAGAGGAGCTGGAACAGGAGGAGCTGCGGGTGCTGGAGCTCGCGCGGAAGGGCGTCTACCGCGACGAGGCGCAGCTTATCAAAGAGCTGGAAAACGTGCGCGCTGAGCGGCAGGAGCGAAAGGCTGAGCTGGAGGGGCTAAACCCGTATCCCGAAAGGGACATTCTGCGGGAGGCGGATGACTACCTCTACTGGTTGGCCGACCTCGGCGAGCGCGGAACCCTGGACCTTAGCAATGAGGGTCTTCGAGACGTGATCCGACGCATAGTGCGGCGTGTGTGGGTGGAGGACGACGGGCGGCTCACGATAGAGGGGGCGCTCAGCGGGGAAGTTGGTACTGCTTACCCTCCGTCTTGATGGAGGGGGCGACGACGAGCTCCACCTTCTGGAACTCGCGGATGGTGCGGGCGCCGCAGACGCCCATGGCCGTGCGCAGGGCCCCCACCAGGTTCTCGGTGCCGTCGGTGCGGGAGGTGGGCCCGAAGAGGACCCGCTGAAGGGTGGCGGTGACGCCCACCGTTACCCGCGTCCCCCTTGGCAACTCTGCATGTGGCGTAGCCATGCCCCAGTGGTGGCCGCGGCCGGGCGCCTCCACGGTGCCGGCCAGGATGGAGCCCAGCATCACGGCGTCGGCGCCAGAGGCGAAGGCTTTGCACATGTCGCCCGCCGTCACGATGCCCCCGTCGGTGATGATGGGGACGTAGCGGCCGCTCTCCTGATAGTACTGGTCGCGAGCGGCGGCGCAGTCGATGGTGGCGGTGACCTGGGGCACGCCGATGCCGAGCACCTCACGCGTCGTGCAGGCGGCACCCGGCCCAACGCCTACCAGGACGGCGGCCACGCCCGTCTCCATGAGCTCCCTGCAAACCGCGTAGCTGACGGTGTTGCCCACCACCACCGGCACTGGCATTACTCGCACCAGGTCTTCGAAGTTGAGCCCGGTGGGGCTGCGGGAGATGTGGCGGGCCGAGGTCACCGTGGACTGGACGACGAAAACGTCGACCCCCGCCTCCACGGCCAGCGGCGCGAACCGCTTGGTGTTGGCGGGGGTGCAGGATACGGCGCACAGTGCCCCCCGGGCCTTAATATCCCGTATTCGCGTACCGATAAGGTCGGGGCGTACGGGGTCGGAGTAGGTCTTCTGGAGGAGGGAGGTAACTTGACTCTTGGGCGCCGCCGCGATCTCCTCTAGAATGGCTGCGGGGTCGTCATAGCGCGTCTGGATGCCCTCCAGATTGAGGACCGCCAGACCTCCCATCTCGTGGAAGTCGACGGCGAAGCGAGGGTCGACCACGGCGTCCATGGCGGCAGCCAGGATGGGGAGCGGGAGTTGCAGGTCGCCCAGGGCGAACGAGACATCGGTCAGTTCCGGGTTAACGGTGACGGCCCCGGGAACGATGGCCACCTCATCGAAGCTGTAAGCGCGGCGCATGACCTTGGCGCCGGGGGGCGCCTCGACCGGCACGAAGCGCCGGAAGAGGCCCGGGACCTGTTCCCCTGTGTGTAGACCTGCAACGGCGGAGGGTTCCTGTTGCTCGGTCTCGCTCATTACGGCGGGGCCTCCTTTGCTAGACCCTTCACGACCGGCCGCCTGGTGATTTGAAAAAGTATATCGAAGTGCGCAAGCCCGCGTCAACGGTCTTAAGGCTTGACCCAGTGGGAGGAGACCCAAAAAAGTTGATGAGATCGGGCAGTTTGACAATAACGCCCGGCTGAGGCATGCGATGGGCGCCCTCTATCTAGTATCGACACCTATTGGAAACCTGGAGGACATTACCCTGCGTGCCCTGCGTGTCCTCCGGGCCGTCTCCCTCATCGCTGCCGAGGATACGCGCACCACGCGCAAGCTCCTTTCCCACTACGACATCCACACTCCCCTGACCAGCTACAACGAGCACAACAGGCGCGCCAAGACGCCCCGTCTGCTGGAGGCCCTGGCTGAAGGCGACGTGGCCCTGGTCTCCGAGGCCGGTACGCCGGCCATCAGCGACCCCGGCCAGCACCTGGTGGCCGCCGCCTGGGAGGCCGGGTTCCGGGTGGTGCCGGTGCCCGGCCCGTCGGTGCTGACGGCGGCCCTGTCCGCCTCCGGCCTCTCGACGCG
>Ga0315277_10002241_pt1 | contig 27133 bp, 18 predicted proteins | sample YL17G05_15_MG_FD_203695 | JGI IMG/M metagenome (GOLD analysis project Ga0315277, IMG submission 203695) | Sediment microbial communities from Yellowstone Lake, YNP, Wyoming, USA - YL17G05_15 | ecosystem: Environmental > Aquatic > Freshwater > Lake > Sediment | place: USA: Wyoming | collected... | reverse complement strand
CGGGGCGACCGTCGCCGTCGCCATCGAGGGGGCGGCGGGCGCCCAGGAAATCAATTGCCGGAACACTGACCGATGTTCCGGCGTCAATGGCGGGCGAACCCGCAGCCAGACGATAATTCCGGGGTGGTGCGATGAAGCGCGGATCGGCGCTGATATTGCCGACGCCCGGCCAAAGGAAAGAGGTGGGAGGTGAGAAGCGAGAGGTAAGAGAGGAAGCAGAACCCGAACTTGCGAGGTCCGAGTAAGTTACTTCGATCGTCGCATTGCCCACGGAGAGAATGGCTTGGTCGTTGCCCCAGAGGATCGAATTGGTGATGCGAAGCGCGGCCGGAGCGAGTGCCGTGAGCGCTGAAGTCGTTTCTCGTTGGGCCAGGACAAACGATTCATGAATTGCGCTCAGGAGTAGCTCGCGAAGACGGTGATCGGGAATCGTACCTCCGAATGCGGCGACCGCCGCGCCTTGATTGTCTGCAAGAGTTTCGTTGCTCAAGGTGGCCGAGGTTGCGACGACGGCCACGGCGCCCGCTCGATCATCCATATTTCCAACGATCACGTTGTTCTCCAATGCGGTTGTTCCCATGACAAAGACGGCGCCCCCCACGCGGGCCGTATTGCGGGCGAACTGGTTGCGAGCGACAACGTAGCTCTCCGATCCCTCGGAGGGTCGCAAAGCCAGTCCTCCGCCACATTCCAGAGCGCTGTTGGATCGAAACTCGTTGCTTTCGAGCATGACCGGCGAAAGAAGGCCGGCACTCACGGCCAGCCCGCCAAAATCGCGGCCGGCCCGGTTATCGGCGATCAGATTGTCGCGGGCGGCGGCGGAGGAGAAGTCGCGACAGGACAACTCAACCCCGCCGACATCCGCGTCGGCTTGATTGCCCCGAATCTCGTTCTGCGAAAATTCAAGCAGCGATACTTCGCCGAGCCACAGAAAGCCACCGCCCCAACTGCCCCCCGAAGTGCCACACTGAAACGCGCGATTGCCACGAATGCTGTTGCCCGAAAACAGCAGGCCCAGGTTGTTTCCGGACAGGTCGAGCCCGCCACAGAAACCACCGGTCACGACATTTTCGCGCACTCCGGCCTTGTTGTCCAGGAACGCATTCCGCTCGAAGTTCACGCGATCCACATAGGCCAGCGCCACGCCTAGCGCACCGCCATCGCGACCGGCGATGTTCTCGCTGAACGTACACTCGCGCACCGCGAGCTCCGGCGAGCTAAGAACGGTCAACCGGCCCGCTCCGTATTCGCAACCCGCGTAGTTTCCCCACACGCGGCAACGGGTCAAAAAGCAGCTTCCGCCGCCACGCTGATCTATCACGAAAGCACCGGCCTCGCCGCCAATACGGCGCAACAAGGCACGACCAGGGTTTATGGGCAACGATGCCCGCGCCACCAACCGGACACTGGCCGATGTCCCGTCGCTTCGAACGTCGCTGATTGCCCAGGTGAAGGAACCTTGGGTGACCAAATCTCCTATCTCGGCACGGCGGTTCGATTGCCGATTGCGGATTGCGGATTGCGGATTGCCGTAGGATAGGTTGACAACCTGTCCCACAAATTTCGGATCGCGGATTGACAAAGGAGACGTGGTCTCTCTCAAGATGACCGGCTCGGTTTCTTCATACCACGCGATGTTGTCATACCAGTCGCAGTCCTCGACGGCCAAGGGACACTCGTCATAGGTGACAATCCAGACGGCTCCGGCCTCGCCATAGGCACGATTCGCCCAGCAGTGAGTTGCCACCAGCGAAACGGTGCTCTGCTTCTCGGCAAAAACGGTCAGGGCGGCGCTATTGCCGTACAACGCCACATTATGATGCATCCGACAATCCGATACCGCGACGGGCGATCGGTCGGTTGCGGCGATATAGAGACCGGCGTGATGGCCGCCGGAGAGATTCTCCTCAAATGTTGACGAGTGAATCACGACGGGGGAATCGTGTTGGGCTTTGATGGCACACGCGCCATAACTGTCCCCGTATGTGCGGTTGCGCACGAAGTGGCAACCCGCCACGGTGACCGACGTGTGGTCATCGGTATAGACATAGAGAGCGGCGAACGAGCCGCTACTTTGGTTGTCTTCGAAGACCGTTTCGGCAAAGTTCAGGGAAGAGCCGAAATAGCCCTCCACGTGAAGCGCGCCACACCAACCGAGAACGGCTTCATTTTGAAGGAAGTCGCACCGGCGCACGGTGAACGAACTTTCCTCGACCACTTGAACCGATCCGATCCCTCGGCTTTCACTGGTCGCGTTGTCGTGGAATTGGCAATCGGCAAGTTCGCCGCTCGAGCCCTGGGTGAGATTGAACGACCCGACGGCTGAACCCCCAACACTTCGATTGCCGATGAAATCACATCCTTCGAGTCGGAGGTGGCTGCTGTCCGTGAAGGCGAATGAACCCACACCATTCGCCCCGCCGTTGGCGCGATTGTCGGTGAGTTGACATTTAACCAGTCCTGCAAGCGAGTTGTCGAGGCCGGCGATTCGCCCTGCGCCACATTCCTCACCCGCGGTGTTCCGGGCCACTTCACATCCGACAAGCGTAATGCGGCTCGAACGTTCGGCGATGAGATCCAGCCCGCCACAGTCGCGCGCCGCATGGTTGCCCACGACGGTGACCGTGGTCATCTCGATTTGGGAATCTTGACGCGCTCTGCCGGCAAGGCCCCCGGTCTCCCGCAAGGTCGCCCCATTCGACGTTACGTCGAGATTCGAAAGCGCGATGGCCGACGCCGACTGCGCTTCGATGTGCAAGCCGCCACATACTTCGGCCTCGTTATTGCTCACGAGACCTTCCGACAGCTCGCACTGCGATTCGTCTTCGGCCCAAATATCCAGGCCGCCGCACGTGAATCCCGCACGGTTGCTCCAAACGCGGTCGCCGGTCAACCACGCACGGGAATCATCCCAAAGTTCGAGGTAGCCGCCTCCGCACGAGTCCTCCACGGCACGGTTGGTCTCGATCCGATTGCCGACGGATTCGAGAAGCGATAAGACTCCCAGTCGTGCCGCGAAACCCCCGGCGTTGGCTTGCGCCACATTGCTGGTGATCACATTGGCGGCGATCTTCACGTAGCAGCCGGAGTCGGCTTCGACATCCAGGCCGCCGGCGTCGCCGGAAGACCGATTCTCGGCAATGCGATTGTTGGCGCAAATGAACTCGGAACCGCGCGCAAGCCGAATCGAAAGGCCGCCGCCGGCCGATGCGGTCGAGCCTGAACACGAGTTATGCGTGAGGATGTTGCTGGTGAGTCGGCACTCAACCAGGTCAGTCACTTCGCCATAGAAGCCGCCGCCGTCCTGCTTGGCGGAATTGTAGGTCAGCTCACAGCGGCTCAGAACGAATGTTGCTCGATTGCTGCAATCGAGGTAGATCCCCCCGCCCGAATCGGTCGCCGCGCCCTCGGAGCGATCGGCCCGTCCGCCGGCGATGATCAGCCCATCGAGGTGAACACGCAGAGGTTCGAAGGCGCGCCGGTCGGTCGCGCTCGCCGCCTCGTCCGCGATGTGGAAAACGACATCGCGCGGCTGCACCAGCCAGACGTCGCCCGTTGTGATTCCCTCGTCGTTGTCCAGATCAATCTGCCACGCTTCGTCGGCGGGAAACACCGCTTGGATTCGGCGAATCGTTTGTCCCTGAACGAGTAATTGTCCCGCGGGTGGAGCAACGATCGTCACGCCCGAAACGAGCCATGCGTTGGTCGGGCGTGAAAGGTTTGCGGCCTCGCTCGTCGCTCGCGCAAGAATTCGCGTCGGATTGACCGTCGGATCCTGCGTGGCAAAAGCAGCGTCGAAGCCGCCCAGAATCGCCAGGCTTTTCCGAATGAAGACCGATTCGATGTAAGTTCCGGTTGCGACACGAACCGTGTCGCCCGGTTGTGCGGCATTCACGGCCGGCTGAATCGAACGGAAGGGACCATTGCCACCGACGTCCAGCGTAGCGGCGGGTGTCGTCGGGGCACGGGTGAAAACGAGAGCCAACACCACCACTAGCGGAAGACGCCGGCACTTCAGGACGCGACGGCCGGTCCTCCGTAATCCTCTCGCTGTCGCCAAACCCAACTGCACAACGCCAACGAACGCACCGGGAATGTCTTGTACCATCGTTGAAAGGAACATTGCAAGAGGCCCTACACCGGCTCGGCGACCTGGCCGTTTCCGCGCGTGGAACCGTCGCCTTCCAAATCGTCCTATGGTTACTGCTACATCGAGAGCCAGTGCTTTCGCAAGTCTTGTATTGTCACGTAGTATGACCCATCCTTGACAGTGCGCGATTGGTTTCGATATGGTCACAAGAAGTCGGTTAGGCTTGAGTTTCTCCGATCTACGAACCGATACGCGACGAGCATCTCTGTGGGACTGTTCCAGCGGGGACAAGAAACAATCTCCCATCGAGATGCTGAAAAACGGCAACATCGAGCCGGCCGGCGAGAAAAGATGCCAAACGAACTGCATCCCGACGATCCAAGCGACGTTCTTGCTCACCAAGCGCTGGGTTGGGCTTTTTGGCTCCACGTGATTTTCCTCCTGGTGGAGACTGTTGGGGGATTCCTGACCGGCAGTTTGGCCCTGCTCAGCGACGCCGGCCACATGCTTTCGGACGTTCTGGCTTTGGCCATCGCGTGGGTGGTCTCGCGGCTGGCCCATCGGGGCGCCTCGCTGACACGAACCTATGGGTACGGTCGCGCGGAGATTCTCGGCGCGCTCATCAACGGTCTGACGCTCTGGCTTGTCGTGGGTGCGATTTTTCTCGAAAGTATCCGACGCCTCATCCACCCGCTGGAGGTGCTTTCGGGAGCGATGCTCGCCGTAGCCTTGGCGGGTTTGGCGGTCAATGTGGTGTGCGCAGGCATGCTCTTCCGCCATCGGGGCCACGATCTGAACCTTCGCGGCGCGTTCCTCCATCTCGTCGCCGACAGCGTCAGTTCGGTCGGCGTCGTGACTGCGGGTGTCTTGATGTGGCGATTCCAGTGGTATCTGGCCGACCCTCTAGCCAGCTTCCTGATCGGAATTCTGATTCTGGTCAGTTCCTGGGGCCTGATCAAGGAGAGCGTCAACATTCTGCTCGAAGGGACACCGGCCCATCTGAACATCGAGCAGGTGCGCCTGCGTTTGGAAGCGCTCGACGGTGTGGAGAAATGCCACGACCTGCACATCTGGATGATCGGCTCCAGCGAGCCCGTCCTCACCGCCCATCTGACCGCTACGCCCAATGCAGATCGAACGAAGGTTCTGCGCGAAGCCACAGACCTGCTTTCCGCCGCCTACAAGATCGGGCATGTTACCATTCAGGTGGAGAAAGAAGCCCTGCCCGAATGGACCCACGATTAAACAAAGCAAGGCGGACACTTAGTGCGGCAATTCATAAATACGGCGACAAGAATCATGGTCGAAAGGAAACTCTTGACGGGATAACAGGATGGACGGGATGGAGTCGGGGGTGAGGCAGGTATCCTGTAAATCACAGCCTGAACGAGGCGGTCGGAATGGAATTCAAAGAGCTGACGGAGAAGATCATTGGTTGTGCCTATCGCGTGTACAACAAGATGGGTTTTGGTTTCCTGGAATGGGCTTGGTTCTGAATTTTGGCGAGCGGAAGGTGGAAGCGAAACGAAAGGTGCGGGAGTGGGTCGGGGGATAAACAGGATTTCAGGAATCCCGTCCATCCTGTTATCCTATCAAAAACAATACGTCGCCGAACTTATGAGTCAGAGGACTTGGCTGATCCGCCGGGCCAGCCGCCTGGGCGACTTCTCGAACAAGGTTGGCGTTTTGGGGTTGACGACGGAAAGATTTTTCGCCAAACAACCCCAAGTAAATCGCTGGGTGATGGGCACAAGGAGAACCCGTTCAATGTCAGTACGGTCGAGACTACCGGGCGCGGCTGTAATACTACTGTTAGTGTTCGGGCTGCTCGCTTGCGAAACGGAAGAGCCGAAACAGACCAGACGCCCTGCTGGACGCGAATTCACAACAGCTGCGATAAGGGGCACGGACATCAACCTGGCGCTTGGAGCCAAGGTTACGGCCAGTTCCTACTACACAGAGTATGGCGACTACATGCCGGATCGCGCGACCGATGAGGGTCCCGGAGAGTGGGCGACAGCGGGGCAAAAAGCAGGCTCGTGGATTCAACTGACATGGGATTCTCCGACAACCATTGGCCGCGTGGAATTGGAAGATCGGGTGTCAGCCGACGATTTTGTGACAGGAGGACACTTGGAGTTTTCCGATGGAGGATCCGCGGCGCCGGTTCCATCTTTGAACAATGACGGCACTCCGCTCGAAGTGGTTTTCAAGCCGCGGAATGTAACGTGGGTCCGGTTTGTGATTGATTCGGTCAGCAAGGAAACCCATTGTCCCGGTCTGCGGGAGTTCCGCGTGTTTGGGACGGAAACAAAATAGCCTGAAGCGGCCTTCGCGCGCGAACGGGCCCTGGGCAAGGGTCGCACCCCGGCGCGAGGAGAAAGTCTTGGAGTTCTTGGATGGTGTCCAAGGAAGAGACCAAAAGCGTAGCCCGACTGGAGGCCAACATTGCCTCGGTCATCAAGGGCAAGCCCGAGAGCATCCGGATGATGATCATCGGCCTGTTGGCGCGAGGGCATATTTTGATCGAGGATGTTCCGGGCGTCGGCAAGACTACTCTGGCGCAGTTGCTGGCGCGTTCGATCAGCTGCTCGTTCCGGCGCATTCAGTTCACGAGCGATCTTCTGCCCTCGGACATCCTTGGTGTCTCGATTTACGACCGCGACAAGAAAGAGTTCCAATTCAAGCCGGGGCCGATCTTCGCCAATGTGGTTCTGGCGGACGAGATCAACCGGACGACACCGAAAACGCAGTCGGCGCTGCTCGAAGCGATGAACGTCGCGCAGGTCTCCATGGATGGCGTCACCCATCTGCTGCCCCAACCGTTCCTGGTCATCGCCACCCAAAATCCGATCGAATTCCACGGGACCTTTCCGCTGCCTCGTTCGCAGATGGATCGTTTCCTGATGCGGATTCGCCTGGGCTATCCGTCGCCGGAGCATGAGAAAACCATCCTCCTGGAACAGAAGCATATTGGCCGCGTGCCGTCGGTCGAGCCGGTCCTGACGGCCGACGAGGTCCTGACGATGCAGGAAGCGGTGACCACCATGAAGATAGATGAGGACCTGCTGGATTATATCACGCGAGCGGCGCTGGCCACGCGCCAATCGCCAAAAATTGAGCTGGGGGTCAGCACACGCGGCGCTCTGTCGTTGCGTCAGTGCGCGCAGGCGCGGGCCTATACGGAAGGACGCGATTACGTCATTCCCGATGACGTCAAACAGATGATGCGACCGGTGTGGGCACACCGAATTCAGGTGGCCCAGACATTCGATGCCACGGGGATCGGCCAGCATGACGACGAAGAAATCTTGATGGAGACGATTGCGCAGGTCGAGGTGCCGCTCTAGGGCGGGTTCAAAAACCGCCCTGTGGGGCGAGTATTTTGTGCATGGCGTCCGATAATAACTAGTGTGCCGTTTTCGGCGCATAGGGTGTGTGGCATTTCATTCCAGCCATGAGGGGTAGGTGGTTCGCCTCTGTTGTGACATTTGATTGCGCGTAGGCTCCGAAGGTTCTGTGAGGAAAAAGAGATGCGTGAGGCGAATCACCCACCGGTTTCGAGCGTTCCGTTTCTTCTGCCCATTTTGATCCTGGCGGTCGGGGCCGCATGGGGGGCGCAATCCCAGCCCGCAGGACCGGCCGGCAGTCTTTGCGATCGTCCGACGTCCTTCGCATCGCTTCCCGACCGCCTCGAGCTCTATTATGAATGGTCGGCCGGCGATCGTGAGTCGAAGAAGTTTCTGGTCGTCGTTCCGCCCAACCAGACGCTTCAACCCGAGGTGCTCGGGGCCACCGTCGAGCCTGCCGATCCTTCCGCACCCACGTCCAAGACTTTGCTGAGTGACCCGGCTCAATGGATCAACGCTCACCAAGTCCAGCGCACGGCGCTCATCAGCCATGAGACGGTTGGCTATGTGCGCTACTACAAGATCGTTGAGATCCAGGTAAGCGCGCTTCTTCAAGCCGACCGAACCAACTATACGGTCCGGCGCCTGCGATGGACCTATCGGTGGAAACCCGAGTATCGTCCGCCAAAAGACTTTCGGGATGAAGCGTGTCGGCGAAACGACCTCGGCTTCGGGGCCATTTTGCCCCGCCTGATCGTCAATCCCGATGCGTTGGCAGTCTATGGCGATCCCAATCCGCCGGCAGGTGAAATGCCCTCGCCACTTGACGGCCTGACATTCGGCAAGCTGGCCGGCAGCAAACGGCCGCTCCTGCGACTGAGCGTGGACGAAAAGGCGCTCTTCCGGCTCGACATGCGGTCGCTGACCGCAGGCACAAGCGCTCCGATTCCCTCGCTCGAAAACACGCAGTTGTATCACCGCGGTCAGCCGGTCCCGCTTTATGTCCACAACGACACGTCGCAGCCGGCTTCGTTGCCCGAGCTGATTTTTTACGGGGTGCCTTCGGAATCCCAATTTACGCGCACGAATCGCTACTGGCTGGCCGAGGACAAAGACCGCAAGCCGGTCCGAATGGCCGAGGCGCCGGTGGACCCCGCGTGGCGCTCTCTGCGTCCCGAAGAATCGTTTCCCGAGGCGCTGGTAGTCGAGCAAGACAATGATTTGATCGTTCACGCAGACAATTTCTTGACGATCAGCGAGTTCCAATGGGTGTGGGGCGAGATTCCGCCGTCGGATCAGCCCGCCTCGGTGACGGCCATAATCCGAAGAAGCCCGGAGGGAAAAGCGTGGTTCACTTCGGCGACGTTTTCGCTGCCGGCTTTGGCCGATCCCAAGGGGCAGACGAAATTCGACGTGCAGTTCTATTATGGCGCAGTTCGTCTGAGTCAGCCGGCGCGGGTCGGGATATGGATTAACGAGGCCCCGGTCCAGTTTCTGACTCTTCAAGAGCCGGACGACCTGACCAAGAGTTTCACCCTGTCGAACGCCCAGTTGCGCGAAACGTCCAACACGATCGAAGTTCGTTTTGCACCGGGCCTTGCTCCAGGGAGTGAAAGCGTCTATTTCGATCGCCTGGTGGCTCACTATCGGCGCCGATTTGAAGTGCCCAAGCACGGGTTCACCTTTGCCGGCGACTCACCGACATCGTCGGGATGGCGTCATTACGCGCTGCGCGGCAATCTGCCGCCACGCCCGCTGGTGCTCGATGTGGCCGACGCGGCGCATCCCCGCATCATCCATTTCGAGCGCGACGACAAAGGCCTTCTCCATTTTGGGCAAAAAGAAACGCGCCCCGCGCTGTATCGTATTCTTTCGCTCGACGAGATTTCGACGCCGACGACGGAGAGCGCTACGGACTTGGCGGACGTCTCGTCGCAAACGACGCCTGTTGACTATTTAATCATTACCCACCGCGAGTTTCGCGATCTGCTCGACCCGCTCGTGGCAGCGCTTCAGGCCTCGGGCTGGCGCGTGCGCGTGGCGGACGTCGAGAACATCTATGCCTCCTTCTCGTGGGGACTGTCGGGGCCGGCGGCGATCAAGGCTTTCCTCGCCCACACATTCCGCCACTGGCCCGGCGGAGGACCGACCTATCTTCTCATGGTCGGCGATTGCACGAGCGACTATCGCGGCGACTTTCGCAACAAGGTCAAAAACTTCGTCCCGACCTATACGTTTGATCGCGGTGCGCGGCAGGAAAAATGGGCCTCCGAGCACTGGTTCACAACGCTGTGCGGCGCCGACGACTATTGCGATATCCTCTTGGGCCGCTTGTCGGTCAACAGCCGCAAGGACGCCAAGACCGTCATTGACAAAGTCGTGCGCTACCGCACGCAGCCCCTGCTCGATCCCTGGCGCATGAGGTTGACCTATGTGGCCGACGAAGGCGCGTTTGATGTGGATGCCGAACGGTGGCGCGAGGTGTTCCGGCCGCCGGCGCTGATCGGCCAACGCCTCTACCTCGACGAAATGCCTTGGGAAGACAATTTCTACCTGCCGCCCGAGATCGTCGAAGCCGATAAAGCCAAAGTCAGTCCGGCCTGCACGACACGCATCCTCGACATGTTCAATCGCGGCTCGCTGTTCATCTGCTTTAATGGACACGGCTCACCCAATATCTGGTCGAACGACCGCATTTGGTTCGGCGGCGATTCGCCCAACAGCGATATTCTTTTGCTGCGCAATGGCGAGCGGCTTCCGTTCATCGTCAACTTGAGCTGCAACACGGGCGCGATTGATTACCCCGATCCGCCCTGGAATCTGTGCATTTCCGAGGACCTCATGCGAAGCCCGACGGGTGGGGCGATAGCGCTGTTTGTCCCCACGGGGCCGAACGTGTCGTCCAACCATATGAAGCTGACCGAAGAACTGCACCAAGCCTTTTTCCACGAGGGGCTGCGGGCCTTCGGCGACATTGTCTATTTGACGAAATTCCGTTCCCTTGTCCGGCATCACCAGCTCGATATGCTGAAGATGTATCTGTTCCTGGGCGAGCCTTCGTGTCCGGCCCAATTGCCCGACCAAGTATTTCCCCTTGCAGCCGATCGAACGTTGGTCTCGGCGCTTTCGGGCGGGCCGGTTCGCGTGACGGGACAATCCAATTTGGGGGCGGGACAAAAAGGCATCATCGCCTTGTTTTCGCCCAAGGACGAAGAGCGCTTTTTGGCGCTGTTGGGATTCACGCCCGACGGACGTTTCGAGCAGGTGATTGAGTTCCCCAAAACCGATGAAACCAGCACGTGGACCATTCGCGCCTATTGCTGGAACGACACGACCAAGCACGACGCCGTAGGTTGGACATGCATTCGCGTGGCTCAACCCGAAGTGGCTCTGACGCGCTTTGAAAGGGAACCGGCACAGGCAACGCTCCATGCCGGAGACCCGACGACGTTCGTCTGTGCGGTGGCCAACCGCTCGCCGCTGGCAGCCGACGGTGTGCTCGTTAAAGTGTATCGCCTGACCGGCGAGCGGCGTTTTCTGATTGATCAAGTCAAAGTGACGCTTGTACCCGGCGAGGAGCGAACGGTTCGTTTAACCTGGAAGGCCGAAGCCGGGTTCTTCCGATTCGAATCGCTTCTGTCGGGAGCGCCGGAGGCGATCGGTAATCCGGCGCCCGCCGACCGGCGGAAGACTCTCGATCTGGCCATTGTGGGCGCGGAGAAGGGCGGGCGTATCGAACTCCTTCCAACGCCCATCGGCACTGAGATTGTTCGGACCAATGGCCGTTATGAGCGCCAGAGCACGGTTCTCGTCGGTGGTGTTGGGCCCGAAGCGACGAGCGGCGTCGTCGTGACTCTGGCCGACGAAAGCGGTTCGAGCCAAACGCAGAATCTCCAGCAATTGTCGCCGGGCGAGGTGCAGGGGCTGCGATTCCAGCGTCCGCTCGGCAAAGCCACTCTGCCGCGCGAGTATCGCATCGGCGCTCGTTGGCGCGATAGATCGTCTTCGAAGACCCTCAGCGTAGAGCGAACGGAACGGGTTCAGCCCAACGATTTTGCCGATCTGACCATCCTCGGCGACCGGATCACGTTCCGCGACGAAGGCAATCTGATTGCCTTCCACGATCCCGCGCCGACCGACGGCCACACCGTCTATATGGACGTACCGGTGAAAAACATCGGCGGCGCGCCGGCCGATCAGCCATTCTCCGTCGAGGTGTTCGAAGGCCCGCCCAGCGCCGGCAAGCCGTTGCGAAGCCTCACGGAGTTTTCGGTGCGCAAGGACATCCCGTTTCTCGATCCCGGCCAAGAGGCCACGGTTCGGTTCCGCTGGGATCCCGTTCACAATGCCGGCCCCTGCGTGCTCTTCTTCCGCGTGAACAGCGATGGGAAAATCACCGAATCGAACGCGTATAACAACGAAACATCGCGCACGCTGCGGGTGCTGTCGAAGGGCAAGCTGGCGGTGGGCAAACTGGACATCAAGATACCCACCTTCGAACAAATTCAGAAGGGTATCCAGCCATTGGGTGCGACCGTGATGAACGAGGGCGAAACGACGACGACGCAGGTGATCGTCGAGATTTACGTCGGCGTCAAGCACACGCCGCCCAACAAAATCGGCGAGATGCTTGTCGAAAAGATTGCTCCCAGGAGCACAATGGAACCGATTTATGAATGGAAAAAGACACCGGAAATGGTTGAGCGTGTGAAACAGGAAAAGTTCACCTTCATCGCCCGGCAAAAAGGAAGCACGCGGCGTGTGACCAATCTGCCGGGAGGATGAGTTGTGAGTTTTGAGTTTCAATGGCTGAGGGCTGACAACTGATGGCTGCTTATGGGAGGCTACCATGTATGTCGTTTGTGTGACAGTCTATGTTAAGCCGGGGAAGGAACAGGATTTCGTTGCGGCAACGCTGGAGAACGGTCGCAACACCCGCCGCGAACCGGGCAACGTGCGCTTTGATATTCTCCAGGTCGTGGATTCGCCCACCCGGTTTTCTCTCTATGAGGTCTATCGCACGCCCGACGATTTCAAGGCCCATCAGCAAACCGAGCATTACTTGCGATGGAAGGCGACGGTGGCCGACTGGATGGCCCAACCCCGCCAGGGCGTCAAACACCAAAGTCTTTTCCCGCCCGATGAACAATGGTAGCAGGAGAGGTTGGAGGCGGGAGGTTGGAAGTTGGAAGAGAGTTGGATCAAAACGTGGATTCCTATCCTGAACCAGGACATTCCCCCCATCTTCCGTGACAACAAGGGGCTGGCCTTTGCGGATGGTGGTGATGCCGTTTTTCCAAAGCGGAAACGACGGCTTGCTGTTGTGACTATTTCTCTGTGGACTGCGGCACGCTCTGCTGCCGCTGTTTCTGTCGAACTTTCACTCGAGAAGGTGGGTTTTCCTTGGAATCAAAGCGGCAGCAGAGCGTGCCGCAGTCCACATCAAAAACGCTCGTTCATAACTGGGGAATGTCCTCATCCTAGACAGCTTGACAGCGTGCGACGCGTTGAGATTCTCGAAGTAGGCAGAATCTAATGTCCCTTCTTCACACTCTGGTGGTCGGTCCCCTCGACACCAACTGCTATCTAATCGGCGATGAGGCGACGCGCGAGTGCGCCATTATTGACCCCGGCGGCGATGAAGATCGGATTGCGGCAGCGCTGAAAAAGCGCAATCTGCGGCCGGAGATGATTCTGCTGACTCATGCCCATTTTGACCACACGGGCGCAGTCGCAGCGCTGAAACGGCGTTTCAATCTTCGTGTCGGGGTCTCGCAAGCCGAAGCGTCTTGTCTCGAGGACGCTCGACATAGCGGGGCGGCATGGTTTGGCTTTCCATTCCAGCCATCGAAAGCGGATTTCTTTATCGCCGATGGGGGCGAAATTGGCGCCGGAAGCGTCACCTTGAAGGCCCTTGCGACGCCGGGCCACAGTTCGGGCGGCCTCAGCTTTCTCGGCGAGGGTCTGGTTTTTGTCGGCGACGTGCTGTTCCACGACGGCATTGGGCGATACGATCTTCCCGGCTCGGACTTCGAGGCGCTGCGACGAAGTCTCAAACGATTGCTCGCGCTCGACGACGCGATGCGGGTCTATCCCGGCCACGGTCCGGCGACAACCATCGGCCGCGAACGGCGGTCGAATCCCAGTTTGATCGAACTTGGGTTGAGCGGCGGGTGAAAAGACGCCGCAACATGTCCGCCATGTTGACCGCCACCAAAGTCAAGCGGTTGGGACGCACCGCCGGATTTGATCTCGTCGGCATTGCGCGGGCTGAACCGCTCGAAGACTTTGAGCGGTATTGCGCATGGCTCGATCGCGGGTTTCATGGAGACATGGCGTATTTGGAGCAGGGGGCGGAAGCACGTCGCGATCCCCGTTCGCTCTTGCCCAAAGCCCAGTCTGTCGTCGTCTGTGGCCTCAACTATCTGACCCCTCATCCTTTTCGCATTCCCCAAGAGAGCGGGGATCAGCCGGTCATTTCGCGCCATGCATGGGGCCGCGACTATCACGTCGTCGTTCGACGCCGGCTCAAGCGACTGCTGCGGCTGATCGAGGAGCACGTCGGGCGGGCGGTTCGCGCGCGTCTCTGTGTGGACACGGCGCCCTTGCTCGAAAGAGCGCTGGCGGCGCGTGCCGGACTCGGCTGGATCGGCAAGAACAATTGTCTGATCCATCCCGTGTTTGGGTCCTTTCTCTTTCTCGGCGAACTGGTGCTGGATATTGAACTGATGCCCGACGAACCGATCGGCAACCGTTGCGGTCGGTGCGCGCGATGCCTCTCGGCTTGTCCGACGCAGGCGCTTGCGGCGCCGCACCTGCTGGATGCGCGCCGGTGCATTGCCTACCTGACCATTGAACATCGCGGCCCAATAGAGTCGGGTCTGGCCTTGCGGATGGGCGCCCGAGTCTATGGATGCGACGCCTGTCAGGAGGTTTGTCCGTGGAACCGACGAGCGCAACAGCGGCTGGCAACGAATGTCCGCGAGTTCTGGCCGGCGTCACACCTGGCCAACGTTCAGTTTGGGGTTTTTATCTTCGAGAATGAGAGCGAATTCCGCTGCTTTTTTACCGGAGGTCCTATCCGGCGCTTGCGCTGGGAGACGTGGCAGCGGAATCTGGTTATTGCGTTCCAGAACGCACGCAGAACGGGGCGCATGCCGCAAGGATAAAGGGCAAAGGTAAAAGGTCGAAGACAAGGCGAACGGATACATTTCTTTGGGTGCGTCTTACGGATTCGTGAGACGCACCCCTGTCTGAGGACCACACACTAAAGCGTGAGTAATGAACTCACACAAGGAGCACACACTAAAGCTTGAACAACGAACAAAGTCGCCGCCGACCGCGCGATTGACCGCTTGGCTCGTGAGCGCGCCGCTCGGCAAAGACGGGCCGGCTTTTTTCAGCAGGCGTTGACGCGGAAGCCAGTTCAACCGCCCGCTCCATAGGGATGAGTGGAAAGATGCAATTGAATTCGTCCCAAGGGCACAGAGAAGAATCTCTCGATGTCCTCCGTGACTCGGTGGCGACATGATTTTATTTGATTGCGGTTTGAAGGTTATCTTGACGATACTTCGGTCCTGAAAGCAAGGCGGAGCCAGTCTCCCGATAGGATCGTCCGGAATGGAAGCGACTGCAACGCAAATGCCGGCCAAGACGCGCTGGATCGTCAATCCGCGCGAGGAAATGGAAATTCTGATCAAGGCGCGCTATCCCTTGCTCTACGTCGTGAGCTGGGAAGAAGCACGCGTGATGAGCGATCTCGTTCAGATCGCCAACCGCTTGGGCAAGCGCGTCTATGAATGGTCCGTGAACTTCGGGATCACGCGCTACCGGGCGGCGCTCGACCGAAAACCCGAAGGCCGCAAGGGAACCAAGGACCCGATTCTTGCGCTCAAAGAGGTGCTGGAGTTCAACGAGCCTTCGATTTTCGCCCTCAAAGATTTTCACGCTTACATGAAAGAAACGCAGGTTGTGCGCGGCCTGCGCGACGTGGTTCAGGCGCTGCGCAATTCCTATTCGACCGTTGTCGTCATCTCGCCGGTCGTCGAGGTGCCGCCCGAACTCGAAAAGGAGATGACGCTGATTGATTTCCCGTTGCCGGCCCGCGAGGACCTCGCCGTGCTGCTCCAGCAGATTCGAGGCGAGCTGGCCCAGAATCCCAGCTACCAGATTGATCTTTCGCCGGAGGCCGAAGAGAAGGTGCTCGAGGCCGCCGTGGGTCTGACGCTCAACGAGGCCGAGAATGTGTTCGCCAAGACGCTCGTCATGACCCAGCGGCTAACCGAGAACGAAGTGCCGCTGATCTATTCCGAGAAGAAACAGATCATTCGCAAGTCGGGCCTGCTCGAATATGTGGACAGCAGCGAGACCATCGAAGGCGTGGGCGGGGTGCGGCGCTTAAAAAACTGGCTGGCCAAGCGGCGATTGGCCTTCAGCCGCGAAGCGCGCCAGTTCGGTCTGCCCGTGCCCAAAGGCGTGCTGTTTCTGGGGGTTCAGGGCTGCGGCAAGTCGCTGTGCGCCAAAGCGGTGTCGAGTCTGTGGCGACTGCCGCTGCTGCGGCTCGACATGGGGCGGGTGTTTTCGAGCTATGTCGGCACGTCGGAAGAGAACGTGCGGCGCGCCATCCGCATCGGCGAATCGGTCTCGCCCGCCATTCTGTGGATTGACGAGATAGACAAGGGCTTTTCGGGCGCGCAGTCGTCGGCGTTCAGCGATTCGGGCACCACGGCGCGCGTGTTCGGCACCATTCTGACCTGGCTTCAGGAAAAGCAGGCGCCCGTTTTCGTCATCGCCACGGCGAACAACGTCGAGATTCTGCCGCCCGAGCTGCTTCGCAAAGGACGGTTCGACGAAATATTCTTCGTGGATTTGCCCAACGAGGCGGAGCGCTGCGAAATCTTTGCCATCCATCTTGCCAAGCGCAAACGGCCACCCAAGGCGTTCGATCTCACGCAACTGGCAAAAGCCGGCGAAGGCTTCAGCGGCTCGGAAATCGAGCAGTGCGTCATCTCGGCGATGTATGACGCTTTCGAGCAAGGGCGCGACATTGACACCGCGGCGATCCTCAAGGCCATCGGCGAGACCTATCCCATCTCGGTGACGATGCGCGAGCAGATCGAGCAGCGGCGCAAATGGGCGCACGGCCGCACGCGCCCGGCAACGTGATCGCCCGCGTCGGCGTTCCAGCCATGAAGCCAATCACTTTAGCCGGCATTTCTCACCGTCGCTGTAGCCGCCGAAGTGATGAGGCGGACAGGTTGCGGGTGGGAAAGCGTCCGCCTCATCACTTCGGCGGCTACAGCGTGTCGCCTCTATTATTGATTGGTGAGAAATGCGGGTTAGCCACTCGGTTAATCGCAGCGTCTGCAATTGCAGCCGCGCTTTTTGCTGCTCCAACCACGGGAGCCGAGCCGTCGGATTCGGTCTGGCAGCGGGTTTTCGGCGCATGGTTGGATGGGCGTTATTGTCACACGGCCTATGGCGGGGGGACCGACGACGCGCGCCCTGTCTTTGCCGACCTCGATGGCGATGGCGACCTCGACATCTTGATGGGCGACTGGGGAGGCTGGCTGACGTATTACGAAAACATCGGCAACGCGCAGGAACCCATTTGGGCGCCGCCGGTCGCGCCTTACGCCGGGATTGATGTGGGCAATTTCAGCTCGCCGGCGCTGGCCGACCTCGACGCCGACGGCGATCTCGATCTTGTGCTGGGCGAGAAGGAGGGAGCACTTTTCTTTTTCAAGAACATCGGCGACGCACGGCGCGCCGTCTGGGCTTCGCCGGTGGCGAACTATGCCGGTGTCCAAGTGTCCGGTTGGAGCGCGCCCGTTTTCGGCGACCTCGACAGCGACGGCGACGCCGATCTGTTGGTTGGCAGCGTCAATGGCAGGTTGCTTTTCATCGAGCGCGTGGGTACAAGCGCCACGCCGGTGTGGGCTGCGCCGGTCGCTGACTATGGTGGTGTAGATGTTGGTGCTTTCTCGCTGCCAACACTGGCCGACCTCGATGGCGACGGTGACCTCGACCTGATGGTCGGCAATCATCCGGCCACACTGACCTACTATCAAAACGTGGGGACGCCCACCGCGCCCGTGTGGTCGCAACCCATTCTCAACTATAACCAGATTGACTTGGGATTCTGCGCTTTTCCCGGGCTGGCCGATATTGACGCCGATGGCGATCTCGACCTGTTCGTCGGGGAATCGCAGGGCGCGCTCACTTACTACAAAAACATCGGCAACCGGACGACACCCATGTGGGCGCCGGAAATCTCGAACTATGACGCGATGGACGTTGGCTACATGACGATGCCTGTGCTCGCCGATCTCGACAGCGACGGCGATCTCGACCTTCTCCTTGGCGAATGGGAAAGCGGCGTGACCTTCTATCGAAATGTGGGCAGCGCGCGGGAACCTGCATGGGCGGCGCCCATTCGCAGCTGGGTCGGCGCCCAGGTCGGCAGCGGTGCAGCACCCGCCCTCGGCGATCTCGACGGCGACGGCGATTTGGACCTGATTGTGGGCGAAACGACGGGGACCCTTGTCTTCTACAGGAACAATGGGACGCCGCGTTCGCCCGCCTGGGCGGCGCCCGTCTTCCACTACGCTTCCATTGCCGTCCTAACGGGCAGCCGGCCCGCGCTGGCCGACCTCGATGGCGACGGCGATCTCGATCTCTTCGTCGGCGACGACTACGGCACAATCACCCATTTCGAGAACATCGGCAGTCCCTCCACGGCGACTTGGGCCGCGCCCGTCACCAGTTTTGCTTCCATTGATGTCGGCTACTACAGCGCGCCCGCCTTTGGCGACGTGGATCGCGACGGCGACCTCGACCTGCTGGTTGGCGATTCGGAAGGATTGATCACATATTACGAAAACACGGGAACGGCGCGGTCAGCCGCCTGGGCGCCCCCGGTTCGCGGTTTCGCCGGTGTCAATGTCGGTTGGGCGGCCGCTCCATTTCTGGGCGATCTCGATGGCGACGGCGACCTCGATCTCGGGGTCGGCGAGCGCGACGGCGGGATCAGTGTCTATCGCAATCTCGCCTCGCGAACGGCTGCGCGACAGACGTGGCAACTTTACCGATAACGACCAACCTCTACGGCGCAATCTGGCATCCGCGGAGCGCGACGTAGTTATCCGCTTCGTTCGTTTCGTTGACCAAGTCGGTGCGGTCGGCGAAACAGAGCACGGCACAAGTCACCGTCGGCAAACTCGCATAGAGATTCCTCGTGTAGGCGGAAAGATCCACCATGGCGCCGGGCGCCAGGTTTGTCACGCCGATGGAGTCGCACAGGAAGAAACCGAGGTTCGGATAGTCCTGATCGAGAGACCCCCAGAACTCGATCCAAAACAGCCCGCTGTTTTGCGTGCCGATATTCTTCACCTTGCCGGTGAGCGGAATGCTTTGTCCAAGATGCAGCGGGCTGGAGCCAACGCCAAATGCTTCAATGACCAGATTGGCCTGCGTCGCCGGCCGGATTGTCAGAAGGCGTTTTTGGGCAACCACTTTTCGGTTGTTGCTCTCGCTGTCTTCGGCAACGGCGTTCGGTCTGTCCGCGACGACGGTGATCGTGTAAGGTCCGTCTGGAATAGAATACAGCGACCGCGTCAGGTTCAGGTTGACTGTGTTGCCCGCCGGGATGCCCGCAACGGGCACGCTGTCGGCGACGAACTGATCGAGGGAAAGTCCGCCCAGCTTGGAACCCCAGAACTCGACCCAGAAAGCGCCGCACGCGGTGGTTCCCTGGTTCTTCACTTGCGCCTGGAGAGTCAGCGTTTGTCCGGGAGTGGCCTGCGTTGGAGCCGCGGGCGAAAAGTCCGCGCTCAGGATCACTATATCCGGTCCTCCCAGCGGCCCGACGGGTTCCGTTGCTTTCTCGACGGGCGGCGGCAGGTTGAAGTTGACGTTGTTCACGAATGCATGGTTGTTTGTCTCGTCGCGCTCATTCACCTGGTCGAGCCGGTCAATAAAAACGCCCGCCATGAAGGTTCCCGCGGGGCAGCCATAGAGCGTTCGTGCATAACTGCTCAGGTTAATGGTACCACCCGGCGCAAGATTGGACACTCCGATTGAATCGCAAAGGAAGAAATCGAGCTGGGGATAGGTTCGGTCGAAGGAGCCCCAGAACTCAATCCAGAATAGACCGCTGTTCTGAGTGCCGGCATTGCGGACCTGGCCACCCAGGCTGAGTGTTTGACCATTGTGAACAGGGTTCGGCCCGAAGGTGAATCCTTCAATCACGAGGTCCGCGTTGGTCTGGGGTCGAAGAACCAAGAGCCGTTTGCCGGCCACCACGCCATGATTGTCTCGCTCATTCGATTCGGCCACCTGGTTCGGCCGATCAGCCACAAACACAACCGTGTAGGGGCCATCGGGGATGCTGTAGAGCGGTTTCGTCTGTGCGAAGGAGTAGCCGCCTCCGGGCGTAAGCGAACCCACCCCCACCGAGTCGGCCAGGAACAAATCCAAGGTCAATCCGCCGGTCCGTGACCCCCAAAACTCCAACCAGAACGGCCCGGACGCGGTTCCGCCGGTGTTCTCGACGTAAGTGCCCAAAACCAGCGAACCGCCCGGTTGCAGTTGGGTCGGCGCGGTGGGGCTTGCGTTCATGCCGGTCAGAGTCAGATTGGCTGGTCCCGGAGTGAATCGCGGAACCACACCGGACTTCAGCGCGTCGCGACGGTATTGTCCCCAGGGGATCGTTCCCACGGTTCCGCTGCATCGGTAAATCGCAATCCCATTGGCGGTGCCGACAACCATCTCACACTGGCCGCAATGGTCTATGTCGCCAATGGCCGGCGATGTGAACATGGCGGCGGGCGCGCCATCAAAATACGATTCCTGGACGCCGTTGGCGCCGAAGACGTGCACCCGCCCATAAGAAATCAGGATGATCTCCATCTGCCCGTCGCCTTCGACATCGCCGATGACGGCGCCAATGGACCGTGGGTTGCCGGGCTGAATGGCAACCGGAAACCCGGGCAAAACAGCGCCGGTCGAACCCTTGAGGCCGTAAAGCTTCGGATTGGTCTCGCTGAAGTTGCGGACGAACACCTCGAGGTCGGGGTCGCCATCCACGTTCGCCACGGCGCAGCAGGCAAAGACCTCGGCGCCGACGTTGGTCGCCCATTTCAACGTGGCATTCTCGCCGTTCCAGCAATAGACGCCGTTGTGCCAACCGCTGGTCGGCCAGTGGACATTTTGTCCCGTTCCATGAATGATTTCATATCGGCCGTCGGCGTCCACATCGGCGATGACCGGCGAGGATTGCAGCACTTCGGAGAGATTGCAGACGGGAATGTGGTTCTCGCCATAGGGATTGCCGCCTTCTGCCGCATAAGACTCGATGAAGAACTTGCCTCCGCCGCTCGGGGCGGGGCCAAACTGCAAATGCCCCGTCGGCGCATCGAGAACAACCAAGACGCCGCCGGCTTTGCTTTGAAACGGAATTTGCACGGAGGGATTGGCCAGGTGGGCATCGGCGCCGAAGACGACTTCGCAAGTGCCGTTGCCGTCAATATCAGCGACCGCCGGTGTTGTCCAGATCGTGTCGCCCGCCTTGAATCCGTATTCGTTGGGGTCCGTCGGATCGTAGTTAAGATTCCATACCAGTCCACCGTCGGTTTTGATGGCATAGAGCAGTTCGTCCCACGAGCCGGCGAGAACTTCCAGTTTGCCGTCGCCGTTGAGGTCGGCGACTGTCGGCGAGGCAAAGCAGCCGTCCGCGATGGAATCGAGGTTGCGGTCCAAGGCCAATCGCGCAAAGCCGCCCGTGAATGTGGGATTGCGACCCGTCGCATCGAGATGAAACAGGAAAATGGCCCCCGGCTTGGAGGCTGCGTATTCGTCGCGCGAGGCCAACGTCACCGCGACCTCTTTGGCCCCGTCGCCATCCATGTCCGCGACGGCGGGTGAGCTCTGACAGGCTGTTTGAACCCATGAAAGTCCCGGATAATTGCGAATGCTGAAGGTCCACATGAGGTTGGCCTGGCTGTCGAACCCATAAATGTTGCCCGACTCATCGCCCACCACAATTTCGAGCGTCTGTGGATTGCCGTCGAGGTCCACGAGAACGGGCGACGAGAACTTCACCCAGCTCGACGTGCTCGCGGTGCGGATGAGTGTGAAGCTTGCCGTTGCGCTCCACGCGACCGAACCGGCAAGGCTTGCGGCGACGAGAAAGCACGCCACGCGGCCCAGCAACCGGCGCCCTCGGTGAACGGTTCTTACAACTGATGCCGCACACCTGATCACCACGCCGAATTCTGTCGGGTTGAAATCTGGCGATAACTTCATGGATTCCTCCTGCATGACAAGTTAACGCATCCCCTCAGAACGTATCTTTTTCACACGAACACGAAGAAGCCACTTCTTCGGCCGACTTCATTCATCAATACCCTATGAAAGCTATCTTGTCAAGGTTTCCCCTTGTCACAGGACATTCCCCAATTCCCGAATGAGCAGCCCTTAGTCCTCTGTTTCGTAAATTCGGTGACGTATTCAATTCGACAGGATAACAGGATGAACGGGATTTCGCCGAATCCTGTTTATCTTTCACGGAACTGCCTGCCCTTTGGTTCTACTTCCTCCTTCCGTTCACCGAAATCGAGAACCAAACCCACGGGCTTGCCGGTCGCTACCAGGTAGTTCACCCGCTGAATCTCGTGGGCCACGACCACGGCGCTTGACTGACTTCAACGGCAAGATTAGGGTATCCTCGACTCCAATGCCCGCGACGAACGGTCCGACGATCTCTCCCTCGTAGCAAACGATCATGGGTTTGTGCTGTTGCGTGCGAGCCGCATCTTTGCGCAGTGCAATCAGCAGACATTTTTCATAGACCGATTCCAGGAAACCGAACCCCATCTTGCTGTAAGCCCGATGGCCACGTCCAATGATCTTCTCCGTCAAGTCCTTGCATTCCCTTTTCGCCGTCTCCTTCAGGCTGTGATTTACAGGATACGTGCTTCGCTGTGGTCCCAATCCGGTCCATCCTGTCATCCTGTCGAACAATCCTCTTTCACCCGGAATACATGTCACCGTATTTCCGAATTGCTGGACTTAGTAAGACACTCAAGCCCGCAAATAATCATTTCCACTTCGAGGAAATTCCCCATCTAACACCAACAGCGGTTTTCTCGCTGTTTCCGCGAAATGTTGGGGAATATCTCGTTCTTCTTTCACTGGGCCAAACACGAATCCGACAGGGATTGGCCATTGACAGTTCGCGGGAACCGGCCCAGAATAGTACTTGCTGATCTTCAATGGGAGCGGCGGTTGTGCTTCGGCTGGCCATCATCGGCGATGTGCATTTCTCGACGGCGGGGCAACGCGATTCGAGCCTGCTGTTCCATCATTCGCAAACAATCTTGAAGACTGCGCTCGAACAGATCGCCCGCCAGCCCAAGCCGCTCGATCTCGTCGTCCAAATCGGCGATTTGATTGACGGCTCTGATCAAACGCGCCAGCAGGCGCAAGCGGATCTCGACGGCGCGATCGCGATGTTCGATCAAAGCGGCCTTCGCTGGACGTGGATTCCCGGCAACCACGACGTCGGCTGTTGCCACAGCCAACGCTGGTTGCTGCGTCGCCTTCGCCGTCCGAAGCCTTATGGCGAACTGGTTTTCGGCGACAAGGTTTTGCTCCTGCTCAACAGCGCGTGCGAAGAAATGTATGGCCGCGTGGACGCCGAGCAGCAGGCGTGGCTCGAGGAGGTTCTCGATCTTCACCGCCGCCGGCGCATCTTTGTGTTCATCCACCACGTCTTCGACTGGTCATACGATGACGATATGTATATCGAGGAAGGCGAGACGATTCGGGGGCTCTTGCTCGAAGCGCCCGCCGTCAAAGCCGTATTCATGGGACACGCCCACACGTTTCGGATCGAAACAACCGAGGGCTTGCACGAGATCACAACGGGAGCGCTGACGGCGTGGCCGACGATGTTCCGCTGGATCGAGATCGCGCCCGATCGCTTGCACGTGCGGTCGGAAAAAATCGCCGTGCCTCCCGAAATCCAAACGGAGGCTCTCGCCGCCTTCAAAGCCCACCCGAAACCCTGGTATGGCGCTATCGGCGACGCCGACCTGACCGCCGATCTCGTCCCGCGCCGGTGAACGGATTTCGGATTGCGGATGTCGGATTGCGGATTGTGGAAATTCGTGAACCTGTTTTTCGCCATTGCTACACATTACTTCCACGATCGAGGGCGGTGAAGTAGGCGCGGACGAAGTAGTATTCGAGGACGCGTTCATAGGTTCGGTCGCGAAAGCGAATGTCGAAGCGGTCGGCGATTTCGATCAGGCGCGCCATCGCGGCCATGCGAAGTCGCCGCCACCGCGTGTCGAGCGCCCGATAGCCCTCGGACGGGATCATGTTTGGATCGGAGCGCATTTCGGGATACTTGTAGTAAAGGATCACGTTGCTTTCGCCCATCTGGCGGCAGCGTTCCAGGAAGTCGCGAAAATGAATCGGGTGGTCGTGATAGGCCAGCGCCTCGCGACGAAAAACGATTTTCAGGCCGCGCTTCTGAAGCCGATAGCCCAGGTCGGCGTCCTCGAAACAGGCATAGTGAAACGCCTCGTCGAATTGCTCCAGATCGAACCAGTAGCGGGGCAAGGAAATGTTGGACGTGTAGAAATACTGATAGCCGCAATCGAACGGATCGCGGATCGTCGCATAGCGAAATTGGGGGCCGCGTTCGGGCGCCACATAGCACATGAACGGCGTGAGGCGCAATTCGGGCGCCCAGGCGGTGAAACCGAGAATCGCGCGGTCGGGATTGGCTTCGGCGGCTGCGAGGTGTTCGGCCAGCAATTGGGGCGAAGCCAAAATGTCGTCGCCGAGGAAAAGGATTCGCGCGCCGCGCGCCCACTCGACGCCGCGATTGCGCGCGGCCGCCGGGCCGGGTCGCGGTTCCACGAGAACGCTCGTGCGAAAAGGCGTCTCGTTCACCATGCGCTGGGCCGCTTCGAGCGAGCCGTCGGCGCTTCCGTTGTCCACGATCGCGACCTCGAACCGTTCGGGCGGCAACGTTTGGCGTTTCAGCGCGTCGAGACAACGACCGAGCCTCTCGGCGCGATTGCGCGTCGGGATGACGACCGAAAGTTCGCGATCGAATTGCTCGATCATCGCAACATCCTGGCGAACCGGCCACGCACTGCATACCAACGCTCCAGCCAGCGGCGTCGGCTTGGGCTGGGCAGCGAGTGGACGTTGAATGTCTGATAGATGAAAACGCAATGCGTGCAACTGCAACGCGACGCTTCGACCTCGCGGCGTTCGGCTTGCGCTTGCGGTGAATTGAGAATCCGGTCCAAGTCATAGTCGCACTGTCGAAGGTCGCCGATCACGCCGCGCAGTTCGCAGCCGCGCACTCGCCCATCCGGCTCGATCACAACGACGTCGCGCGCCGCCGGACACGACGCCGGCCACTTTCCGCCCCGCAACACCCGTTCCTGCCAGCGATAGAGTTCGCGCAAATAGGACAACTCGGGTGGCCAGCGCCGCTTGCGCGGGTCGGCATGATAGCGAACGTGGTTTTTCAGAACCAGCCGATGGATGCGGCGAATCGCGGCGAGCGGCGGCAGATCGAGGCGCCTGTCGCGTGGGCTGCCCCGCATCACTTCAACATAGTGGCCGTTCACGTCGAGCCGCTCGCGCACGAAATCGAGCAACTCGCCGATGTGCTGCCGGTTGGCGCTGAACAAAACCGTTTCGACGTTGATGAAGAGTTGATCGAACCGTTCGCGCAACGCCCCAACCAATCGAATCGTTTCGAGTGCGCGATCGAAATTGCCCGCCACACCGCGAACGGCATCGTGGCGCTCGCCCAAATCGTCAAGCGACACGTTGACATCGAGCCTCATGCCGGGACAGCGCGTCAGAATGCGCTCGGCCAGGTCGCGCGTTCGTTCGGGAAGAAGCCCGTTCGTCGGCAGCCCGACGTGCCGGATGCCGTTGCGGCGAAAGAACGTTTCGACCAATTCGGCCAAGTCGTCGCGAAGCGTGGGCTCGCCGCCCGACAAAAGAAGCGTTTCGAGCGGACCGAGATGCGCCGCGATCCGTTCGATTTCCTCGGATGAAAGCTCACGGCCCGCGCATTCCATCTCCTGCCAATAGAAACACGTGGCGCAGCGGGAATTGCAGCGGGCCGTCACGAAGTAGATCAAATAACGCAAGAGGCCGTTTCCTCGAGAATCAAGGCTGGACATGCGGATTTCAGGTTTCAGGTTTCAAGTTTCAGGCAAAAGATCGAGCGCCGGCGCTCCGACTCGTCCGCCTATTCGCCGAGCGCTTGCCGCACCTTCTCTTTCAGGTCGTCGAGATCAACCGGCTTGGTCAAATAGGCAAAGATTTCGGCGTCCCAGATGGTGAAATCATCTTTCAGGCCGCGCACCGCCGTGCACATGATGACCGGCAACTTCGTGTGCTTCTCGCGGATCGCCTGAAGGACTTCGATGCCGGTCATGTCGGCCATCCGAATATCGAGAATCACCAGATCGGGCCGCGAGGCGTTGACCTTGGCCAGGGCTTCCGTGCCTGACTCGGCGAGTTCCACCTCGTAGCCGGCCTCTTCCAACTCGTCGCGAAAGAGAATCCGAATGTTCTTCTCATCGTCCACAACCAGGATTTTTTTCATGAAAACCCTCCGGACTGCTAGGCTGCATTTCTCAGAATCTCTGACCTTCCGTTTGTAGATTCATTACGATCCAGCGCCTTGCTGCCTGTTTATGTTCATCATTCACGCTCCATGATCTCCCTGAGTTTGGAAACAAGCGGTGGGAGATTTTGCACAACGGTTTGCCAGAGGATTTGGAATGCTGACGCCGAAATACTCGTGCACGACCACGTTGCGCATGCCACGCATCTCTTCCCACGCGATTTGCGGATGGCGTTCCTGCATATCAATAGGCAAGTGACGCGCTGCCTCGCCAATGACCGCAATATTCTTGATCACAGCGTCTATTGTCTTCTCGTCAGCGGCAAAATCGGTAAAGGTCATGCCCTTCGTGTAGCGTTGGATTCTCGCGATCGCTTCCACAATGCCCTCAAGACGAAGCCGTCAGTCTCTATGCCGCATAGACGGCCTCTCGTAGGACTTGCTCTCGCATTGTTGCCTTGAGAGCATCTGCAGTCACCAGATCCACCGGTCGGCCACACAGTTCCTCTAAGTATATTTTCAAACGCACAAACTCAAAAAGGCCCACGGGTTCACCGAACTCCACCAGAACATCTACGTCGCTATGCTCTCGCGCGGTGTTGTTTGCAATCGAGCCGAACAAAGCGATAGACTTCACACCAAACCGCTGCAGCTCGATTCGGTGTTGTTCGAAGAGTTGTAGGATTTCATCCCGCTCCACGCTTGCCCTCCGCGTTCTCCTTCTCACTCATCTTTCCCAGACGTCGTTCTGAGCCGCGAGACTCGACCAGGACTTCATTTCTCGTGGGCCACCCAAACCATCCCAACAAAACATAAATAGAATGCGCCTCAGCGAAGCACTTTTCAACGATTTTCTGTTTCACTGCTACGGGAATTGTTTTGCTGCCTGTTGGAAAGGTAAACTCGGATGGCGAATGGCCCTTGGTCTTCGATTTTTCCTTGCAGGATGCGCCTATCGAGGTTTGAACTGCCAATAGCAAGCGTCCTTCGCAGGGAGAGTGTGTTGAGCAAACAACTTGCAGT
>Ga0315277_10002240_pt1 | contig 27141 bp, 20 predicted proteins | sample YL17G05_15_MG_FD_203695 | JGI IMG/M metagenome (GOLD analysis project Ga0315277, IMG submission 203695) | Sediment microbial communities from Yellowstone Lake, YNP, Wyoming, USA - YL17G05_15 | ecosystem: Environmental > Aquatic > Freshwater > Lake > Sediment | place: USA: Wyoming | collected... | reverse complement strand
TGATGCAACGATCATCGACGCAAATTGCATGGTAAGGGCGTAGCGTACGGAACAAAAGCCGGTTCAAAATGGACGGGAATTTTGCGCAGCCCAGTCGGCGGCTAACAGGCGCCGGGCGAAAACGCGGGAAATCCCGGCGGCTGTTAGCCGCCGGCTAGCGCCATTACTTTCCTGACACTCAATAGCCGCCGCGTCCACGCGGCGGACTCCCCGGCGTGGCCGCCGGGGCTAAACGCTCGCATCTTACCCTGGAGGTCTTTCCATGAGCACCAAATCTACCAGGCGACGGTTTCTCGGCACCACGGCCGCCACGGCGGCGGCCGCCTGGACAGGCGGCAGACTCTACGCCGCCGGCGCCCCGGCCAAACCCGGCCCGAACGAGGTCGTCAACTTGGCGCTGATCGGCTGCGGCGGAGAGGGCAGGGCGGTGATGGCCGGCCACATGCGCTGCCCCGGCACCCGCGTGCTGGCCGTCTGCGACCTCCACCAGGCCCGCATGGCCGAGGCCCGGCAACAGGCCGGCGGAGAGAGAGTCGTCACCTACCACGACTATCGCAAGTTGTTGGACAACCAAGAGATCAACGCGGTGATCGTAGGCACCAACGGCCATTGGCACGTGCTGCCGGTGATCGACGCCTGCCGGGCGGGCAAAGACGTGTACGTGGAGAAGCCGCTGGGCACCTCGATCGGCGAAGGCCGCGCCGCCGTCCGCGCCGCGCGGAAGTACGACCGCATCGTGCAGATCGGCACGCAGCAGCGAAGCTGGCCCCACTACATCCAGGCCGCCGAGCTGATCCGCTCCGGCCGCCTGGGAGAAATCTCTGAAGTCAAGGTCTGGGACATGGACTACATGTATCCCGGCCCCGGTGACCCGCCCGACGGCGATCCGCCCAAAGAGCTCGACTGGGACTTCTGGCTGGGCCCCTCGCCGAAGAAACCCTATAATCCCAACCGCTACGCGCAGCATTACTGGTGGTTCGACTACGCCGGCGGATGGCAGCTCGATTGGGCCGTCCACCACTACGACATCGTCAACTGGTGCATGGGGGTGACCGAGCCGATTGCGGCCACCGCCCTGGGCGGCTTCATGTGCTACGAGAAGACCAACATCGAGTGGCCGGACACCTTCTCCGGCATCTGCGAGTACGGCCCCGGACCGGTGGCCAAGAAAGGTTTCCTCCTCCAGTACACCTTCCGCGGGGGCTGCCGGCGTGAACACCGCTCCCACGCCAAGTGCTTTTTCGGCACCGAGGCCTCGTTGATCCTCGACCGCGGCGGATACACCGTCACCCCCGAGGCGGACAGGCCCGGCAAGGAGGAGACGGTCCGCAACGTGTTCACCACCGATACCCACATCCAGAGCCTTCAGGCCCACGCCCAAGTCTTCCTCGATTGTGTCCGCAGCCGCCGCAGCTCGCCCGCCGACGTGGAAGTCGGCCACCACTCCACCAACCCCGGCCACCTGATGAACATCGCCTGGAGAGTCGGCCGCAAGATCCGCTGGGACGCCCAAAAAGAACAGATCATCGGCGACGACGAGGCCAACGCGCTGGTGACCAAGCAGTACCGCGGACCCTGGAAACTGGAGGTTTAGTCCGAGAGGATTCTCAGGTGAACAGGTTTCACTGGAAAGGTTTCACGCTGATCGAGCTGCTGGTGGTCATCGCGATCGTCGGGATCCTGATCGGCCTGCTCCTGCCCGCCGTCCAGGCGGCCCGGGAATCGGCCCGGCTCACGCAGTGCGCCAACAACCTGCGGCAATTGGGCCTGGCCTGCATCCAGCACCAGGAGACCCAGGGACACTATCCCACCTGCGGTTGGGGGCACAAATGGCCCGGCATCCCCGGCCGGGGATTCGGACCGAAACAACCGGGCGGGTGGATGTACAACATCCTGCCCTTCATGGAAGAGGAGGCCTTGCACGACTTGGGGTTAGGCGGCACCCCCGCCCAGCTCCGCACTGCCAGCGCCCGGCGGATCGGCACGCCGCTGCTCTTGCTGTACTGCCCCAGCCGACGTCCTGCGGTGGTCTATCCCATCTCCGAGCAATGGCTGCTCCTGGAAACCGACCGGGTGACCCACGTCGCCCGGCACGACTATTCCATCAACGGCGGGAGCGTCAGGGTGTCCGCGCAGAGCGGCCCGGCAAGCCTGGCCGCAGCCGAGTCCTACTCCTGGCCGGATACCTCCCGGTGCGACGGAATCTGCCACGTCCGCAGCCAGATCACGCTCACCCAGATCAGCGACGGCACGAGCAACACCTACCTGCTCGGCGAGAAGTATCTCAACCCCGACCACTATTACACGGGGTTGGACCTGGGCGACAACCAAACTGCCTTTACCGGCGTCTGTTACGACACGATCCGCTACGGCAGGACGTCCTCGCCGCCGGCCCAGGACCGGGCCGGCCGCACCGACCCGCTGATCTTTGGCAGCGCACATGGCGGCGGCTGCCAGTTCGTCTTTTGCGACGGCTCAATACACCTGGTCAACTACGGCATCGATCCGGCCACCCATACCTGTCTGGCCCGTCGCAACGACGGTGTGCCCATTCAGCCGGGCAAGTATTGACTGGCTTCCACTTCGCGATCCCGGAGAGGCGTGCCTTTGACCGCCCCCCGAAAGTATGTGCCGACGCTGCCGGCTGTTTACACCCTCTGAAGGTGGGGTGAGACAAAAAAAAGCCGCGGTTGAGGGTCTGGTGCCCCGCCAGGCATTTGCGGCCGGCACGATTTTCGGTATAATCACGGTTGGTGTTCTCGGGCAAGCCCGTGGGACGATCGGACTATATCTATCCGGAGAGGCAAGCAATGAGCAATTCCAGACAGGAAGGTTTTACGCTGATCGAACTGCTGGTGGTCATCGCGATCATCGGCATCCTGATCGCCCTGTTGTTGCCCGCCGTGCAGGCGGCACGCGAGGCGGCCCGCATGGCCTCCTGCCAGAACCATCTGAAGCAGATGGGCCTGGCGGCGGCCAACCACGTCGAGGCCCACGAGTACTTCCCCAGCGGTGGTTGGGGTTGGGGCTGGGTGGGAGATCCCGATCGAGGATTTGGCAAGCGCCAGCCCGGCGGGTGGCTCTTCAATCTCCTGCCGTATCTTGAAATGGAAGACCTGTATAACATCGGGGCAGGCGAGCCGGACGCGAGAAAGAGGCAGCAACTTGTCAAGGTGATTTCTTCGCCCATCTCGGTCTACTACTGCCCCAGCCGGCGCCCTGCCAGCGTCTATCCCTACGTCCACGGTAACGGACCATGCGGAGGCTGGTGGGCCAACATGGACCGGCCCCAGGTCGTCGGCCGGGCCGACTACGGCGGCTCCGCCGGTACCGACGTGGTGAGCATCGTCTACGGGCCCTGCTCGTACGAAGAGCACAAGACCTTCGGCTGGGGCACCCAGTCGAGCTACAATGGCGTCATATTCCAGCGCAGCGAGGTCAAGCAGGCCGACGTCTCCGACGGCCTGACCAACACCTACCTGATCGGCGAGCGCTACATGAACACCGACGACTACTCCGACTACTTCGTGGGCCACTACGTGTGCAACGACGACCAGGGCTGGCCCATGGGTTATGACTATGACGTCAACGTCTGGGCCATGACTCAGCCGCTGCAAGACATGCCGGGGTTTCAGAGTTGTGATACGAGGTTCGGCAGTGTACATCCCGGTGGCTTCAACGTCGTCCTGGCCGACGGGTCCGTCCACGTCATCAACTACTCCATCGACATGCAGACCCACCGGCGGCTGGCCAATCGTAAGGACAACCTACCTGTAAGAGTCCCCTAAGACCTCCTCTTTTACGCCCCTGGCGTGCTCAGTTCGTCCGCAACCGACGACCTCAGTGCACGTCTCCCGTGGCGAAGCTGTGTGCGTCTGTCAGAACGCCGTTTAGCGGGCGGGCTTGGCCCAATGGCGTTCGATGATATCAAGGAGGATTAAGTGGCACCGGCGTCTCGCCGGTGTGACATAAGTGAACGCGTTGCCATGAGTCGTCTCACACCGGCGAGACGCCGGTGCCACTGTGTTGACGCCAGGCTCGTCCTTAATTCAAGGGTATTGTGGCTTGCCTGCCGTCTGCTTTGGGACGCGCCCCGGGACGACAATTCTCCCGCAGGCCGACCGGCCAGCGGCACGTCGGTTGACAGCCACGCCGCGCGCAATTAGACTAGCCGCTTTGTTGACCATGGGCTAAAGGGACGGGCCCCGAGGCTCGATTTGCCGGCCGAACGGCTTCTCTTGCGAGAGGATCGATTCCATGAGCTCCAAGCGCGTATTGTTGAACGAGAGCGACATCCCCACCGCCTGGTACAACCTCCAGGCCGATCTGCCCCAGCCGGTCCCCCCGGTGCTGCACCCAGGCACCAGGCAGCCCGTCGGGCCGGCCGACCTGGCGCCGATCTTCGCCATGGAGCTGATCAAGCAGGAGGTGAGCCAGGAGCGCTGGATCGAGATCCCGGATGAAGTCAGGCGGGTGCTCTCGATTTGGCGCCCCTCGCCGCTGACGCGGGCCACGGGATTGGAGAAGCAGCTCAAGACGCCGGCTCGTATTTACTTCAAAGACGAAAGCCACAGCCCCCCCGGCAGCCACAAGCCCAACACCTCGGTGCCACAGGCGTACTACAACAAAATGGAGGGGATCAATCGGCTGACCACCGAAACCGGCGCCGGCCAATGGGGCAGCGCCCTGGCCTTCGCCTGCAAGATGTTCGACATGCAGTGCAAGGTCTACATGGTCAGGGTCAGCTACCAACAGAAGCCGTACCGCCGCTCCATGATGCAGATCTGGGGAGGCGAAGTCACGCCCAGCCCTTCCGACGAGACCCAGGCCGGACGGAAGATCCTCGCCGCAGATCCCGATTCACCCGGCAGCCTGGGAATCGCCATTAGCGAAGCCGTCGAGGCGGCCGTCTCTCGCGACGACACCAAGTACACGCTGGGCAGCGTGCTCAACCACGTCATGCTGCACCAAACCATCATCGGCCTGGAGGCGGAAAAACAGCTCAAGCTGGTCGGCGACTTCCCCGACGTGGTCATCGGCTGTGTGGGGGGCGGCAGCAACTTCGCGGGCCTGGCCTTTCCCTTCATCCGCCGAAGAATCGCCGGCAAGGAAATCCGCTTCATCGCCGCCGAACCGCACTCCTGCCCTAGCATGAGCCGCGGTCAGTACCGCTACGACTTCGGCGATACCACCATGCTCACTCCCCTGATCAAGATGTTCACCTTGGGACACAGCTTTGTGCCGCCGGGGATTCACGCCGGCGGACTGCGATACCACGGGATGGCTCCGATGGTCAGCCTTTGCGCCCAACTGGGGATCATCGAGCCGGTGGCCTACCACCAATTGGAGTGTTTTGAGGCCGCTTGCCTCTTCGCCGCCACGGAAGGCATGATTCCCGCCCCCGAAACCTCGCACGCCATCCGCGCCGCCATCAACGAGGCCATCCGCTGCCGCGAGGAGAACAAGGAGGAGTGCATCCTCTTCAACTACAGCGGCCACGGACTGTGCGACCTCGGCGCGTACGACCAGTACCTCGCCGGCGAACTGGAAGACTACGCCTACCCCCAGGAGAAGATCGAGGCCGCCATCGCCGAGCTGCCGGACATCGAGTAGAGGTCCGTCAAACCTGGATTGACGTGCGCCATGCTTGCCAAGCGAGACGGCAAGCATGCCCACGACGAGCGTGGGCATGGCACCCGACACAGCAGTCAGTCCGGTCTTGAGACGGCGTTAGCCGCAACTTCGGGCCGGGGCTGCCCGGGGTGGCCGACGTCGCCTGCCGCGGGCGTGTCAGCGGCACGCCATGCAGGCGACGTCACGCCACCCACGTGCGTTCGTCCCAGCAGAGCCCCGTCGCTTCCTGACCGCTCCTAAGGCGGTCAGAACGTCACGATCGCGTCCACCCCGAAGGTGAACTGGTTGTCGCGGGCGCCGTCGTCGTAGGGGAATCCCACCGGACCGGGCAGGCCGTTGAACCAGTCCCAGCGGCACTCCGGCCGGACCACGAGGTTGGCGTTCGGCCGCCAACTCAGCCCCGCGGTCAGCTCGTAGAAGTCTCCCGCGTACCCAAATCCCGGCCACGCCCGGATGCCCGCCGCCGCCGGCGGACCGTGCACGATCACCCCGTCGTCGTCGCGCAGCCACTCGAACCGCAGGTTGGCCGCCCAGTGGGGATTGATCGCGTAGAGGAAGTACTGGTTCACACCGTACCACTCGGCGTCCCTGCCGTCCTGAAAGGTATTGTCCTGGGTGCCCAGGTTGTGCACTAGGACGTACTGGAACCGCTCGGTGAGTTGGTGCTTCAGCACCAGCGAGTAGACGAAGCGGTTTTGCTCGCCGGCGTTATCCTGCGGGCCGCTGGAGATGGCGTAGGCCAGCGAAGTCCGCTGGTCGTCGCTGTTCCACTTCACTCCCGCCATCACGTCCAGGTTGTCGTTGTTGTCCTCGAACTTCATCCAGCCCCGGTGGAAACCGGCCTGGACGGAAAATTGGTCCGTGAGCTTGTAGTCACCCAGCACGCCGGTCACCAACTGCGGTACGGTGAAGCCGTAGGAGAGGGAATGGGAATAGAAGGGGTTGGCGATCGCGGGCACGGCTTCATAGTCCAGGATGCCGGCGAAGTGGCCCAGCTTCACCGAAAGGCGATTCCAGGCCAGCTCCAGGTACGCCTGCGGAATCACCACCCCGTAGGTGTTCCCCAGGCTGTTGATCCGGTCTTCCAGCCCCTGGTTGATGCCGAACCGCCAATCGCTCCCGTAAAGCATGTCGATGTGACCACCGATGTCCCAGCCGTAGCCGCCGGTGTCAACCGGGCGGTCAAGATACAGCCAGAACTGGTTCATCTGGTACTCGCCGTCCCTGTCGTTGGTCCCTACGGGGCCGTTGAAACGGCTGGGCGGATCGTCCGCGTTGAAAGTGATTCCCTGTTGCAGCCAGCCGCCGATCACGATCCCGCGGCTTTCCAGGAAACAGGGCTGCGGGAGCTTCCACGGATCACCAAGGCCGCCACCACATCCTCCGCACCCTTCACACTCATCTCCGCCCGTGCCACATTCGCCCTCGCACGAGCCGGCACACTCTGCCGCCGGTTCCATGTCGGTAGCGACTGCCCGGTCCGCCACCAGGCTGGTGCGGGGGTTCCCCGCCGCGGAATAGTCGCCGACGCCCGTCACCTGATAGGCGGGGTCAGGAGCCAGCGCCTCGCCGGCCCGGACCGTGGCGGCCAGAATCCCACCAGCCAACACCATTCCCGCTACTGCCGATGCCACTCTCACGTTCAAGCTCCCCTGGAAAAAAGGATTGAGAGTTTACGCCTTCGTCGATAGTCAACCGTCAAGATTCGTACGATCGACGCCTGCCGCCCTCTCTTACATCGGAGCCGGGTTCGTACAGACTCAAGCCAATACCGTTTACAGCACAAGCGGCGAGCGGCAATCAGGATCCCCGGCACGGCAGCCGGGCCACGTGCAGGGCAACGTCGGACAACCAGTCGGCGTCACGGGGAACCACCACAAAAGGGGGTGTATTCTCTGCCTCGCGCACCCGCTTTACATTGTCCTAGAGCGTGCTATATTTGGGCAGTCTGGTGAAGCTTTGCGGGGTGGCCCGCAAATCACATGGACCCCGGAAAACGTTGGTAGGAGGGTTTTTGAATGAATCGTATCTTGGCAGTAAGCGCCGCAGCGGTGTTTGTGGTGCTGGGCATCGCCGAAACGGCAGATGCCTGTTTCAGGTGCCGTCCGCGGACCTGCGGTCCCCGGACGTGTGCTCCGGTGACGTGTGTTCCCGACACGTGCGCCCCGGTGACCTGCGCGCCCCTGACGTGCGCCCCGCGGACCTGCGGTCCGAAGACGTGCGCCCCGGCGACCTGCGCTCCGGCGACGTGCGCTCCGGCGACGTGTGCTCCGGCGACGTGCGCTCCGCGGACTTGCTGTCCGAAGACGTGCCGTCCAATGACGTGCCGTCCGCGGACCTGCCGTCCGAAGACGTGCTGCCCTCCGCCGGCCTGTTGCGAGGCCGCCGCTGAGGAGGCCGCGCCCAAGGAGGCCGCGCCCAAGGAGGCCGCGCCGCAGGGAGCCGCGCCCAAGGAGGCCCCGGCCAAGGAAGCCCCGGCCAAGGAAGCCGCGCCTGCGGTAACCCCACCCGCCGCCCCCGCGCCTGCGGTAACCCCACCCGCCGCACCCGCGCCCGCACCCGGGCCCCCGGAACCAGCGGCTGAAAAGAAGTAGGCGGTCGCCACACGGCGTCGGGTTCGAAGGCAGTGAAGCCGGACCTCCCTGCGGAGGTCCGGCTTTTGTTGTCTGCGGGGGGACGCCGTCAGTCTTATCCGGCCCTTGCCCTGCGCGGGAATGGTCCAAAGCGGGCGCGCAGCCGACTGCCGAACCTTTGCCGCCCGGTCTGCCCGTCTGTTATAATCAGGGCTGTGGCCAAGCCCGCTGATTCCGCCGTCCGATTCGCGTGTCCGCGCTGCCTCACGCGGCTGAAAGCCCCGTTAGCCCAGGTGGGCACGAAGCGGAGGTGCCCTAGGTGCCAACGGGTGTTCGAGGTGCCGACCGCGGTCCAACTGGCCCGGCGGCACCGCCGCGTGGGCGAATACGGCATCAGCGAAGGCATGGGGCCGTCCCCCGCCGAGGCCCAGCCTCATCTCACGGTCACCTGTCCCGTCTGCCTGACGTCGTTGCGCGCCGGGCTCGACCAGGTCGGCCGGCAGTTGATTTGTCCCGACTGCGATACACCGGTCGTCGTGCCCCCGCCGATTCCCATGGAGCACAAGAGGAGCCTGCTGGGCGTCCCCGTCGAGCAGTACGCCCTCTGCGACGAGGTGGATGAGTCAACTGCCAGTCCCCGGCCGGCAGACCAGACTTACGTTCCCGTGACCTGCCCCGTGTGTGGCACGTTCATGCAGGTCCTGGAAGATCTGGTTGGTCAGGAGATCGTCTGCCCCGACTGCCGCGAGCCGATGGAGGTGTCGCGGCCGATCAAAGGCGAGAAGAAAGGGTTTGTGCTGGCGGCGGAGCTCGGGGAGTATGCCTTGCACGAGGAGGCCGAGGCGTCCTCCTCCGACGCCCGAGAAGCGGAGCAGATCCTCTTTCCCTTGCATTGTCCCCTCTGCGATAGTCTGATGTACGCCGGCCGTGACCAGGTCGGTCAGGAGATTGTCTGCCGCGACTGCGAGGCCTACTTCGTGGTGCCCCCGCCGCCTCCGCCGCGGCGAAAGCTCGATCTGCGCAGCCAGGCCGGCGAGGTCTACGGCATGAGCGATTCGATCGAGGCGCCCGCGTACGAGCCCTTGGTGCTCACCGCTGGATGGCGACTCAGGCCCGGCACGGGGTCGGCCGCCGACCGCCATCGAGAAGCCGATCGGCTCCGCACCTGGCCACCCCCACGGTGGACCTTCTTTTCCGGAGTCTTCACCTTTCCCGCATATCGCGGCTCGTGGCAGCGTTGGTTGGGGCTGTCGCTGGGACTGATTGTGCCGCTGTTGGCCGGGCAGGCGGCGGTCAAGTTGGCCATGGCTCCCGCGAGCCCCTGGGCCGGTGCCATTCCCTGGATCGTGGCCATGGTGCTCGTCGGGGTGACGTTCCTCCTCGGCTCGATCTGGACCGCCGTCGCCTCCGCCCAGTGCCTGTGCATCGTCCGCGACACCGCCTACGGCTGCGACCAGATCGAAAACTGGCCGGAGGCCCTTTTCCTGGATTGGATCGGCGAGTTTTTCTTCCTCGTCATCAGCTTGGGCGTGAGCGCCTTGCCCGGGCTGGTTCTCGGGCGGGTGTTGGAGTCCGCCGGCGTTCCCGCCTGGCTGACGGTGTCGGTCAGTCTACTGTTGATGTTTCCGATCGTCCTGCTGGCGCTGCTGGAGACGAACTCCGCGCTGAACCCCTTCTCGCTGCCGGTCTGGCGGAGTCTGATGACCTCCTGGTGGGCCTGGGGGTTGTTCTACGTCGAAACGACCGTTCTGATCGCGGCAGCCGGTTGCCTGATCGTGTTGGCTGCGACTTATGTGCCGGTTGCGGGAATCGTTCTGGCGGTCCCCGTGCTGCTGGTGGCGACGTTGATGATCTATTTCCGCCTGCTCGGCCGGCTGGCCTGGCGCTGTGGAAGGGCGGGCCCCGGGGACAAGCGACCACCGGCAGGAACGGCCCCAAGCGACGATCAGGAAGACGAATAAGTGCGCCCGCCCGCTTCGTGCGGCTTAGCCCCATAGAGCTGATCCCAGAACTGATCATCGGGGTGGCTGGCGGTCGGCCGGAGGCCGCCCCCAGCCGCAGGATTCCGGGGGCTCGCTACGCTCGACCCCGGCCACCCGGAGCGTTCCGTATGGAAGTTCATAGTATGCTCCCCGGCAAGACGTACGGGGCAGGGCAGGGGGGTAAAAACGGCAACCAGCCCCCCAGACCTTGCAAACAGCCTCCAGGCAGGTCAGGATAGTCGGTGAATCGGCCAGGCAGCAACCGGATTCCAGACCGGCGCCAAAGGAGGGTTTGATGAGCCCGATCGGATGGTTCTACGCCCACGGCGATCGTCAGGCCGGTCCGATCCCCGCGGCTGAACTGAAGCAGTTGGCCGACGCGGGCGAGGTTCTGCCGGACGATCTCGTGTGGCACGAGGGGATGGAACAATGGGTCGCTGCCCGCAACGTGAAGGGGCTCTTTGACGCCACCTTGCCCAAGGCGGCCGATACCCCGTCCAAAGCCGCCGCGCCTTTCGCCGACACCGTCCAGCCGGTTTCTCCCATCGCGGCCACCGCCCCCGGCCCGCTGCCCGAACCGGGACATACGGCCTTGGATCGCTCCTGGCCACGGTTTGACCGCCACGCGTTCGATATCCTATTGGATGCCCTCCGTACCCAATTCAGGGCGCAGTTCGTCGACTCGACCACCAAGATCTTCGTCACTTGCGGCCACTACTGTCTGTATCTGGCCATGCTGACAAGCTTCGGCGTGGCGTTGACCTTGGCCGTCAAGACCGGCCTTCTCGATCCCCTCCTGCACGGAGCGGTCTGGCTGTTGGCGCTGGCCGTGCTGCAATACGCCGCCGGGCGGTTCTGCGTCGCCCTGGACCGCTTGATCCGCACTACCCCCGGCAACGTCTCCACCAGCGTCTTTCTGGATTCGTTCGCGCTGTTGAACGTCGTGGCCGGGCTGGCCGTCCTGTTGGGGTCGGCCGTCCTGGCCGTCCGCAGCGACGCCTACTCACTGATCCTCGCCGGTCTGGTGCTGTTTATCGTCTGCGAGTACCTGGCCGTCGTCTCGCTCAACCCCACAACGTTGGGCATCTCCGTCGTCCCGGAGGCCCCGGCCAGCGAGGAGGCCATCGGCGTCCTCTCCTTTCTGCTGAAGGCAGTGTTGCGCCTGGCGCCGGTGGCCTTCGGGGCGGGCGTGCTCTGTGGGACACTGTGGTTGCTCTCCGCCTGCTACTTGCTGCTGATGCCGCCCGAGGGACGCGACGCCGTGTTGGCGTTGCTGGGGCCCGAGAGGTTGGCCGGCCTTGAGGCAGGCGTCGATCCCGCCGCGACAGCGAAGATGCTCGATATCTGGCCCGCCCAAGTGGCGGCCTGCACCGCGACGCGGTGGATTTTGGGCTTCGCGGCGCTACCGTTTTTGGCCTACGTCTTCTTCCTGCTGTTCCACTTGTTACTCGACGTGATCCGCGCCGTGCTGTCGCTTCCCGGCAGGCTCGACACACCGGCCGAAAGGAACGGGCCACCACGCGCCCAACAGTAGGTTGGTCGCCGTACCGGCGACCGCTAAACCGCGAGGCGATGCCGGAATGCTCCATCGCAAGTCATTCGCTTCCCCCCTTCCGCCCTCCGCCTTCCCCCTTGTCAAAACACCTTGCTCATCGCCCCGCCGTCCACAACCAGCACGGCGCCGGTGATGTAGCTGCCCGCCTCACTGGCCAACAACAGGGCGGCGCCGGCTACCTCATCGGGCCTGCCCCAGCGACCCAGCGCCGTCCGGTCAGCAAAGGCCGCCTGCTGTCCCTCGCTGAGAATCGACATCGGCATCTCGGTGGCGATCGGACCGGGCGCGATACAGTTGACCGTGATCCCGAACGGGCCCAGGTCGAGCGCACCGGCCCGGGCCAGACCCAGCAGTGCCGACTTCGTCGCCGAGTAGGCGCTCCGCTGGGCGGTGCTGGCCAGACCCATGACCGACGAAATGTGGATCACCCGCCCCCAACCGCGCTGCTTCATCCCCGGCGCCAGCGCCCGGGTCAAGGCCATGCAACTGGTCAGGTTCAACTGGACCAGCCGGTCCCACGTTTCATCCTCGATGGCGTCGATGGCCTGCGGGACGTTAAAGCCTGCGTTGTTGACCAGGACGTCCACCTTGCCCAGCCGCTCGATGGCCGCGGCGGCCAATCGCTGCACGTCCTCGCGCCGGCTCATGTCGGCCACGACGTATTCGACGCGGACGCCGGTCCCCTGGCCGATTTCGGCCACGGCCGCCCGGAGATGATCTTCCCGCCGGCTACAGATGATCACGTCGGCCCCGGCCTGGGAGAAGATGCGTGCTATCGCCTTGCCGATGCCCTTGCTCCCGCCGGTGACCAAGGCCACCCGACCCGACAGATCGAAAACCGTGCCTTTCATGTTCGCGTATCTCGCTGTGAATCGAGAGCAGGGCCGTCTGCCGATCGTGTCATTGTATCAGGCCGGTCCGCCGCCGCCAGACGTCAGAACCAGAGCATGAGCATCTTGCCTATCAAAACGCCGAGGAAGGTGCCGATGACGTATCCCCAGATTCCCACCAGCAACCCTGGCAGGACCAGCTTCGGCCAGCCTTTGGCGATGGCCATCCCTGCCGCCGAGGGTGCACCGCCCAATGAGGCGTTCACACAGAGCGTCAGCTCTTCCAGGCTGAACCCCATTGCCTTCCCCAGCACGAGCGTCACTACCAGGTTCACCAGGGCGATCACCAGGCAGAAGAGGAACATCGTGGGCACGTTCAGCACCACCGCCACCAGGTCCGCCGGCAGGCCGAGTACAAAGAAGAAGATGTACAGCAGGTACGCGCCCAGCTCTTCGGCGCCGCCGATTCTCTCCAGCCGCCCCCGCAGCAGCGTGGCCGCCAGCACGGAGAAGAAGGTGATCAGCACGAACTGATTGCCGATGACCTCACGGGCAAACGACGCTCCCATCTGACCAGCCGTGGCCTCACGGGGGCCATTTGCCTCGGGCAAGATCCAGGCTGACAGCTTGCTGGAGAGCGCCGCGATCACCACCGCCACCGCTACCACCTTGGCAAGATCCAAGAGCGAGACCTGCTTGGGTTTCCAGTATTGGGCGGCCAACGACTGGTTCTGCTGGCTATCCTCGGCGGCCGAGTGCGGATGGGGATAGTGGCGAAGAAAGAGCTTCGAGCCGGCGATCCCCAGCAGCGCGATGAACATCGCCGCCATGATGAAGTTGTCGGCCACCAGCAGCGGGTTGGTGAGGTCTTCGCTCACGCCGAACGAGTTCTTGATTGCGATGAAGTTGACCGCCCCACCGATATAGCTGCCGGTCATGATTCCCGCCACGGCGGGGACTCGCTCGAAAGCGTCGCTAAACAGCACCGTTGCCAGCACCGCGCCCAGGATCGTCCCTAACACGCTTATGTGAAACGCCACAAACATCTGCCCGGCAGTCCGCACGATGTGCAGGACGTCGGCGCGAAACAGCAGCAGCGGAAGCGCGACGGGCACCAGGTATTTGTTTACCAGCGCGTAGACCGGCGCCTCGGGCGGCATGATCTTCAGATTGGTCAAGAGCATCGCCGCCACCAGGCACAGCACCGGCCCGCTCAGCTTCGCCGCCCACCGGTACGTCTGCTCCAGGTAGATGCTCAAGGCCACACCGGCGACGATGATAGCCCCCAGGGTCCACGCGTCGTCCTTCGCCAAGAGCGGCGGCAGGCGCTGAAACCACTCGATCCAGGATTCCGCCGTTGGGGCCGGCGCGTCGGTTGGCGTGCTGCTGAAAAGATACAAGTTCATGGGAACGACCGTGGGGGAAAGGGACTGTCCAAAAATAACTTCGCGTTTTGACTGCGGCGGCCCCTCGCCCCAACCCTCTCCCCGCCGGCGGGGAGAGGGAGTTATTGTTGAACGGCTGCAAAGTGCATCGCCCTGCCGACGCTCACGGGCTGCGACGGCGCAGCACCATGTTCGCCAGGATCACGCTGTGGACCTTGCCGTCGGGACCGGCCTGGAAAACCAACTGCTCGTCGACGTACATTCCGGGCGGCATCTTGAAGACGCTGCGGCACAGCGGCGTCAGCCGATAATCGACCATGTTCTCCGTCATCGCGTAGAGGTGCCCGTGCTTGACCGAGACCACCAGGGGGATAAACTCCGGGCCGTAGCTGCCCAGGAATCCCTGCCACTCGTCGGGAAGCTGGCCGGCCGCGTCGCCCTCCAGGTGGTGAAACTCTTGCTCCAGGGCGCTGAAACCGGTCACTTCACCCGCATCGCCCCGATGGAAGACCACCGACGCCTGATGGGCGAAGCGGCCGTCGGCATCGAACTTGTCGGCTGCAATCGGTGTGAGGGCAAGAGGCTGGCCGGAGACGTTCACCCGGGCAACGCGCTGGTGCACCTCGATCCGGGCCCAGTAACTCTCCGATTCATAATCCCCGGCCAGCTTCGCCAGTTCCGCCGGCGCCACGGCGAACGGGGCTTGCTCGGGCTTGGGCTTCTCGCCCAGCTTGGCCTCCAGCATCAGCTCCAGGGCCGCGTCGCTCAGTTTGCGGACCGGGCCGGTGGCGATGTCTTCATTGGCCAGCACCACCACGCCGATCTTCTGCTGCGGCAGCGCTGCGATGGACGAAGTGTGCCCGTAGACTGCACCCATGTGGCTCAGCATCCGGTGGTCGCGAAACTCCTCCACGTGGAAACCGAGTCCGAAACCGGTCTTCTCCTTGCTCAACTGCACCGTGAGCATCGACTGAAGTGTCTCGGGCTTGAGCAACTGCTGGCTGCCTGCGCGGCCCTCCGCCAGCAGGAACTTCACGAATCGGGCCAGGTCCTCGGCCGTGGTGTAGAGGTTGCCGGCGGGGATGGTGCCCAAATCAAACAGCGGGGCCTCGATCTCGCCAAATCCGCCCTTGCCGTCGGCTACCCACATCCGGCCGGGAGCCAGCCGCTGCCGAATGCCCTCGTTCATCTGGAAGGCAGAGTCTTTCATCCCCAACGGCTGCAAGAGATACCGCTGTTGATACTCGGCAAACGGCATGCCCGACACCCGGGCGACCACGTCGCCGGTCACGGTGGCGCCGATGTTCGAATACTTGGTGTGCGTGTTGGGCCGATACACCAGCACGCAGGGAGCAATGCTGGCCATCGTGGCCGCCACGGTCGGCTCGCTCGGGTCGAAATAGCCACCGACCGGCGATTCGCGGAACATCCCCGATCGATGGCACATCAACTGCCGCAAGGTGATCGGCTCGGCATGGTCGAAGGGCACGGTCAAGCGAAACTCGGGATCGTAGCCGGCAACCGGCCGGTCGATATCGAGTTTTCCCTGTTCGCTCAGTTGCATGGCCGCGACGGCGGTGAACAGCTTCGAAATGGACCCAGCCCGGTAAACGCTCCTGGGGCCCGCAGGGATACGCCGTTTGCCGTCGGCGTAGCCATAGCCGCGGGCAGACACGATGCGCTGGTCGTCGACGAGCGCCACCGCCGTGCCGCTGAGAATCCCGCGCTGCAGCTCCGCGTCGACAATCTGGGCGAGCCGGTCGATCGCGGCGGAGTAGTCAACCTGCTGCGGCTGCGTCGCCCCCGCAAGTTGATCCGCTGCACGAGCGACGATACCGCCGGCGAGAACGAGCGCCAGCGGCACACAGACGTACAAGGTCATTGGAGTCGCCGATCGAACTCGATTGGATCGGCCCACCGGCGACGCAAGCCACCTTCTGCAACCCAACATCGAAAAGATCATGGTTTGTTTCCTTCGGTTCGGGTCATGTCGAGACGGCTCCAGGTTAACCGACACGCTGGCGCCCTGCAACACTCGGCTTGCAGCGTGTGCGGCAAGTTTTTCTGGCACCTCGGTACCCCGGGTGCCTGGGGTCGAGCGGAGCGAGCCCCCAGATGAGCCTGCTGGGGGCGGCCTGTGGCCGACCGCCAGCCACCCACGCATCCGCCGGAAAAACTTGCTACACACCCTGCAGCCGGCCCAGACCGAATACCGTTCCATCAAGGGCGAACCTGGCGTCGGCACAGTGGCAGCGGCGTCTCGCCGGTGGGCCGGAACTCGTGGTAGCGCTTTCCCTTGTGGCACACCGGCGAGACGCCGCTGCCACTTGATCCTCCGAGAAATGCCGCCCAATGAACGGCATTGGGCCTAGACCAGTCGCCCGAACTCATCCAACAATTGCCCGATCATCTCCCCGGTGTGGGTGGAGAAGACGGCCAGCCGCAGCGCTCCTTGCGGACCGAGTCCCGCGTAGGCGGCCAGGTAGGCGATCACGATGCCTCGCCCCATCAGCTCGCGCTGGATCCGCTGCATGTTCTCGGCGTCGCCGATGGTCAAGCAGACGATCGGCACCGGCGTGTCGTCAACCTCCAGGCCCATCCGCCGCAGGCCGTCCTTCAGCGCGGCCACGTTCGTCCAGAGGCGGGTTCGCATGTTCGGGTCGCTGGCGATCAGCTCCAGCGCGCGGGCGGTTGCGGCGGCAGCCGGCACTGGCGGGGCGCTGGCGCCGCCGTAGTAAGGAGAGACCGTCTTGAGTTGCTCGATCAGCGGCCGCGTTCCGGGAATGATGCCCCCGAAGCCGCCCATGGCCTTGCTCAGTGTGCCACAGAGCAACAGGCGCGGTCCGGGCAGCGAACTATGGGTTGCGGCGTCGCACCCAGAGGGTACCCGGCCGTTGACGCCCGCGTCGAACACGCCGGCGTGCTCAAGCGTGCCCCGCCCGTTGGCTCCCAGCACACCCAGGCCGTGGGCGTCGTCGATGCACAGCACCGAGCCGGGGTAATCGCTCAACGCGGCCCGATACTCCGCCACCGGCGCAATCGTCCCCCGCGCGGCAAACACGCCGTCGCTCATGACCAGCGGGCGCTGGCCGGGCTTGAGGCTCGCGCTGAGCTTCGCCCGAAGGTCCCCCGGGTGGCAATGGCGGAAGCGGAACACGGGACAGCCGGTCAGTCGGGCCGCCTCCAGCACACAGTAGTGCGACAGCTCGTCGACGAACACAACATCGATAAGGCCCCGAAGCATCTCCACCAGGATGGTGTTGCCCATGTACCCGGAGGCAAAGTAGAACGCATCCTCCAGCGCGAAGAACTCGGCACAGCGGCGTTCCACTTCCAAGACCGGCGGGGTGTTGCCGAACCCCGTGCGCGAGGTCGCGCTGCCGATGCCGAACCGCTGCGTTGCCTCGCAAGCGGCTCGGATCACCTCGGGGTGACCCTGCAGCCCCAGGTAACCCGTGCCGGCAAAATAGAGATACTCCCGGCCGTCGATTCTGCTGTAACTGCCGGGCGGACTCTGCATGACCGGCATGTAATTCGCTTCCCGAGTTGACAATCTGGGCTTCACTACCGCTATTCTACCGGAAACCACCGTTGCAGCGTTGTTCTGAGCTTCTCGAACGCCGGGTCGGTGCAACGGTGCAAACCCACGGTAACTGCCAACTCCCGGTAGATCGCAGACGAGCGAGGCTTCCGAACGAAGCGCAGGACTCTCTCCATGGCCTCCTTGGGACGAGCCGGTTTGACCTGGTCTTGGTCAAGCAAGCTGTTCTCGACCAACCACGTGCGCAAACCTGGCGAACGATCCTTCCATCCGAGGGCCACGTCGACGTGAGGAGAATCGCTCCAGACCCAACACTCCAACTCGGGATCGAGAACAATGGCTCTGGCTCGCTGGCGCCAGCCGGCGTGGGCTAGTCGGTCTTCTACTTCTGCTTCCAGTGTTTTCCGCGACTGAGTCTGGTTGCCGCAGCCCTCGCGATCGAACAGTACCATCGCGTACGCGTAGAGATTAGGAAAGGGCCCCAAGAACTCATGTGCCCTGCGGTAACAGCCGGGATCTCGTTGCGGATGCGTCCGGATGACGAACGTCACATCCCGCATGGCCAAAGATTCTCTGCGGCTCAACAACCCCTGCACGGCAGCTTCCATGTTGCGGTCAGCAACAAGGAAGATGATGTCGCGCTGTGTACCTCCCGAGTTCACCCCAAGACTCCCGACGCAAACAACGTCCCCAAGTCGACTTCGCCACGCCAGCCGGACAGCTCGGGGTGTTCACTGCCCAGCACAATGTCTGTCGCACCCTCTGGGGTTTTTCCGAAGCACAGAACATCCTCGGGCTTGGCCGCACTGAGAATCACCGGCGAATGGGTCGCCATAAGGATCTGGGCGTCGTAAACGGAAGAGAGTGACTGATACATGGTCTCTACGGCCCGTGGGTGGATGCCGTTTTCCGGTTCCTCGATCAGGTAGACACTTCGTAGGTCGGGCAAGTACGCGGGCAAAGTGAGAGCCAAAAGTCTCAAAGTGCCGTCCGACGCCATCCAGGAAGGAACCTCCAATCCGCCCGAGTAGACCAGCTTCAAGTACCGATGCCGGTCGTCCTCACGCTCCACTGTGCGGATCGTCTGAAGGTCGGGAAGTGCAGTTCGCAGATGGGCTACCCACTGTTGCAGGCGATCGGGTGCTTTCTTCTCCAGGTCGGCGACGACCCAAGGGAGATTCGAGCCATCGGGCTCGAAGCCAGCGCCCAGCCCCGGGGGACTCGCCTCGCGCATCTCAAGGCTGTCGAGAATGAGCTGCTCGACCCCTTCGCTGAGAAGCTGCTTGAACCAGGTGGCCACGGGGAAGTTTGACTCATCCTCAGGGAGATTGCCCAGCGTGGATTTCCGGCGACCCAGTTTGAACGAGGGTGCCCAGCGGCCCTCCTTGCCGTGCGCATCGGCATGGTAGTTGTCGTTCCCGCCCAGCGTCTTGTTAAAGATCGTGCGGCTCTGCTGCTCCTTCAGCGGAGTGAGGATCGTTCTAGGGGGGAAGGTCGATGCCGGGAAAAGCGTTCGCTGTACCTTTCGTTCGGGCTGTGAGACCTTAAGACACCCCTTCTCGGCCGCGATGAACGTCTCTGACGAGTCCATGTCGATTTCCAGGGCCACCTCGTAACGGACAGTGTCATACTTCTGATCGGCCAAGAGTTCCCGGCGCTGCTCCGGAATCCGGGCCTCGATCGCCAGCTCGAACCGTGGGCCCTCATGCTCCCATATGAGGTCGAGGAAGTTGCCTGTGCGTAAAGCGATGGCGACGTCCAGTCCGTCGGATACGAGGTGGCCAAGGAAGGCAACAACGTCCAGGAACGTGGTCTTGCCGCTGGCATTCGGGCCAACCAGGACGTGGAAGGGCCGCAACGGTTGCCGGACATAGCGCAAGCAGCGATAGTTCAGCGCCTCGATCAGCGAGATCATAACTGACCGTTCCGTGATACAATTTTAGCCAGAGTACCTACAATGCCTCGCACACCAAATCGCCGACTTGCGAGGTGCTGTAGCCCATCTTGCCGGCGGCCTGGCTCTTCATCTTGGTGCCGGTAACGGTTTGAATGGCGTTGGTGATCCGCTGGGAGGCCTTCTCGTAACCGGCTTGTTCAAAGAGCATGGCTACCGCCGCGATCATGGCGATGGGGTTGATCATCCCTTTGCCCGTGTACTTCGGCGCGCTGCCCCCCATGGGCTCGAACATGCTCGTCCCGCCCGGCTCGGGGTTGATGTTGCCGCCGGCCGCCACCCCCATCCCGCCCTGCAGAATCCCGGCCAGGTCGGTGATGATGTCGCCGAACATGTTCGTGGTCACGATTACGTCGTAATACTCCGGGTTCTTCACCATCCACATGCAGCAGGCGTCGACGTGGTTGTAGTCCGGCGCGACGTCCGGATACTCCTTGGCCACGTCCTGAAAGGTCCGCCACCAGAGGTCGTGCCCGTAGGTCAGCACGTTCGTCTTGGCCACCAGCGTGAGCCGCTTCTTCTTGTTTCGCTTGCGGGTGTACTCGAAGGCCCAGCGGATGCAGCGCTCGCAGCCCTTGCGAGTGTAGACGGCGGTCTGCATGGCGACTTCGTCCGGAGTGTTCTTCTTCAAGAAACCACCCATGCCGCAGTAGAGGTCCTCGGTGTTCTCCCGGACCACCACGAAGTCGATGTCCTCCGGGCCCTTGCCCACCAGCGGCGTTTCCACGCCGGGATAAAGCTTCACCGGTCGCAAGTTGATGTACTGGTCAAAGCGGAACCGCAGCTCCAGCAGCAGCCCTTTTTCCAGGATCCCCGGCGCGACCTCGGGGTGCCCGACCGCCCCCAGCAAGATCGCGTCGAAGGCTGCCAACTCGCCGAGCACACTCTCCGGCAGCACTTCACCGGTCCTCAAGTAGCGCTCCCCGCCCAAATCGTAGTCTTGAAGCTGATACTTGATGCCCTCCAAGGCGGCGACCGCCTTGAGCACCTTGACGCCTTCGGCCGCCACTTCGGGCCCTGTCCCGTCGCCGCCGATCACGGCAACTCTGAGGATGTCCTGTTTGCTCACCTTGCTTGATCCCAACCTTTGTGTGAAGAAGTCCGGCTGGCGGCAGACCAGCGCACCAGACGGTTCCCGTCGTCCTCAGCAGAAACTCGGCGAACCCGGCGTCAGGCGCAGTCGGCTCGGGCAAGGCCGAGAGAAACAACGCTGAGAGCCGATCCACAACCCCCTCACCCCCGGTCCCTCTCCCCGCCGACCGCTTCGCGGTGCCCGGGCGAGGGGAGAAGGTTTTCGGATAGGCAGGAGTTTATCAGCCTGCCTACGGCCTCACAAGTCCCCGGTGGAATCACCATCGGAGGGAACCCGCTGGGACCAGATCCCCCGGCCGGCAGCCTGCGCTTCGGACTGGGCCGCGACGAACCGGGTTTTGGTCGCCGCAGAATAAGGGTAGCGCGTTTCGGCAGTGGCCAAGCCGGCCCGGATCAACTCCTCTTCGAGCATCCGATCGCCCACCCAGACGTGGGCCAGGTAGCGGCCGTACTTGTCTTTCCGCCGTCCGTCGAACTCTAACCGCACTTCTCCGCCGGCCACAAACCGCCGGGTAAACTCGGTGGCCTCACGCCCCCAGGGTTGAGCCGGCTGACCCGGCTTGACCGTCTCAGGCGTGTCGGCCCCGATCAGCCGCACCCGGTCCTGATTGGCCAGCACCAGCGTATCGCCGTCCACGACCCGCTCGACCTGGTAAACCCCTGGCGCCAGCGTCTCGGGCCGCGTGTACCACCACGACGACAGCACCAGCACCGCTAGCCCGACGACCCAGAAGATGGCTTCCCGCCGATTCGACGGCAGACGCACGCGGCGGATACGTCGAGTCATGGTGACTTGGGCACCACAGGCACGACCGACGGCTCACCCGTCGGACGGAAGCGCGGATCAGCACCGCCGGCCGAGCGGCCCCCGGTGCGATCAGTTCTCGCTGAAACCGAACACCTTGGCGATTTCACGTCCGAGTGGGTTCTTCAGGAACTTCCTTCGGCACTCCGGACACAGATCGAATCGCATCTGCTGATAGACTTCCTCACCGATCTGGTCGCTCTCGGCGTCATCGAGGCGTTCGAGAATGTCCTGGATCTCTTGAAGGTGGTCGCGATCGTCGTCTTCCTCGTCGGCTGCGTTCGGATCGAACGCTGCATAGATTTCCATTTTGACGACGTAACGGAGATCTTCTTCCGGATCAAGATTCCGCTTGCACAGATCACACGAGTACCGAATCATCAGCCCGCTCCCCGTATGTGCTCGGCAAACACCGATTCCGATTGTACGACTCCCCTGTTAGCCATCCTAATGGCAGATTGCCGCCCGTGGCAAGGTCTCCTCAGAGATTTTCTTCGCCGCGCCGTGGTTTTGTGCCGATCCGCCACCGGGCAACCTCAGTTCAGCTCCACGTTCCACCCCCCGGTTCCCTGCCCGCCTCGCAGAAAACGGGGGGGACAAAAAAACCAGGGTGGGGGTACCGCGACGGCCCGGACCGAATGCCCTGTCTCGGTCCGCCCGGGAATCTCGGCCGCCCCACCTCACCTCACCCCCGATCTAGTGGGCCTGGCGTCGAGCAGCCGGATCGACTATAATAGTTACTTGGCGCGGAACGGATGCCGCCAACCGCTGGTCGGTTTGGATGGGCCCTATGCTCAGGTTGCTGTGGGAGCCTGCACGTGCACCGCGTCCGTTTGGCTATGCAGGGGAGTTCTCGGGCTCGCAGCCCGCGAAGGTCCCATGCCCGCGCGCGCCATGCTACGGCCGACGAAGTCCCGCCAGGCCCTACGCCGGCCGCTGTGCCCTTGCAGGCCAGCGTGCTGGTGCTCAATCGGCTCTACCTCGCCATCCACATCGTCAACGTCCGGCGTGCCTTCGCTCTGCTGTGCCGCGAAGCCGCCGAGGTCATTCATCTCGAAGAAGGAAGGTTTGCCAACCACGACTTCCAGTCCTGGCGGGAGGTCAGCCAGTTGCGCTGCGGTGCGAAGCAGCCGCACGAGGACTGGATCCGGGCGGTGGATTTCGAGATCCAGGTGCCTCGCGTCATCCGTCTGCTCTCCTTCGACCGGTTGCCGAACCAGAAACTGCACCTGAATCGTCGCAGCGTGCTTGCGCGGGACGGGCATTGTTGTCAATACTGCGGCCGCCACTTCGCCGCCCACCAGTTGAGCCTCGATCACGTCATTCCCCGCAGCCGTGGCGGAACGACCACCTGGGAAAACGTGGTCTGCGCTTGCCTCAGATGCAACGTCAAGAAGGGCGGCCGCACCCCGCACGAGGCCAGGATGACACTGGTCCGCCGCCCCGTCAGGCCCACCCAGAATCCGATTCTGGTCCTCAAACTGGATAATCCCAAGTACGAAAGCTGGAGAACCTGGCTCGACGGCGTGTATTGGGACTTGGGATACGGGACCTAGGTGGACTTGCACGATCCTGGGAGGAAAAAGGGGACAGGTCCAATTTGTGCGAAGCACCCTTCGGGCCGTTCCGGCAAATTGGACCTGTCCCCTTTTTCCCGGACGGTCATGACGCGGAACTTCTCTTCCGCTGCGGTGTACTAATGTTGGGGAAACTGGAGAGCTACCTCTCCACAGCGGGGGGACAGAGCCAGGGCGAAATGCACCGTTCGGGGGACCCGCCCCGCCAAGACTGGAGACTCCTTGCCGGCTCGCCGCAAGACATGGTGCTTCTCCCCCGAGAATCTCCAAGTGCGTGGCCTCCAAGCACTTGGCGGCTTGCCGAATTTCCCACGCCGAGGGTTTCCCGCCCGGCTCACCCGGGCGGCTCAGCCATCGGGGCCACCCGCGGCCAGGGGGGTGTAGTGCGGCCAGACTTGCTTATTTCCGCCATGGCATCTACAATCGGGAAGGGTGTGGGGTGATTGTGACGGCCGGTCAGATGGCCCGCAGGCACCCCACGCAAACGGTGGGCTGCGCTCGGGCCGTCGCAGTCTGCGCGAGGGGATACGCCACGTGGCACTTTCCGAGATCGACCGTAACCTGCTCGAACGTTGTCTGCAGGGCAAATCCAGGGCGTGGGAGGATTTTGTTGACCGCTTCCTGGGCCTGGTGATTCACGTGGTGAACCACACGGCCCAGGCCCGCAGTGTCCGGCTCTCGCCCGAGGACCGTGATGACCTCTCCGCCGAGGTCTTCCTGGCCATCGTGCGGCGCGATTTCTCGCTGCTGCGCAACTTCCGCGGCCAAAGCAGCCTGGCCACCTATCTGACCGTCGTTGCCCGCCGCATCGTCGTCAAGGCGCTCCTCTCTCGGACGTCGACCGCCCCGCTGGGCAACAGCGCCTCCGCACACCCCGCCCGCGCTGTGCCCGACCCCCACCCCGGCGCCGAACAGCAGGTCAGCAACCGGGAGGAGGTCGAGCGGCTGCTGGACGGTCTCTCCGGAACCGAGGCCCAGATCGTGCGGATGTATCATCTGGAGGGCAAGAGCTACCAGCAGATCAGCTCGGCCCTGGGGACGCCCGAAAACAGCATCGGTCCGATTCTCAGCCGCGCCCGAGAGAAGATGCGCCGCGCCGGCCTCAACCCGGCCACCAGCTAAATGGACTTGCACGATTCCAAGAGGTAAGTGGCACCGGCGTCTCGCCGGTGGGAGACCAAGAGGGGCATACAGGGACCGGGAAACACCGGCGAGACGCCGGTGCCACTGTTTCCTCTGCGGATTGATGGATTTCCAGAATCACGCAACCCCATTTACCCGCGATCTGCGAAAAGCCCGCCCGCTCGGGCCTGCCCGCCACGTCGACACGCAAGGAGCTTCCCATGCTGTCCGAAACGCCCAACCGTCGCGATTTCCTCCGCTCCACTGCTGTGCTGGCAACGGCCGGAGCAACCGTGCCCTATTGGCTGACGGGCGAGCGCGCCCACGCTAAAGAGTCGGCCGCCAAAAACGACCGCCCGAACGTCGCCTTGATCGGCTGCGGCGGCCGCGGGTCGGCGGATGCCCAGCAGGCTGCCGGGTTTGGCGACATTGTCGCCGTCTGCGACGTCGATCGCCAGCAGGCTGAAAACGCCAAGGCAGATTTCGCCGCCAAGGCGGAGATCTACCAGGACTACCGCAAGCTGTTGGAGCGAAAAGACGTGGAGGTGGTCGTCAACGGCACGCCCGACCACTGGCACACGGCCGTCAACATCGCCGCCTGCAAGGCCGGCAAAGACGTCTACACCGAAAAGCCCCTGACGCTCACCATCGACGAAGGCAAGATCCTCTGCGAAGTGGTCCGCCAGACCGGCCGGATCGTCCAAGTCGGCACCCAGCAGCGGAGCGAGCGGCAGTTTCAGACGGCCGTCGAACTCGTCCGCAACGGTCGGATCGGCAAGCTCCGGCAGGTCTGGGTCGCCCTGCCGTACTTCAGCACCAAGGGTGGGCCGTATCCCACCACCGCCGTCCCCGAGTCTTTGAACTGGGACATGTATCAGGGCCAGGCCCCGCTGCACGAGTATTGCCGCCAACGCACCCACGCCAACTTCCGCTGGTGGTACGAATACGCCGGCGGCATCGTGACCGACTGGGGCAACCACCACATGGACATCGCCCACTGGGGGATGGACTGCGAGCGAACGGGCCCCACCTCCGTCGAGGCCCGCGCACTCTTCCCCAACCCCAAGGGCACCCAGTTCTACAACACGCCCGACCGGTTCTTCTCGCGGATGCTCTACCCGGGCGGCGTTGAGCTGCTCTACTTTGCTGCGCTGGGCGAGCGGCTCGACTACGGCGAGGTCGAGAAACACCAGGCCACCACGCCCGAACAGGTCGCATACCTCTTCGGCCAGGACGTGCCCGAGGAGATCAAGACGTTCAATCGCGACGGGATCATGTTCATCGGCGCGAAGGGCAGGGTGTTCGTCAACCGCGGCGGCGTCTACGGCAAGCCGGCCGAAGAACTCAAGGAAAACCCGCTGCCGGCCGACGCCTGGCGGGTGTACCCCAACAACGACCACATGGGCAACTTCTTCGAGTGCGTCAAGACCCGCCAGCAGCCGGCCTCGACGGTCGAGATCCAGCACCGCACGATCACCGCCTGTCACCTCACGAACATCTCGCTTCGGCTGGGGCGCAAGATCACCTGGGACCCCGACAAGCAGCAGATCGTCGGCGACGAGGAGGCCAATGCCTGGCAGAAGCGCGAGCAGCGGGCGCCGTATCTGGTTGAAGCGTAGGCGGAGCCGTACCCAAAGTACTCGTCTCGCTCCGCGAGACGAAGCAAAGTAGGTGTCTCGCTTTGCAGGACGAATCGCCCGCGGAGATCGAGCAGTACCGAGTGCCGTACTGAGTACTCAGTACTGAGTACCGAGTACTGCGGTCGCCGCATCCGCTGCTGGTGAGACTCTTCCGCGTCACAATACCTTGCACCTGCCTTCACGCCACACTTGTGCAGAGCTTGGCAACGAGTGGCAGCGCCGGCAGGGCAGGGGGGTGATACTCACTCGGCGCCGCCGGTCTTGGGCTGATCGTCACGCTTACCTTCCATCGGTTGCCCGGTGGATTCGGCCGGTTTCTCGGGCCCCTCCAAAGCCGCGAACCGGCGATCGAAAATGCCGGCCTGCAAGGCGAAAAACATCCGCTGTAGCTCCTGATTGTCGAAGCGCCCGCGTATCTCTGCGAGATTGAATTTCGACGTGATGCTCCGCGCGCAAACAACCTGATCGTCAAGCAGGATCGCCAGTGGTTGACCGAGGTGAGTTGCCGTCAACACAAACAACCGGTCCTCGCCGGCGCGGTCCATACGCAGCGAAATGGACAGGTCTCGGAATACCGGAGGGCTCGGAGAGAGACCGACTGACAGCAGCCTCCATGCCCGCTGGCCCTCATCCTCGGCCAGCATCACGTCGTCCGGCGTGGTCGCCAGCAGGACGTATCGGCCGCCCTGGTAGTTCTCGGTGATCAGATCCTCTGCGGCATCCCCCTTCAGCTCGAACCAGGCGAACGGAGCACCACTGTTCCGGCCGGCTTTTGGCCCCTTGGCCTGCAGCTCCTGCGAGTAACGAATGATCTCGGCCTGGTCGATCGCCGGCTTACCTTTACCAGCGCGCGTCGGCGCAATTCGACAATTGAGTTGTGCCGGCGTCACTGCTGGTTTGACCGTCGATTCGGCACCACAGATCGAAACGCGTCTGACGCCCGCGGCCTGGAGGGCCTCGGTCAGGGCGGCGACGTGCCGGTAGGCCGCCTCCGGGTCGCACCGTACCTCGACCCGCACCCCCGCTCCGCCGGCCACCCGCTGGCGGAGTTCCGCCAGCCATGGCGACGAAGCATCGACACTCATCTGCCGGCCACCGAAGCGAACCTCGCCGTTGCGGTCCACGTGGACTTCGAGCACTTCGGCGGGCGCCGCCTCCGGGCCGCTTGTCGGTTTGGCACCCGCGGGTGCGGCCCCTGCGCCCTCAACCGCCTTGGCCTCGGGCGCGGCCGCGGCCAGATGAACGCGCCGCAGCACGATCAGCACCTGGTCCTCACCCGGCTTGGCGGGGATCGACTTCGGCCTCTCGCTCTCAAAGTCACCGAATACCCGGTCGGATAGTGTAGCGCAGATCGTCAACTGATCGCCATCCAGTTCATATACTCCCGGATACCCCTCGGACCTATATGCGCTGATGAAGTTGATCCTCTTTGGCTGTGTGCTCGGGTCGAT
>Ga0315277_10002239_pt1 | contig 27145 bp, 25 predicted proteins | sample YL17G05_15_MG_FD_203695 | JGI IMG/M metagenome (GOLD analysis project Ga0315277, IMG submission 203695) | Sediment microbial communities from Yellowstone Lake, YNP, Wyoming, USA - YL17G05_15 | ecosystem: Environmental > Aquatic > Freshwater > Lake > Sediment | place: USA: Wyoming | collected... | reverse complement strand
TGACGACGCGGGCTTTGGTCATAACTTCAATGTTTTTATTCTTCGGGAACCGGTCGAGAATGACCTCCATTTTATCGAGGATGACTTGCTCGTCATCGAGCAAGAATTTCTTGGATATCTTGTTTGTTGCCCCCCCGACGTTCTGCTCGCGCTCGACCAGGTACACCATGGTATCCTGGTTAGCAAGGTTATCGGCAGCAAAAATGCCCGCGGGGCCAGCCCCGATGATCAACACGGCTTTGGTCATCGGCACCTTCTTGCTGTCCTGGAATCGTAATTCGCGATTCTTTGCCACGCCCATTGCAAGTAGATCGATGACCTTGCGCGTTGCGGCTTCTGGTTCGTTTTGATGAACCCAGGCGGCTTGCTCGCGAATGTTGACCATTTCAAGCAGGTTGGGATCGAGATTTGCTTCTTTCACGCCTTCCGTGAAGATCATGCCGTAGGTCCGGGGCGAGCATGCACCGACCACGACGCGGTTCAGCTTGTTCTCCTTGATCATAGTGTTCAAGAACGCACGTGACTCGTTGCACGTGTCGAATACTTGCGCTTCGGCGGCAACGACATTCGGTAGTTTCTTGATTTCATCCACGATTGCTTTATTATCCAGGATTTTTGCAGATTCACTGTCACATTGGCAAACCAATACACCAATGCGAGGTTCACCATAAATCTTTGTTTCCTCGATCGTGTAATTGCTTTCTTGCTGCTTGGCCTTCAAGGTATGGAAGAGCCGACGCGATGTTTTTGCAACCGCGGCATCCGCCGTGATGATCGACGAGGGGATGTCCATCGGCCGCGAGCAAAAACCGGCAAAGAAGATACCCTTGTGCTCCATTTCCTCGATGGATGCCTTGTCGAAGAATTTATACTTGTTCAAGGGAACGTTGAGCAATTTTGAAAGCCCTTCCGTGTTTGGAACCAGCGCGGTCGCAAGAACGACGAGATCCACCTCCATCGCCTTGATTTCGCCCTTGCCGATATCTTCATAATCAACGACCAAGTGTGTCGTTTTTGGATCCACGTGAACCCCTGCCACGCGACCTTGGATAAACTGAACCCCGTGATCCCGCTTGGCGCGGATGTAATACTCGTGAAATCCTTTTAAATAGGCACGATTCTCGACGTTGAAAATATAGGTCTCGCACGATGGGTCCTTTTCCTTCGCCATATCCGCCTCCTTGATCGCGTACATGCAACAAACCGTGCTACAATATTTCATGCCGCCGGGACGGTAATTGCGCGAACCGACGCATTGTACAAAAGCGATGCGTTTTGCAGGTTTGTGGTCGGAAAGCCTGATGATCTGCCCTTTCGTTGGACCATTCTCGCTGGCGAGCCGTTCAAATTGGAGACCATTTAAAACGTCAGGATGATGGCCTAGGAACTTGTCATAATCGAACGGGTGAGCTTGATCGGCACCAGTTGCAAAGATAATAGCCCCTACCTTGAGTTCATGCGTCTCCTTCTTGAATTCAAAGGTCACTGCGTTCGTCGGGCAGACGTCTTTGCATTTTCCACAGATCTTGTTCTGCACGAAGATGCAGCGATCCTTCTCGATAGAGTAGACGGGGGGAATCGCGCCTGGAAAAGGAATGTTGACCGCTCGTCGCGTGCCGAGGCCCGCATCAAACCAGTTGATGTCCTCGTCGAAGCGAACTGGACAAATTTCGTAGCAAGCTCCACAATTGCTACACCTTTCCTCGTCGATACCGAGAATATCCTTTTCAATCGTCACGTGAATATTTCCATCTTCAATATAATCGATTGCTGCAACCGTGGAATTCTGATAGATCTTGATCTTGGCGTTGTTGTAAGTCTGCGTCGAGAGGTGGCACTTTCCGCACGCACCATGTTGCATCTGCAGGCAAGCTTTGCCCCACGAGTTCTCGATCGCGTACAACGCGTTGGCACCCGTGCAATCGTGGGTTGCATATGTCTTGTCGAGCTTGGCGATCAATCCGCCGATGTTCTTATTGCGCTCGACAAGGATCACGTTAAACCCGAGCTGTGATAGATCTAAGCTCGCTTGAATTCCTGCTGCACCACTTCCCACGACGAGGACGTTGTCAGATAAGCCATACAAGTCATCAAGAGGCAAGATCGGAGTTTGCTTGGTCTTGGATGCATCAATGTTTTTTGCAGCTGTCGTTTTCATGGCGAATCATGAGGAGGGGTTTATTTCTTGTCTAGATGGAATAATCTCGTGCCCAGGAACGTGGCAAGATCTGATACTTTCAATTCTTTTGGCTGTTTACCTGCCGGAGCTTGCATCGAGGCGAGTGCGCAAGTGTAATGAGAAACGCACGAAGGACACGTCGTGACGAGAACATCAACTCCCAGGTCGCGAGCCTCCTTGAGCCGCTCGTGGCGCAAGTAGAGGGAGCCATCATCACATCCGATGAATGCGGTGACACCGCAGCATGGCGCCATCTCTTTTTCGCTTCGGAATTTAACGATCTTGACACCCGGGATGCTCTCCAAGATCTTGCGCGGGGAATCATAGATCCCGCTCACGCGGCCCAGTTTGCACGGATCGTGGTAGGCAACCTGCAATTCCACGTCGAGGTACGACTGGAGCCGCAGCCTTTCCACGAACCCTTTCTCCACGAGAAAATCTGTCCAGAAGATGACCTGCGCAGGAAACTCCCCAAGGTATTTCGGGTAGAGGTTCTTGATGGCGTGGTAATCCTCGGGATTGACCACGATCAGGGTTTGGATACCGATTTTTTCAACCAGGTCCCGATTGTATCGAGCCAAAGCGATGAATGTGTCTTCATCACCACCATAATACGTGTCATGGCCACTATCCTTGAAACCCGCGGGAATCGCTGGTTCCACGCCAATTAAATTTAACGCTTCGAGAATGGCTCGCAAGCCGGTGATGAAATTCAAGTCATAATTGTACATCAAGTTGTCCCAGACCGGCATGAGCCCCGTGTACAAGGCAACTGGACCTTTCTCCGTGAATTTCTGGTGGTTCAAGGGCCACTTGTTGGCCACTGGTGGGACGGGGGATGCTGCCTGGATTTTCTGCGCGAGGTTGAAGATCCGCCGGTGGCCAGTCTTCGATGCCGGGGGAGGATTGTTGTTTTTTAAAGCACCGATGCGTGCCAAGAGAACCATTCCGGGAATATCAATCGCCATGGGGCAGATGGTGCAGGCATGACAATTTTTGCACAACCAGATGGTCTTATCCATGGATGCTTTTTCAATACCATTGTTGACAGCCAATAAAATGAAACTTCGAGGGTTGTACTCGCCGATCCTGAACGCCGGGCACACGCTGCTGCACTTGCTGCATTGATAGCACAGCAAGGTTCGCTTCTGCAACGCGGCGAATTCTCTCTGCAAATTTGCTTGAACTTCGTTTGACTGTTCTGTCATCGTGATGATCCTCTCACTCCGTCTTGGCCTTGTTGAGCTTCATGCGTGCTTGCTTGGTGACTTCTGCCACGTTCACGCCAGGCATTTCTTCGATCAAATTGGTAACCCGGGCACGCTCGACGATGTCAAAGCCCTTTTTCGTGCGGGCAATGACGGTCGTTGCACCCACGGCAGAACCAATGTTACCGCAAGAGATATCCGCATCGTGGGCAGTCAAATCCTTGCACCAGGCGCAACCCTCGTTAACGAGGGACTCGTAATCTTGCGACTTTATAGTGATGGTCTTGCCATTCTTCAGCTGGACGGTCATGTCACCCAAGATCACGATTTTTTTGATATCTTCGATTTTGATCTTCAATTTTTTCGTGAGAAATTCTTGAAACTTTATCCATGAGTAATTTTTATAGCAGAACAAGCCGATCTTGACCTTAATGAGGTTGGATGGAAAAATGCCGAGGTTCTGGACCTTCGTGAGCCCGGAAATCTGACATGGCAACCCGACCACCGCGATGCGCAAGTCATCGATCTTCTTGACCCCGTACTTTGCCAGCTCCGATGGCGTGATGTCCTTGAGCGACGTGATTGCCTGGAACACCGGATTCGTTGCATACTTGCTGCCCGCGGCATCGATGATGGCCTCGCGATTATTCGTGATGAACGATTGCGGCGCCCAGTTTTCAAGCCGCTTGGTCACCATGACCGCGTCAACGAGGTTATTCTCGATCATGTAAAGGAGCAGGCTAGTAACGGCACCACCATCCTGGCAGCGTTCTGAAACTTCCGGGATCTTGGTCTTGAACGAACGCAATCCGATGTAATCACCAATGAAACCACGGAAAACCCGGTAATCGGAATTACTGGTGTCATATGACGTGACCGGGCAAGAAGCCTGGCAGAATCCGCATCTTTCGCACAGTTCATCATCAAAAACGCGATATGCTGGACGCTCGTAGTGAATAACTCCGGCCCCGGCAAGAAAGCAGACCGCTTGACAAATGCCACAGTCGGTGCATTTTTTCTTGTCCAAGACTTCTTCGATGATTCTTTTAAAGTTGGGCTGCTTGCCCTTCTGGTTAACTGCCTTGCTCATGGCTCCTTCCTTTTTTTTGTGAATCAGCTTGAAACACAAGCCACGTTAAATGGTCTTGGTATTGCATCGTAGATCTTGATGAGATTAGGTGATTGCGAGCGTAATACAGGCATCGTGTCCATACACTCGCGTGAAAATTATCGTGAATAATAACAAACTCGAGAAGAGGCTTGCAGCCTTGTCCACGCGCGCGCGTGCTTTGAGCGCGCGGCTCATCCTTATTTGCTCGAGTCTTTTGTTTCTTGAGGCGCAGCAGCCGGCGCGCCGAACAGCGCGTCGATCTGGCCCTCGTAGCCCGGATCCCGGTAATATCGAAGTTGGATCGTCTGTGAACGGCATACCGAATTGCACGTTCCGCATCCCTTGCAGGAAATCACGTCAACATTGATTTTCCCTTGATCATCGATTGAAATCGCACCATACGGGCACGCCTCGACGCATCGGTAGCACTTGGAACAAGTGTCCGGCTTTTCCACGACGGCGCGTATCAGCTCGATCTCGTATTTTCCTGCTTGCAATATGCGGGCAGCGCTGGAAGCAGCACCTTTCGCGTGCGAGATGCTCTCGGCAATGTTCTTGGGCCCTTGCACCGTCCCGGCCAAGAAGATGCCCGGCACTTTCGTCGAGATCGGGTCCAAGCGGGCATGGTATTCCTTGAGGAAGCTATCGGGGGATAGGTCGAGCTTCATAAGCTTGGCCAGCCGCGTGCCTTCCTCGCCGAGCACCATGTTCGTCGTGAGAACGACCATGTCAACTTCGAGCTTTTGCAGCGTTCCGGGATTCATGGTGTCTTCGAAGCGCAAGACGAGATTCTTGGTCTTTTCATCCTCAATGATCCGGCCGATGTTCGACCGGATAAAGTGGACGCCGGCCTCCCTCGTTGCCATTGAATACTCTTCCGACATCTTGCCCGTGCAACGCAAGTCCATAAAGATGACATATTCCTCCGTGTCGGGATAATGTTGCTTGATCAGCTTGCTATTCTTCACTGACAGCAAGCAACCGGTCGTGCAGCAATGTGGATTGGTCTGCGTGTCCCGGGATCCAACACATTGGATGAAGGCAATGCGTGTCGGTCGTTTTCCATCGCTTGGCCTAATGAGGTGCCCGACAGTCGGGCCATTCGGTGCGAGGATGCGTTCCAGCCTACCTTGCGTGATCACGTTTTCGTAGACGCCGAAACCGAGCGTACCGACGGGGGGAAGCCACTCGTAGAACCCGCTGGCGAGGACGACGATACCGAATTTTTCCTCGATGATCTCGTCCTTCTGATCATAATCAACAGCCTTGAGTTCACACGCCTTGGCACACATACCACAATCGATGCAATACTGCTTGTCGATCTGGACCACGCCGGGGACTGCTTGCGCAAATGATTTATAGATTGCCTTGGATTGGGCCATGCCATATTCGAAGTCGTGGGGACGATACGCGGGACACACGTCGAAACACGCGCCACAACCATTGCATTTACTGGTCGTGTATCGTGCTTTCTTCCGGATGCGCACGTTGAAATTTCCCACGAAACCCGAAAACCCGTCGATTTCCGAATAGGTAAGGGTGCGGATTTTCGGATTCCGGTTAGCCTCGAGCATGATCGGCCCTAATATTCAAATGCTACAGTCGTCGGTCGGGAATGTCCTGTCCAGTTTCGCCATTTTACCGCCAGTCGTTGGAGATTGCTCAACAAGCGTCACATCGTATTCGAGCTTGGCGAGATCGAGTGCTGTTTGCAATCCTGCGACGCCACCACCGATCACGAGTGCTTTTTTCGTGACGTCGACGATCTCCGTTGGAACATCTTCCAGCGTCTTTGCACGTTCGACAGCCGCCGCGATGAGCGATTTCGCCTTGTCAGTCGCAGCTTCCTTGTCGTGCATATGGACGAAAGAATCGTGTTCCCGGATGTTCACGAACTCCAGCATCCGTTTCGGGAGATTCGCAGCCTTGAGCACGCTCTGGAACACGGGCAAGTGCGTCTTCGGGGTTCAAGCAGCGACGATCACACGTTTCAGCTTTTGCTCGTCGATTGCTTTTTGAATGGCGACGGCACCGGCCTCGGTACAGAATGACAAGTTCGTTTCCGCGTACTTCACGCCCGGCAGCTTCTTCGCCGCTTCCGCGACCTGGGGGACATCGACGACACCGGCGATGTTAATGCCTCAATTGCAGACGAACACGCCAATCTCGGCTGGCTTTTCTTCAGGCACTTTCGCTTCGGGTTTTGCTTCGACATTACCAGTCTTTTCTTGTTTTTCACTCATAAGGTATCTTCCTTGAATGCAACCGTTGAATTTCAAGGACAGCTTCGCTTGATCTTGACCATCATGCACGTGCATATCCCGACCAGCGAAAAACGGCCGGATAATGCGCGTGCGGGCAATCACCTACGTTTGGTATGATGATGTGTATCCAGGATCATTAATCGCGTAAAGTTAAAACCTTTTACGCCATAAAAAAGAAGCCTTGCCGTGATTCTTTTGAAAACCGGGAGATCCTCGCCTTATATTATGCGTGAAGGAACGCATGTGGCAGATCTCGCACGAATGCCGATCGAAAAAAAAATGTGCACTCTTTAGTTTTCCATCCCGCAAGGGACAACGGGGGGGTTTTAAAACATCCTTGCCATTTTACAGCACATGGCATTAAAGGATTTATTAACTAACCCAGAAATGCACTTCGTGCTCTTTGGAGGCAAGGGTGGCGTAGGAAAGACGAGCTCGGCCGCATGCTCCGCGTTATGGGTCGCAGAACACACGAGCAAAACAATCTTGATCGTTTCGACAGATCCGGCCCACTCACTTGGAGATAGCCTCGGCCTTGCGCTTGAACCGGGCGTCGTGACACCTGTTCCCGGCGTGGAACGGTTATCCGCGTTGGAAATTAGCCCACAGAAAGCGTTCAAGGAAGCCCAGGAGAAAATGGGAAGCAACCCCGCGGGACTCGACATGGAAGGGATGCAGATACCGCTCCTTGGCGACCTGGGTGATCTAGCAGGGATGAGCCCGCCGGGCGCCGACGAGGCCATGGCCTTTGGCACCGTGCTTGAATACTTGGAAAATTCCGAATATGACTTGGTCATCTTCGACACGGCACCGACGGGTCATACGCTCCGGCTGCTCAGCCTTCCCGAAATCTTGTCAAGCTGGATCGGTAAACTGATCAGCCTCCGTCTCAAGCTCGGCAAGCTCATGGGCGCGTTCAAGGGCATATTCAAGCGTGGCAAGGGAAAGGATGATGTGGATCCCATGGACTCGATCCAGCACCTCAAGGATTCGATCGAGGCTGCCAAGGACGAGCTGCAAGACCCCGCCAAGACCTCGTTCGTCATCGTCATGATACCTGAGGACATGGCCATCTACGAGACCGAACGATTACTTTCAGCACTCATATCCTACGAGATCCCAGCGCACCACATCATCGTCAACCAGATATTTCCCGAGAATGTGGATTGCAATTTCTGCAAATCTCGCCGGGACTTCCAGCTCAAGCACCTGGTCGAGATCGAGGACCTGTACAAGGGGGAGTTCGACGTGGTCAAGGTGCCTCTGTTCGAGAAGGAGATCCGGAAATACGACCAGCTCAGGCGCATGGCCCGTTACGTGGTGGAAGGCGAGGGACAATAATCCCGCCTATTTTCCACATGACTTCTTCCCTACAGACGCAAACATTCTACTACCGCAACTCATTTGAACGCGTGTCATCCTAATTCATCGCGACACGACACGGGATATAAAATGGCGCCGGGCACACTCATCAAGGACGTGACGATCAGACCGCTGAATCCGAAGGATTACACGGACATTGCCACGTGTTGCACCGAGCTCGCGGGGATGATCCCGGATCTCGAAAAAGATATCGCTTCCGGGCGAGTCTTCGGGGTTGTTGCATCGTATGCAAGCATGTGCATCGGTGCTGTCTTGGCCATTCTCGACGTCGACGCCAGCATGGCTGGCGAGCCGCTCCCCTTGCCGTGCGTCCGCGTGCTGTTCATCGAGGTGAACAAGCATTATCGTGGAAAAGGCATCGGCAAGCTATTAATGGAAAAATTCATACAACAGCAAAATAGCAAGAAAATCGCGTCGATCACGGCATCGTTGTTTAAGACCTACAAGGAAGGCAGCAAGTTCTTCGAGCAACTCGGTTTTCAGAAGGAAAAAATGGAACGAAACAAGATCGTCTTGAAAATGAGTTTATGGTCGGATTTTGGCGTGATCGACCTCCCAGATGAAGAAATTACATGAATTCGTGAAATCATTTCAATGCATTGGTGAACGTGACATGAGCAAGAACCTGAAAATCAAGAAAAGCGAACCAGGGGGCACCAATCTCCCGGTTCAGCTCAAGAAGCTGCATAAAAAAATATCGACATCCGTGAGCAAGCTGGACGAATGCATCAAGGGGATCGACAAGGCTGATGACGAGGCTCGCAAGGTGAAAGTGCAGGCCATTTCATCGGAATTGTATAACTTGGAGGAGTCGTTGCACGATTTGAATCTCGGCATCGATGAGGTGCTCGGCGATGACTTGCTCAACTTGAATGAGAAGGAGGTTCTCGAACAATTTGAGAACTTGGAAGTCATACCCGCCCTGATCGATGACCTGGAGAAAAATCTGAAAAATTTTCACAAGACCTACTACGACAAGACTATCGACAACGACTTGAAACTGATCTCGTTCGGGGACCTCGATCGTAACTGGAAATCGGTCAATAAGAACGTAATGCGGGTCTTGAACAACTTAAATGGCTTGATCCAGAAGATTGCAGTATAGCACCTTCCTTGGAAATCACGGGAATTTTCTTTTTTCCATGCTTGTCTAAAAATTGAATGCTGTGAACGTGTGAACATTATGCCGGATATCTCCTTGATCGACGTGATCGCGCAAGATCTCGCAGCCGTGAACGCAGATCAAGAGCGTGAAACGGGATTTTGCTTGAAACGCTTGATCGCGTGGAAATTAAAGGAGCACGGAACGACAAGAATCTCATTAACTAAAGCCGGAACAAGCAACGCGCTTGATCCGGACGATGGAAATGCTTTCGCGGAAGAGATCGTGAAAAGCAAGGCGTTCGACCAGATCTCGGCGAAGTGTAGGGCAGATTTCATCTTGCTTGCCACGAGCAACTGGCAGCTGTTCACGGGGCTCGATTCAAAACCGCTGGTCGAGCGCGTTCTCAAGAAATTTGTCCCCTTGACCAGCTTGAACGCGTTCCAGAGAAAGAAGGATGCCCCGTTGGCCTACCCGGCAATAAAAAATGACCCGTTCGTGGTATTTCTTGAAATGCTCATCCACTCTGCATCTGCAATGACGATCGTCGACATCATCGCCGAAATCATCGAGAAACGCCTGGATCACGTGGCGTGGGCTTCGAGCCTGGTTGACGTCATCGACGAGATCACGGCGGCTGACCTTGCCATGAGTCGCTGGTACCTCTTCAAGATGTCAGGCATCCTCGCAACTTGCACGGTGAAACCCGCGAGGAGCATCTTCGATGGGATCATCATGAAACACATGGCCAATGAAATGTTGCTCGATGCGTTGCTCCGGGCTGGCAGCTTGTCCGAGGACTCGGAGGATGATGTCTTGGACTCGCTGGAACGCATGGACCCGGCACTGGTTGCGACCTTCATACGAGACGACGCCAGGGTGCTGCATCGCAATTATTTTCTCAAGTTGTGCATGCGTAAATCCCCTCCTAGGCAGGAAAAGGCGGATCTATTGGAGTACTCGAGGCAGAAAGCCTTGAAATACATTGAGTTGTCGAATCCGTGGGCGCTGGATCGCCAATTCATCTCGTGGAGCAAGCGCATCTCGGAAAAAATGCTCGATCCGACGCGAGTCAACATGCTCAAGGGGACTGTGCGAAAGTTGATGGAAATCGCACGCCACGCCATGGTAACCAGCGACGAGCTTGCAACCATCTGGTCGAAGCGCATGGATCCCGTCGACGCTTATGTCGCGGTGGACGCGAAGCATCGTGCGGTTTTTTTCGAGGAACTAATCGCCCTGGGCATCCCAGCGGAGCTTGTGAAGGCAATCGCGGATTCGATCGGCGGAAAGGAGGAACCCGCACCTCAAGTGTATCACCTCGTTGATTTCGATGGTGTATCAATCGTTCCAACGTTCCTTCCCTGCTTCAATGGCGAACCGTGGATCCTACGTCGCGGGAACACGATCGTCGGCCTAGGCCTCTGCAACCTCCGCTTGAAATCCATACCGGCACCCGTGCTGTCGCTGGACCACTTGCAGCTGCTTGACCTGAGCAATAACGGGATCAAGCATGTCGATGCGCTTGGCCAATGGCACGACTTGAAAAGGCTCGATCTCTCGCGCAACCTGCTCACCACGTTCACACCCGAGGGCGCGAGCCCAGCGTTGCAGCATCTCGACTTGCATTGCAATACGATCAAAAACGCGGACGTGACGCCTTTTGCAGGTTCGTTGGAGATTTTGGATTTGTCGCGGAACCAAATTGTCAAAATTCCCCAGGTCAAGGGAATGGAGACTTGCACCAAGCTTGAAACCTTGAACATGGCATGGAATCACCTCGATTCCCTTCAAGGATTACCGGCATTGCCAACCCTCGCAACATTTTTCGTTAACGGGAACGGGCTCGTGAAATTAGCCATCGAAAAGGACCTTCCACGCGTGCAACGCATCGATCTTCGGGACAATAATCTCGGCGCGCTCAAGGGCATCACCAAGTTCCCGAATGTCGTTCAAATCGACGTGAGCAACAATTACTTGAAAAATACGAGGGAAATCGATGCACTTTCAATGTTGAAGACGTTTCTCGCCAAGAACAACCAGCTTGAAACCCTGGGTGGCTTGCAAGCCATGGCCTCGCTTGAAACGCTCGACGTGCGGGGGAATCTCTTGCCCGGTGCGACCGACGACGAGAAGCGGAAGTATTTGTTTTCCCTAACGAGATTCCCGCGGTGAACCATAGAGAGCATGCAAGCGATACCTTAATCAACCAATATTCAACTTACTTTTGCAAGCGATTCAATCACCTAGCAGTGACATTGATATGAGTCCAAACAAGAAAGAAGTGGTTTCCCATCCAGGTGCTCTTAAGGCGATTTCGGTTTTAGCGACTTTGTTCATGATTGCCACATTTGCCGTCAACATGTACGTCTCTGCAGCAGGCATGTTATTGGATTGGGGCTTTGATGATTCTTCGAGCAAATATGTTCCCAACATCCAGAAATCATACAGCGGCGGCAACTTGAACATCACCATCCCGGTTTACGTGCGAAATATCGGCGCCATCGGGTTTGACGTGAATAACCTGAGCGCGGACTTCAACCTCTATAATAGCAGCCATGACCTGGTTGCCAACACGACGAACTTCAACGGTTCGGTCAACATTCCCCACGGGACCACGTGGAACAACAGCGTGGCGATCCTGCAAAACATGCCCATAGGCATTTTCACCATCATCAACTCGACGTCGGTTGACCTGGAAATTTTATTCCACGTCAGTTACGCCTTCTCTAGCACGACATTGAACCTTTCCTTCAACTTTCCGGGAGGCTTGGTGATTTAAAATGGGCAGCGGAAAGGTGCTCTTGTACATCATCGGTGCCGGTGCCTTGTTCGGCATCACGTACGGGTTCTTTTACGCCGTGAACTGGCTGAACGGGTTCCTCGGAGGTTTCAACGTCGTGACCTACGCGTCGACGGTCTGGACCATGACCGCGGTGCTGGCCGGGCTCGTCGTGTTCTCGGCCCTTGCAGAGGGCCATGTTCGCATGGAAATGCTCTCGTCGGCAAGTTTCTTGATATTCATCATCATCGCATATACGGCGGGCTGCACCATCTTGTCCTTCTTCATGCCGTACAGCGGATTCGGCGCCCTCAACGTGGGTTTCATGGCGAACTTGAGCTCGATAGTACCGATTCTCGGCGCCGTGAGTGCCAATATCGTGTTCGCAAACACCCTGACAGCGACGTTCATCGTGATCGCCCAGGCGTTGAAATTCGTCAAGACATTCCTCAAGTCCATGAAAAAATCCAAGGACGATAGGAAATAGGCATTTTTTTTTATTTTTTCTTAATTATGGTTTGTATGATTCGCTCCTACTGGCGCGGGCATCCGACATGTATATATATTCACATACAGATGTATCATTCCGGTGATTTTTTTTAGAGCTCCAATCGTATTATGAAACGCTCATAAGGGAAGTGAGGCGGCTGCTCGGGGATGGCGAGCCGATCACGTTCCTGGCTGGCGCCGGCATATCCATGGACCAGCCCGCGAGCCTACCGTCCGCGAGGCAGATATGCCAAGATCTTTTCGAGTTTTTCGGCCCGTTCAAGAAGTTTGAAGAGTTCAAGACGATCAAGGAACTACGCTACGAGATGATCATCGATAAAATCCAATAGATGTAGGACAAGAACCTTTCCATCATGGATTATTTCGAGCTCGCCGTCAACCCCAACATCATTCATCTATTCCTTGCCGGCTGTATGCTGAAGCATTTTTTCAGTGCAAAATTCGCGGAAGGCAGGAAAATCCTCTTGGAGGCACTTGAACTCGCTAAAAAAGTTAAATCTCCCCCCTCATAGTCAAAATCGACAGCGCCTTGGGAACCCATTATATTTTCGACCAGAAAAAAGACGAGGCCGAGGCACGTTTCCTGGAATGTATTGAATATTGCCATATAACGCACGACGAGAAGGAGGAACTCAATGCCCGAAGCTGGTTAGGGACCGTATATTCCGCGAAGGAAATGTACGAGAAGTCGCTTGAGCAATTCAAGGCTGCCGAGGCTCTTGCCGCGAAACTGGGTGACAAGAAGGCGCTGGCACAGGCACTTACCGGCTCAGGAAAGGCATATTTCCAAATGCTTAAGAAAAAAGAGGCGCTCGAGTGCTTTGTTAGAGCCGCGAACTTGTACGTGGAACTCAGGGACAAGATGGGGCGCTCAAGCCTGGATTTCTGGCTAACAGAAACCCCAAAGCTGCCAGATAAGCTACCCGAAAAGCAGTCCGCAAAACAGCCCGAAAAGAAGCCGTGAACCCGAGGTGCCACCCATTCCCGCCTTTTACAAGCCCGGGACGAGGCTATCGTATCGTGCTTTTTTCGATTTTTTTTTCGATTCTTCTCGCGCATGACAATGCTTAATACCAATCGTTCTTTTTCAGCCTCGGGTGCAACTTAAATGTGTATCAATCCGCAAAAGGTGAATTCAAATGGGCCGACGCAAGCGTAAGGCAGTGACATACCGGCCGATCCGGAAATCGCCGACGGTTTTTGCATGCCCGAACTGCGGGCAAAATACCATGAAGGTCGAGAAACTCAAGCGAACCGAGGGCAAGGGCTTCGCGATCATCAAGTGCAGCAATTGCTTGCTGGAAGAACGATACGATGCCGGGCCACTGACTGATCCGGTCGATGTCTATGCGATGCTCGTCGACGCGTTCTATGGCGAAGCCGGGGATAAGCAGGACGAGAAACGCGAGGTGAAAGCCCCGCCCGCGCCTGCGCCCGTGGAAAGCACCGCCGTTGCAACTCCTGCTCCTTCCCTTCAACCAGGTCAACCAGAAGTCACCGCCGTCCCGCCTATCTCCAAGGCAGTGGTCGCAAAGAAAGCTAAGGTCGAGGAAAAAACGTCCCTTGCTGATCTCGAACCCAAGGAGGAAGAAGTGAAGATCACAGAGGACGACCTCAAGGAAGCACTCGAGGAAGAAGATGACGAGATCCTTGATGAAATCAAGAAGGAAGGAAAGGACGAGAAATTACCCTTCCCCGAAGATGTCAAGGACGAGGACGAAGACGAAGACGACGAGTTTAAATGAACGTATTGAACTTCTTTGAAGCATTATCATTCTTCTTTTTTGTGCTCTTTTCCTTTGCGTTTCGTATGGAGTTATAAACTCCAAATACGATAGGAACTAGGGCACCGAGATCATGTTAAAAAAACATATGTTTTTCGAGTGATGTATTGAAAGGTAAAGAAAATGGTTAATACTTTCGAACATCGCAGCTTAGCCGTGCGATGAATCAAACTACATGAAAGGGAAAAGACATGATGCTACAAGATATAATCGATTGGAAATCCCCGCTCCCGTGGATCATTATCGTCATCGGAATCATCGCCGCCTTGATAATTTTAGGCACGTTCTTGAAAGCAATCGTGGTGGTGCCGTTCAACGAGGTCCACGTCGTGAGCCGGGGAAAGAAAGTGACGCAATATGATGGTTCGGGCCGGTACTTCTACTTCAAGGCATTCTATGGCCGGACGATCATCCCGAAACACGTGCTCGACGTGGAGCCGGCTTTGATTAAACTTCACGACATCGACAAGTTGCCGTTCGGCGTCGAAATCTCGGTCAAAGTGCAAGTCACCGACCCGCCGAAAGCCGCAGCGACCTTAACGCAAATCGATCACAGCACGATCTCCAAGGTCGTGGAGGACACCGTTATGTCCGCGGCGCGTTCGGTCGCCATGGAACGCAATATTCTCGACATCATGAAGCAACGGGAGGAGATCGAAAAAGCTATCTACATCCAAGTTTCCGACGCGCTGAGCAAGTTAGGATTGTCGCCTGTAATTTTCGACATCAAGAACATCACGGACATCGAGGGATCCGACGTGATCGCGTCGCTGGAAAAGGTGAAGATTGCCGAGCTGCGCCGCAATGCCCGTATCTCCGAAGCAACTTCAAACTCGGATGCGATCAAGGTGGAAACCGAGAAAGCGAAGGATAACGCTGTCAAGGTCGAGCAGATGAAGAAGGAAGAGGAGCTCGCCCGTTTCGATCGTGAAAAGACATCGAGCGAGCAGAAGCTGGTTATCGAGGAAAAGCGCCTGCGCGTTGAGCAACAAAACACCGAGAAACTGGCAGAGATCGATCGGAACAAGAAGATTATGTTGGCCAAGGCAGAAGGTGAAGCGGTTTCCATCAAGGCACAAGCGGACAGCAACGCTGTCAAGCTCCGGCTCGAAGCCGAGGCAGAAGGTATACGCCTCCGCGGTGTCGCCGAAGCAGATGCCATCAAACAGAAAGCCGAGGCTATGAAGCTGTTCAACGAGACCAGTGCCCAGATCAAGATCCTGGAGCTCATCACGAAGGCACAGGTGGACGCGGGTGAACAGATTGCCAAGGCGATCGGCACGAATAACAAGATCATCTACCTGCCGAGCGGGGGAAGCAATGGCGATGGCAATTTCCTGGCCAATTTCTTGCCGAAGATCGACTCTCTCCTCCAGTCCGGTCTGCTTCAAGGCGGTCTAGCCGATTTGCTTACCAAGCTCAAGGCCGCAGGAAAGGCAGCGTCAGACGTTGCGTCGGACAAGTGATCCATTTATTCTTTTTTTAGTTTAAGATACTCATTGACATGTTACTTTGGTGATTTCATGAAGGTGCCAGTTGGTGCCATCGTGGTCATTGACCTGTGGAACACCACCCGGGGCAACGGGATGGTCCGCCACGAGGCAGATACGTTAAACCTTGTCCGTGCCGAGAGTGATTTTCATCTCGACAAGGGGCAGCGCGCGATCGTGATCAAATCAACTGACAATTTCGTGAAAGTGATCCCCAAGGACGATTTTTCTGCGATTCTATCGCCCAAGACGCTCGTGCCCGATATCGATGCCCTTGCTCGTAGGATACGCGCGATGCTGCTTGACTCAGCGTCGGAGACCGGGGGCATCCTCCCCTTTGCCTCGGTGGTCGATACGTTCGATCGTTCCTCCGCAAAAGGACTGGTCACGGCCGATCATCTCCGGAAAGCAAGCCACACCCGCGACAAGCTCTTTGAAGAAACCCAGTACAACAACGAAGTGTTCCTCACCATCAACGTCGCGGAAATGGTGAACGACCAGGCTGCCGTGATGGATCAGGTCAAGCAGCGATCGGGAAACATCAGCGAGGGCGAGATGAAGTTGAACCTTGGATGGTCCGAAATCCGGCTTCGTCGCGTGCTCGATTACCTCGTGTCGATTGGCACGCTCCGGTGCATCCCGTCCTACAAGGACGGGACTCGTTATTGCTTGCCCGGCGACTGAAATCCAGGTATGGCACCTTGCGAATCAGCATTACGACCAGTTTCTATGAGCCTGGCATTAATGGCTTTAACGATCGTGGCATCCAGCTTCGTGACCTCTCGATCATAGGTCAACAAACCGTTGATCTCCCGCTCCACGTCCGTGAGCTGCGTGTAGATCACGGCTGACAAGCCATTTTCAACCAACGGAACTACGGGATTCATTATACTTTCATAATATCTTGCAAATTTTTCGGAGTCGACGACGGTCTTGTAAGCAAAATACCGCTTCGATGGCCAGACGTGGCCTGCAGTGTTCAGCCCGATGCCGCCGAATTCGCTCAAAGCAAGTGCACGAAGGCCTGATTTTATCCTGGGCATTTTCATTCCTGGATACACGTGGGATGATTGGATGTCGCCTGTCTTCTTGTCGAACCACCCGCTCGCGCTGTCAACGAGCCGGGTCGGATCCCGCGCCTTGATCTGCTCCGTCACTTGTCGTGTCTCGAATTGGCCCCATCCCTCGTTGAAGGGCACCCATACGACCACGCAAGGAGCGTTGCGGAGATACTCCAGCATCCGGAATAGCTCGTTGTAATAATCCTGGCGCACGCGCTTGCTTCTCCTGCCCAAGCCGAAAAAGCGCCCTCCAGACGGCATATCTTGCCAGACAAGCATGCCCAGCGTGTCGCAATGGTGGTACCATCGTGCGGGCTCGATCTTCACGTGCTTCCGGATCATGTTAAAGCCGAAGTCCTTTATCTTTTCGATGTCAAACCGCAGCGCTTCGTCCGTGGGCGCTGTGTAGAGCCCATCAGGCCACCAGCCCTGGTCGAGCACACCGCTTTGGAATATAGCTGCGTTGTTCAACCGTACCCGCTGCACCCCGCTAGCTCCCGCAACGATGTTGATCTTGCGCATGCCGAAATATGTCCCGAATTCATCGATGACCTCACCACCGCGCGCGAGTTTCATTGAAACGCTGTAAAGGTGCGGGGTTTCTGGGCTCCAGAGCTGGGCCTCATGCATATCGATCGTTAACTCGTCACGAATAGCCATGGTTTCGCGATGGACGTCTGATCTTCCATCGCTGATGCAAATTTCGACCGTATCATCGGCGCGGGCCTGGATGATGACGGGCTTGAGCGACACTGTTCTTGCGTCGATATCGGTTATTATCTTGACCGTGGCGAAGTGAGACGCGTGCACCGGTTCCAGCCAGACCGTCTGCCAGATGCCCGAAACCGCCGTATAGAAATAGAACATAGGCTTGAGCGCTTGCTTCCCGCGTTCCTGGTTTCCCCTGCCCGTCGGGTCCCACACGGAAACCGTGATGGTATTTTCCCCGTCAAAGTTCACCGGGCTCGTAATGTCGAAGGAAAATGGCACGTGACCACCCTTGTTGCAGCCTATCTCGACGCCATTAATCGAGATGGTCGATTCCCAATCCACCGCGCCAAAATGCAACAAGATCTTCTTGTCCTTCCAGGCATTAGGAATCGTAAAGGAATGCCGGTACCACAAGCGCTCGCCGGGGCCGAGCCGCCGCATAACGCCGGACAAGGCGGATTCGACCGGAAAAGGAACCAGAATTTTACCCTCCATCGGGCCGGGAGAGGATTGACTTCTTGGCGTGATTGCATAATCCCACAAGCCATTCAAATTCATCCACGCCGCGCGCGTGAACTGGGGACGCGGGTACTCGTTGAGCGGGCTCGATGCCGTCACTTTTTTTGCCCATCTCGTCATCAAGGGACCTTGAACGGGAATCCAATCAATGTCACGTACCACCGTCATCACCTACATCACAATTAGCTTATCTTGCCCAGCCACTAAAATGGTGGCAACTCGACTCGAGAGTTCATACTAAGATCAATTTCTAATACGGTCCCGGGAATTCTAGAACCTATGAGCGAGTTACCGGCATCTCCGCACACGTTCACTATCACATTCAGGTCAATTGTTAAAGTTATGCCGGTAAACCGGAATATCCTCGGGCACTTCATTGAGCATCTTGGCATGTGCATCGAGAACGGCATCTGGATGTACGAGCCAACGACCAAGGAGTTGCTCGCGGAGCCGCCATTGGAACGTGTGCGGCGGGACTTGTTTGATGCCATCAATAAATTGGGCGTGCCAATCCTTCGATGGCCAGGAGGCACTTTTTCCGACACCTATCACTGGAAAGATGGCGTGGGGCCACGAGAACGGCGCCCGGTTCGCAAGAATGCCGCATGGGGCGGAATTGTAAACAAGATGCTTGGCCTCAAGCTTGGTCCGGTCGAGCGGAATCATTTCGGCACCATGGAATTCCTTGCCTTGTGCGAAAAACTTGGAGCGGAGCCTTATATCAACGTGAACTATGGAACTGGAACCGCAGAAGAAAGCGCTGCGTGGGTGGAGCATGTCAAGGTGGGTATTGGGAAAACTCCGCACACTGGAAAACTCTGGGGAATCGGTAATGAAATATACAGCTTTTCGGAGAAAGGATATGAACGGAGCCCCGTGAGCTATGCGCGCGGTTATCTGTTGCATGCCAAGTGCATGAAAGCCGTGGATCCTACTGCCAAGCTCGTCGCGGTCGGCTGGAGTGGTCATTCCAAATGGAACAGGATTCTACTGGATATCATCAAGGATCACGTTGATTATTTGTCAATCCACCTCTATTTCAACGACATGTCCCTTCTGAAGTTTTTATTGAGCACCAAGCCATTGCCGTCGACTGAATCCTTTTATTACGCGGAGCTGAACTCGGCCAAGGGATTCGATCGCATTATCGAGAATACAGAGGCGGATATAGAATCGGTCTACGGGAAGGACAATCCGGGAAAATGCTTGATCGCTTTTGATGAGTGGAACGTGTGGCCCCGGTGGGGGTCGATCTTCAAAGCAGATGCACCGCACTATAGGCTTGTTGATGGCATCTGGGCAGCGCTCGTGCTCAATGTCTTCATCCGTCATGCGCGATCCGTGAAGATTGCCAACTTTGCGCAATTAGTGAACGCTCTCGGTATGATCATCACATATGATGACCGGATCGTGCTCACGCCGCAATACATTGTGTTTAAGATGTATGGTGATAATCTCCTGGAACATTTCTTGCCAATCGACGTGGATTGCAAGGAAACCATCACCTCGATCCGCATTTCAAAGGTGTTTGCATCCGAGACTATGCCCATTATCGACGCCGTTGCCACGACCAGCGCGGATAGAAGTATGATCTCTGTATTTCTTGTCAATAAGCATTTTTCCGAGCCACGTACGGTGCGCCTAGCACGCGATGGAGGGCTTCCCCTCGATATTATCGGCAATGTCAGCCACGTGGTGATGACCAGCAATGATCCGTTCGCATTCAACAGCAATGATAACCCGGAAAGTATCACGCTAGTCACGACGACGATCGATCCGCGATCGCTCGATGCTGGCTTGGTAATTCCGCCGCATACAGTCGTGGCGTTGCTATTCAAGCAGAACGGAGGACTGCGGTAGTCTATGATACGCCTCGTCATCTTCGACTTCGGCGACACGCTGTTCCACGGCGAAGACGATTCACGTGCCATAGCAACAGGCAAGTGGGAAATCATCGAACGTGACGAGCACGGGAGGCCATCAATCGTGGCGCCGCCGAGTATAAATGGCAAGGTCGAATGCACCTTTCCGGGCGTGCAAGAAGTGCTGCATGAGCTGCGTTGGCGCGGTACCTGGCTCAGCGTCGCGAGCTCTGCAGACCCGGAGTATGCACCGTGCATGATCGATGCTTTCGACATGGGCTCATTGTTCCGCCACGCGTTCATGGCGAATAAAGGGGACTGGCAGCAAAATTGCTCACGCAAGGGTGACTGGGTCGCCGCGATCATCCACGATTTCAACATCGCCGAGTGCCAGGACGAGCCATTGAAGCCGTCAGAGGTGCTGTTCGTCGATGACTTAATGCGGTGCTTGAAGGCCGTGGCGAATCGCGTGCCCGGGATCCACGTCGTGATGTCGCTTGCCCGCGGCAGCAACGGGTTGCGGTACATTTTCGACGTGATCGACGAGATCAACGAAGAATCCGAGAATGTTTGACAATGCGACAAAAATTGAAGCGGATCATCGTCACGATCTGGGTCATCGCAATCACGATCCCGGCGGGCGTGCTCGGCGGTTTTATCTTCGAGCACGTGAAAGCCTGGTACGATTACCAGAATACTGCAAATACCACATACAACCAGTTAACCCCGGCATCCGAGTTCTGGCCGGCAAACTTCACGTTCTTGAGCTTGAAAGCCCGGGGTTATGATTACCGGATACACGAATACCACACGCCCGACGGCATGGTCTTGAATGCCCGGTTCACTGGCACGGATGTCTTGACCGTGGCTGGCGGCCCGACCATGGATGGCTACAGCGCGTTTGGCGATTCGCCGCATTGGACTGGCCACTTGCTCGCCGCTGAGGGCTTCAGGTATGCCGCGTCCGTGGCGGATGGAGACACGGAGCAAGCGAATGCCGCCGTGGGAAACATCACGAGGATCCTCGACGCGATCGATCGCATCACGCACGTGACGGGAATCCCAGGACAACTCGTCCGGTACGCGTGGATTGATGACCCGGGCGGTTTAAATCGCAGCCGTGGTTGCCCATGGAATGGTACTTTTAACGGCACACCTTACGTGTACGACGCGGACACGAGCCGGGACCAGCACAGCGGCGTCTTGCTCGGTCTCGGCGTTACCGCGGAGCTCGTTAGCCCAACACAACTGACAATCGCAGCAACCGTGAAGCGCATCGTGGAGGACATGATCGATTTCCAACTAATGACCGATTGGCGCTATATGGAGCCTGATAACAGAACCATCGGGACGGATTTTCGCCCGGGCTGGGACGTCGCAAGCACGGACGGGGCATGGCAGCTCGCGTTCTTGCAAATCGGGCGGCTCGTCAATCCAGCAAAATATGGCCCGCTTTATCTCCATCTCGTGAACGATCTCAACCAGATCGAGCGCATTTATAACACGCAAGAGGTTCCGTCGAACTTGAACCTCCGTACGGATTACTATGGCTCGTGCATCATGTGGGCCATCTTGTACAGCTCGTTCCGGTACGAATCTGACCCGGCAACGAGGGTACGGCTCGACCAGATCATGCGAGAAACGATTTGGCCACAGTTCCGCCACCACAGGAACGCCTACTTCAACATGATCTATCTCGGCTGCAGGATGGAGACGAATGAATCGGGCGCCATAGAAATATTCACGCCCGAGGAGCAATACATCATTAACGACACGCTCGACGCGCTCATGCGGATCGGTTCCGACCCGAAGTGCCGCGACGGGCTCGGCCGTTCTTGCATCAAGGCCTACGTGCCGAGCGGCGTGTATTACGTGTATCCTGACAACACGACCGCGACGCCAGGTATGTATAATGGGACGACTAACCAACTCCTCTATCGTCTGGATCCCCTCTATTACGAGACCCAGGCGGCGTTCCAGGACATTAGCGGGCTCGTGGGAGGCTTTTTCAACATCGAGCCCGTGTCGGACCACGTAACGCCCGCAAACTTACGGCCTGGCGAGGGTTACTTGTGGGAGGGAACGCCGTACCGCCTTTACCCTTATTTTGGAGGCGATGATTTAAGCTATTGTTACCCGGGCGTCGATTTCTGGCTCCCCTACTGGATGGGGCGCTATTACAATTTCTGGGAAGCCGCGTGAGATTGCCTAACGAGAAAGAGAGTTTTATTTCTTTGTTTTAAGATATTTGCTGCCCTCTTGCACGAGCACGACCGAGGTTTCGACCTGGCGCCCGGGAATCGACCAGTATTTTTGCAAAAGCTTGTTCTTGGTTTGCTCGTCGACGAGGTGGAAGCCGTGCTGCTCGTAGAACCGGATGGCCCACGTGGCGGACTTCCACGTTCCTATCATCACAGGCCTCTTTTTGCCGGACAGGGTCATGAGATGGGCGATGAGCTGGCCGCCAATGCCCTTGCTGCGCCATACCGTGCGGACGTAGGCGTGGCGGAACAGCGTGACATCCTTCACGTCCTGGATGCCCATGACGCCGAGCAATTCCCCCTTTTCCTCGTAACCCCAAAACGTGATGCCATCGTCAATCTCGTGCTGCAAGTGGTCTCGCGGCATATAGGGCTCGTGCCAGCAATCCGCCGGGATGTGGCCCTTGTACGCGATGGCGGCGTCGTTGATGATATCGTAGAGCGCGTCGAAATCCGATGCCAAGACCTTCCGTATCATGGGCGATCATTGGACTAAAAAACTCCGTTGGCGATATAGGTTCATTATGAAGGAAAAGTTACGATTACTCGTGGTCGGGACCCGGTTCGGCTCGATCTACCTCGATGCTGCCCAGAAGAGCCCGAGCTGGGAAATAGCGGGCGTCGTCGCCAAGACGAAAGCGAGCCTTGACGAGGCTGGCCAAAAGTATTCGATTGATGAGAAAAATCGTTACTTCGATCTCAAGATCGCGTTGCAGAAATGCAAGGATGTCGACGCGGTGGCCATCGCCGTCCCGAACGAGATGCATCACCCCCTTGCGAAAATGGTGCTGGATGCCGGCAAACACTTGATCCTCGAAAAGCCCATCACGGAAACGTGGGAACAGGCTATCGACCTTGTGAAGCGCCTCGATGCGCAACCGGGAAAAAAAGCCATGGTCGGCCAAACACTGCGCGGCGAGATCAATCTCCGCATGATGGAATACCACTTACGCCAGGGCATCATCGGTCGCATCGAGCAGATTCTGTTCGAGTCACACTGGAACTGGGTTGGAAATCCGAAGATTGATCGCAATTGGCGCTTCCGGTTGCCGGATATGATGCTCGACGATATCGGTATTCACCAGATCGACACGATCCGCATGCTTTCCGGGAATAAGAAGTGTAAGGAGCTCGTCGCGGCCACGTGGACACCGCAATCGTACCCGGTCCAGCAAGTCACGGGAACTTCAGCGTCTGGCACTTGGATCCTCGATGATAATATCCGCGTTAGCTATTTCGGGTCCATGAGCTGCAAGGGCCACGACATCGGCTGGTACGGCCGTGTCCACGTGTTCGGCGAGAAGGGCTGCCTATACCGGGATAGCGAGGGGCAGCCTTACCTGTTCGAGGACGGGAAAAAGGAAGGCATCGGGCTTGACGACAAGTACGGCGAGAACGTCGATGAATACTTGCCGCTCATTGACTTTAGCAAGACTGCTTATTTATTGGAAGACTTCGCCCAGGCCATCACGGATGATAGGTCGCCGGTCACTGACCTGCACGACAACATCAACAGCCACGCGATTCTCCTTGCCATAAAGCGTTCTGCCCGGGATCGGCAATGGATCAACGTGCATAATGTCTTCCCATCGTGAAGTCGGAATCCATCGATGCCGTGTCCAATTCCGTTCTTGCCATAGTGATTTGCCAGAAATCCCGAATGTACTCAAGACGCAAAATGCTTCAAAAGTAACCGTGTCGGTGCCACGATTTTCTTTTAATGCTTTCCGGTGCAAAATCTAGGAATTAATTTGGTGCGATAAAACATCAGAGAAATTTTTTTATACTCTCGTGCTGATGTTGACGCAGAGGAAGTTTTTGAATAGATATATTCATTCAAAGGCGAAGGACAGCCATGGACAAATTTGTCTAAACACTTGCTATGAGGGGAGGTTGATGACCAACCAAAAGTTCATATTTAAAATTGTCGTGGGTGGTGCTGGTGGCGTGGGAAAGACCACGCTGTTGCACCGCTATTTGCACAACGTTTTCCTGCCCGATACGACCATGACCATCGGCATCGCGTTTCACACGAAGGTAATCGTGTCCGATGATAGCAATGTCACGCTAACGCTTTGGGATCTTGGAGGCCAAGAACGGTTTCGCTTCATGCAGCCGTCGTACATTTCCGGAGCTAAAGCAGGCATCGTGTTTTTCGACATGTCGCGGTTCGACACGATAATGCAAGTCAAGGATTGGGTAGACATGTTTCGTAAATATGGCCCACCCCGCATTCCCATCATCCTGGGAGGAACGAAACTTGATATCGTGTCCCCGGAGATGATCGAGCCGACGAATGAATCTGCGAAGGAACTCGTGGACAAACTGGGATTGGGTGGCTATTTCCCGACATCGTCCAAGACGAATACCAACGTGGACGAGCTGTTCGCATCTCTCCTCGATTTGACCCTTGCACGAGCAAAAGAAGAGAAACCGGTTGCTGCTCCGTCGCATGCGTGATGTAGATCCATGGGCGCATGATTTGAGACTAATAACTCTTTTTTCTTATAGCCCGCAGAAAGCCTCATAGGATATTGGGCATTATCCAACCCATTACCATGGCGAGGAAAAACAAAACCAACCCCCAGGCCCGGGATACCATTCCCCGCATGACGCCGGATTTCAACGCCATGATCGGCATCGTGAAATACAACAGCGTCGGATTCTTTTTCACGGATTTTGTAATCCCTTACGCGGGAATGTCGATGGGCGGGAGCGGGATCCAGATCGGACTGCTGTATTCGTTCATGGTCCTGGGATCCGTGATATCTGGCTTGTTTGTCGGTTACTTGACGGATCGTGCGCGAAAAAAAACGTACTTGATCCTGATAGGCGCCATCGGCCGCGGCGTTTCCTACCTCACCATGTTCATCGCGGTCCTCGTGAATTCTATGGAGATCATGACACTCGGCACGTTCTTGCTCGGATTCCTCGTCGAGTTTTTCTGGAACCCTTTCGACGCCCTCGTGAGCGCGAAATCAAACAAGGATAACCGCTCATTTGCTTTTGGCAAGCGGCACCAGGCCATCGGGAAGGGCCAACTCGCGGGAGGCATCGCCGGTGTCATAATATTCATTTTAGCCAGCAAGCTAGCCCCGGGCGTGAACGCTCTTGCATTTAGTCCTATGCTCATCTATTTCGCCTTCAACGTGGCCGGAGGCATCCTGTTCACCCGGCGCGTCGACGAGCACTTGACGTACCGTGACTACATGATCAGCATCGGGTATGGAAAGGTCGTTGAAAATGTCGTGGATGGCAAGGCCACCCTAGCAAGCTCGCAAGTCGCGATCAATGGACAACCCGCAGCAAAACATCCGGCAGTCAAGAGAAGTTTTTTATTCGGGTTTATCCTGCTGCTCGCGGCCTATTTCTTGAGCGCCATCAATGGCCAGATGGCCCGTCCATTCATCCAGGTATACCTTCGCCACGTGGTCGAGGCCGACCCCGTGCTCGTGCTGCTCGCTTACGCGCCAGCGGGTGTCACGGCCACGTTCTTGTCGCCGATGCTCGGCGATTTCGCCGACAGGATAAAACCTTACGTGGGGATCGCGCTGTTCACAACGCTCGGAGCGTTAACCACGCTCGTCGAGATCAACGTTTTTGTCTTGTGGATCTTTTCGCTACTCTTGATCGCGGACACTGCATTCGCGAACGCGAGCAGCCTCGTGATGTCCAACGTTTTCTCGCGAATCTCGATAAAAAATCGGGGCAAGGTGCTCGGAATTGCATCATCGATCAACAACGCCGGAGGCGTGATAGGACCGTTGATCGGCGGGCTGCTTATGGACGCGTTTTCCCCCGCGATGCCATTCATCGTTTCGATTTTCATCGAGCTATCCGTGCTGCCCCTCTATCTCCTCGCCTTGAATCGATTGAAGTCGCATTACGCCGAGATCGTGTCAGAACACAAAATTCCCTTGATCGATGAACATTCGGGCGAATGATCTTGAACAGATTATTCCTTCTTTTTTCCAGGTTACTTGGGTACCGAGCCTGCGCTGGGTAATGTGTCAATTAAAAGTATTGAACATCATTAATACGATCTCACGGCAGCAAGGTTAATACACCCAGGCCTCGATCATCAATCGATCATCTGAACGACCCGCTATGTCAAAGCCCTCAACCCCTGGTTCCCCGCGCTTCGCCAGCCCTGAATGGCAATATTTCTTAAAGAATTTTTTCGGCGACTCGTACATGATGTGGCACGATGGATACGACAGAAACGCCGTTTTGCGCCTCAGTCCCGAGGAAAAAAAGGTCGCGGAGGACATGCTCATCGCCTCGCTGCCCGGCGGGATGTTTGCGCCAAATGGATTGGCTCTCCTGCATTCGGAAAAGGCGGTTCCCGCGCTGGAAAAGGCCTTGGAAACAGCCGGGATGGGCGTGATTCGGATACGGGTTGCAGATGCCCTGGAACAGATCACCATGTCCGGGCGCTATGTTCCCGTGCTCATCGAATGCCTCCGTTCTTGCCCATCCGAGTTTGACAGGCTTGAAGCAGCGATGGCCCTTAAAAACTACAATAGGCCCGATGTGGAGAACGCGCTGCTCGATGCCGTCGCGGATATTGATTATCTCGTGCGGTACCACGCCAGCAATTCCTTGCTCTGGCTGCACGGGCTCCTTGAGGATATATCCTCGTATGAAGCCATTTTCGATAAAATCAAGACCGATGGTCCACCCTCGAATTATACATGGGCGCAAGAACTATTAAGAGCCTTATTCTCGGGCAATTATACTATCATGGTAAAAGAAGAGATGAGGAAAAGAGACGAAGAAATAGCAGCAAGATTCACCAAGATAGTTGAATCACTTTCAGAAAATCAGATAGATGCTATCATTGAGCCAATCATGGTCGAAGCAATTAAAAACGGAGCGAAGGAATTTAACGATGAGTTAGACATGAAATTAAATAGCG
>Ga0315277_10002238_pt1 | contig 27155 bp, 18 predicted proteins | sample YL17G05_15_MG_FD_203695 | JGI IMG/M metagenome (GOLD analysis project Ga0315277, IMG submission 203695) | Sediment microbial communities from Yellowstone Lake, YNP, Wyoming, USA - YL17G05_15 | ecosystem: Environmental > Aquatic > Freshwater > Lake > Sediment | place: USA: Wyoming | collected... | reverse complement strand
TCGACCACGCCGCTCTTGAACGATTGGTAGCTGTACCCGGCGTAAATCTTGTCTACCCATACGATGCCTTCTCTGTTAAAGTGTACATAGGAGACACAGTAATCGATTCAAAGGCACAGGCACTATCATCGAAAGCGATGGAAACAAAGCTCTTTTCGAAAGTACAGGCCGGAAAACCGTTCGGAAACGACAGTGCCAGGGAGGTCATTGTATCAGACGTATTTCTGAAGAAAGCCGGAATTTCGTCGCCGGAATCAACCATAGGTATGCCAATTGTCGTTGCAGTTCATGTGTCCGTGATCGACAGCGGATTATCGCACATCCTCATTGACGGAGGAGTTACAATCCTCGACCGCCTCAAGAGGATTAACATTGATTCACTATGGAATAGTTCGTATCGCCGGAAAGTCTTACAGACCGAAGCCAACAGTACACTCAGGAGATTCCTGAACGGATTCATGAACGCGCAGGAGACGATAAGTGATACATTGACGATCTGCTGTGTTCGTGAAGGAGGAAATATGGGTACGGTACGAATTGAACCGATCATTATCCCCATAGCAACGGCCAAACGCTTTAGTAGCCGTGGATTCGGCGGCAATCCCGTGGAAATATTTACTGCGATGAGCAACGGTACACTCTTTTCCCAGGGAGAGAACGGCGACGGACGAACATTTTCACAAGTAACGCTCGACCTCGATCAACACGTCCTTTATAAAACTGTTAGGGATTCTGTGGAAGGAATGGGTTTTCGAACATTCAGCTTCGCGGCCCAATTTGAAGAACTTCAGCGTTTCTTCTTCTACTTCGATCTCGCCCTAAGTGTTGTTGGTCTCATTGCACTCATCACAGCTTCACTCGGGATTGTAAACACGATGGTTATGTCGATCACCGAACGAAAACGCGAGATCGGCATTTTAAAATCACTTGGCGCCGACGAAGTGGAAATTCGCGTGCTCTTCCTTGTTGAATCGGGAGTGATCGGTCTTATCGGAACAATTGGAGGTATCCTCTGCGGATTTATCATCACGAGAATCGTCTCAGCGATCGCTCAGATCTACATGCAGGGCGAGGGAATCCCGTCAATCGATCTGTTTGCACTGCCCGTGTGGCTTATCCTCATTGCACTTGCGGTCGGCGTCGGAGTGAGCGTGACAGCCGGGCTATATCCTGCCGCCCGTGCAGCACGAATCGATCCCGTCGAAGCACTACGGAACGATTAAAACCAACGTTATTGCCCCCGTAACTCATCAATCTTTACTGCATTTATTTTTTCGCGCTTCCCAGCGGAAGTCGAATCATCAGAAATCCGATGATCAAGATTGAAATGAGACTGAGGATATAAGTCGGCGACTCAAATAACTCAAAAAGTTTTATCTCTGCAAATGCGAGACCGGCAAAAAGAAGTCCGAGTAATGCTTCGCCCGCTATCAGTCCTGAAGATATCAGAACACCTACGTTGTTGACTCTTTCTTTAGTTGCGGACTCAAACTTCCGCTTCTCGGCGATCTTATCAAAGAGTCCTTTGATCATGCCCCCTGTGAATATGGCGAATGAAGTGTCGATGGGAAGGTACATACCTACGCTGATCAGCATAGGACTTTTCACCTGCATGAGAATCAGAGCCATTCCCATGAAGACACCCACAATGATGAGAATAATTTCCGTTTTCGCTTCAACAATACCCTTTGCGACCACCGCCATCAGACTCGCCTGAGGTGCAGCGAGTTTTTCCCCGCCGAAACCGGCATTTGTACCGAGCACCTCATTCTGCATTTCCGGAGGAAGCCCCTTTACTTCTTCAAGTGTATAGACTTTCCCCATGTAGTCGGGATTTTCACCTCTGTACTCCACAGAACTGATCCCGCTGACACTGAGTCTATCCAACTCAGATCCAACAACTTTCTTAACATCCCCGAGGTGAAGCAGGGAGAGAATGAGGAACATGACAGCTGCCGCGGCACTGACACCGAAGATATCTCCAACCTGCATTTTCCATGGTGTACAGCCGAGAATGTACCCTGCTTTAAGATCCTGCATCATTTCTCCTGCTACGGAAACACTCGTACAAGTGAAGGCTGCGACACCGAGCACAGCCGCCATCGCCGCCACTCCCTCCATTCCCAAGCCCACCATAAGGAACGCAACAACGATCAGTACTGAAACAGTTAGTCCGCTTGTAGGATTATTACTCACACCGATTATGCCAACTAGATATCCAGAAACAGCTGCAAATACGAATCCGAGCACAAGCATGACGATTGTTGCAACTCCTGCAGGAAAGGCGATGCCGGTAAAGTAATTAAAGATGAAAAACATTATAACTACTATGATACCGATAACCAGGAGAGACCATTTTATACTAATATCTTTTTCAGTACGCGGAATATGAACACCACCAGCAGCTGATTTTCTAATATAAGCAAACGAACGAGTAAGCCCCTCGAAAAGACTCTTACGCATCTTATAGAGTGTATAGAATGCTCCGACGAGCATCCCTCCTATCGCGATGTAACGGACATAATTCTTCCATACAGATGTCAACTCTACAGTCCAATCTTGTACTGCAGAGGGATTGTCCCTGTGCATGAAGTAAGCGATAATCGGTGTGAGCAGTCCCCATGCGATAACACCACCGCTGAAGTTGATCGCTCCAAGCCTCGGACCGATGATGTATCCCACGCCGAAGTAGGCAGGATTCATACCGGGAGCTCTCAACAGTAGAGCGCCTTTGGAGAGGGAAACAACCTTTTGCCATCCGGCAGCAATGAATTTAAACTCAACAAGGGCGCTGAAGAATGCGCCAATTCCCATGCCGAAGAAAAGGAATCGGGAATTTTGAATTCCGCTTTGCCCCGACTTATGGATCTCCGCGGCTGCGATCGATTCCGGAAATGGCAGGTCCGCATCCTCGACAAGAATCCGCCTGAGAATGGTGACAAACATAATACCCAGTATGCCCGCCACAACCAAAATAATGGTTGAGATTATGTAATGTTCCACAGAGAAGAAGGGATTCCAGAGCGAGGCAATAAAAAACGCCGGCAGTGTAAAGATCGCACCGGTGGCAATGTTGCCCCCGATAGATCCGACGGTCCTTGCCGTATTCTCTTCGAGGATAGTCCCCTTCATGGCTTTTAGTACTGCCATCCCTATGACCGCAGTTGTGTATGTTGCCGCAATCGTCATTCCCGCTTTAAGACCGAGGTACGCGTTGGCGGCACCCATAATTACTGCCATAAAAACACCAAGAACGACTGCCCGTATTGTAAATTCAGGCATTACAGTTTCGGCGGGAACGAACGAAACAATTTTTTTTTCTTCAGTCATAGATTCTTCTTACAATGTTGATAGAATTTGGATACGACGGCAAATGATTTTTTTAAAATGATGTCTAAAGTACTATCTTTTAGATAGAATTGCAACAGTAAATCATAGGAGAACAGGAAGTTTTAGTGCTGGAATCTTAAGCAGGTATAATAAAGCTAAAAGACCGGGGGTTTATTGGGGCTTGACCACGGAGATATAATCCAAATACTGCGGGGACGGACGACCGACGGGGGCGCCCTCTTTATTCTTTGGTCACCACCGAGAAATGGATTTAGATATTCACCTCGTTATGTTTCAGAAGTGTGATGTGAGTGTGAAAGCTTTTTCTTCTCCGTTCCGTGATACCGAGACCTGGACGGTAGAGGATCGGTACGGTAAATTTTCTGCATGAGTCGACATTATTCCCCAGCGGTGTGATCAGTCCTGCATCATACACCGCGCGAATTGCTTCATCCCCCTTAGGAATCAGCGGCTCAAAGAGCATGTAGAGTTCTTCCCTATGAAAGACGGGAGAATCACTGCCCCGAAAGACATTGAAATGCCTTGCGAGGTGCGGAAATTCAGAGTAGAGATAGGTATCGCAACGGTACTGCGATATTGCCGCAAAAGCTTCCCTGAGCGCTTTGAAGCTGACCAGTTTCACGGAAGTATGGCTCCCCTCAATACGGTTCATCTCTCTCTGCTTCTCCGCTGCACGGTTTCCAAGATGAATAAGCTCTCTCGGGAAACTGCTTCCGGTCCCATCCATCAATCGTCTCAGTATCCACTGATGCGTCGTCGGCTCGCTCCCGTTCGAGTCCCCATTCCCGCCTGCGCGGGGCTCAAAAATCGTATAAAAAATCCGCTCTACATAATCATCTGAACCGATAATTACGTCTGCAACGTCGACCTTTTCTCCAAGACGCTCCTCACAGTATTGTTTTACGTGCGGATCAACGACCGCCCGGGAAACCAAAAGTTTAAGGAGGAGTGGACTCCGCCACTTCATATCGACGGTATAGGTTACCAAATGCGATTTGTTCACGATGTGGAGCTGTCTGTATATATCGTTCCGGAGAAATATCTTGAAGTGAATATTCTTTAACTCATTTCCATACTGAACGAGGAGTTGAACAAGACCGGTGATGGATGCTCGCAGTTTTTGTATATCATCAACGAAGAGCAAATCGAGTTTATCCAACATGATCCATGCTAAGCAATTCGTCTCACGGAGGATGGTATCGATCGCCTCAAGCATGGCAATGATGCTGATTCCCGTTTTCTGTTTGAAATTAGCAGCCAAGCCGTTACCGCCGTTATTCCCATAGGTAAATCGTTGTCCCGAACTTCTCATCCGACGAATCTTATGGTGGAGATTCATTAAGGGGTTTGTTTCCTGCAGTAGATTTATATCGAGAAGGATGTTACGCAGCATCTTCCACGATTCCCGGACCTTCTGATTTTTCGATTTTTCCATCAAAAGAATCATTAGATTGTCCTTGAGGAGCGTAGATGACAATTTCAAACCCAGATAAACCAACCAGAAGTATCGGAAATCATCGACCGTTTCCGGTTTAAATTCCTTCAATTCTACGCCGGGGATGTTTTCTTCACTCTGAATGCCGTAGGCAGGAATGCAGAATATTTCGTTATACCCTCTTGGGAGTAGGGGCTTCACTTTTACCAGATCATCCACCAGAAGGCGGCAGATGGCACTTTTCCCGGAGCCCTTGTTACCGACGACCAATGAGTGCTGGGGAAGCATAACCTGCCGCAGCATCTCGGTCCCGATAAAGCACTGGTGGAAATGGGTGTCCGTTTCTCCGTCCACCCTCCCGAAATTTAATTGCGTCAGAACTTGCTGGGGATCGATCATGTTATTTCCTCATTATTTCATAAAACGACATAAAAAAATCGTGAAATAATGTACATGAATTACCCGTTTTGCAGTGTGGCTTGGAACACACAGCTTGTCCTGCGTCAACTGTCAGTAGACACCGCTTCATTACATTTAAATTGAAAAATGTCGCCAAAATTTTGTGATACGTAGTATGTTAACAGCCGAAATACAATATGCCTACTTTCAGGACCTCGAACGTTCCACAAAAGCGGGTCTTGTGGCTTATTTTTCGATACTAATAGTCGGGACCATTATATCCATTGCAGGGATCAATACAGTCTATCACTTCATAACTCACATGAAGGTTTGTGAATCGCTCCTTATAACCCTCCTCACGATAAACATACTGTCTATTTTCTCACGATCTCTGAACAAAGTATCATGGCTTGGCGAGTTTCACATCTGGCTTGACCAGAAGCTTTTCCGATTTCTCTTCCGGTCAAATGAAATCATCCTCAGGGAGCTTCTTCTCGTCCTCGATACGCGTGAACGGGCCATTATCGATTCGCTGGTAACAAGCGAAAAAACTGCCATCGCGAGGTCAATTTTTGCAAACCTTGCAGAAAATCATTCGATATTTGCCAATTTACTCAGGCGAGGTATTTTCCGATCGTGGATTCTTTACTGGGTCTTAATCTATGGAGTTTTTGCCTTCGTCATTCTGACGATCGCGTCTCTTTCCAAATCGATCATTATTCCCTCGGCATACGGTCATGCATTCTTCATCTCAATAGTTACCATTGGCGCCCTTCACATACTCCTCACTATTATGCAGGGGATGAACATTCTATTCACGACAAAGCGGCTGATCCGGGAATTGATTGAATTTAATCATGATGAAATCGTCAGTCTCCTCCGTCAGCAGATAAAAAAAACGTAAGCACCTTTTCGTTCCCACATTAAAAAATTGATATTTTCCTAAAAAGGTTGTAAGTTTAGGACAATTTCAATACCTGCCACACCGGCGGTCTTCCAATTTTTCTTCGAGTAATCAGAAAGGATAATTTTATGCTGCTTTCGACTACCTTTCACCGCATAATATATGTCACCCTCATCGGCATCTTCAGTGTTATTTCGCTTTTCGGTCAATCTCAAAAAATAGTTGACGGGGATGGCATCAAGGGCATTATATCAATCATTGCATCGGATGCCTACATGGGACGTGAAACCGGTACGGATGGATGCCGGATGGCCGAAGAGTATTTTGCACAGGAATTTAAAAAGTTAAACCTCGAACCCGCAGGAGAAAACAATTCATATTTTTTCACTTACACAATTCCATTTTTTCGGGTAGATGGTGATCTTGAATTAACGGCCGATGGGAGAAAATTCTACTACGGCAGGAGTGAAGATTACCGCGTTGCAACTTATTCGGCGGGCGGGAATGTCGGCGGCGAGGTCGTATTCACCGGTTATGGGATTAAAAGCCAGGAATTGAATAGAAACGACTTCGAAAATATCGACATACGGGGGAAAATCGTTTTGCTCAGGCGGGGATGCCCGAAAAACGAATGGTCGAAGTGGAAAGAAGTTGCAATAGATTCAATCAAAGCTGCTTACTGTAAGGGAGAGGGTGCTCTCGGTATCCTTTTCTTCGAACCCACTCAAACACAACAATCTCAATCTCCATCCCCCCGGACCGACAGGGAAGTCTCGAATGAACTTTCCCAGTTTCATCAGTTAAAAAATTTCCCAATTTTTATAGTAGATGAAAGGGTTGCGCGTTACATGCTGCGGGATAATGAACCTGGATATAATACGATATTGAGAAAGATGGATACGACGACAGTCTCCTTCGCAACGCAGAAGGCCGCAAAAATGTCGGCACGCGTAACTTATGACCATGAACGAAAAACGAGGGATGTTCTGGCAATGATCAGAGGTTCCGATTCAAAGCTCGCGAAAGAAGCTGTCATGATTGGCGGGCACCTCGATCATATGGGAATCGATATCGATGGCAAAATCTACAATGGTGCAGATGACAATGCTTCGGGTCCTGCGGTCGCTTTGGGAGTAGCTCGGGCAATGGTAAAGAATAATTTTAAACCAAAACGGACGGTCATCTTCACCGCGTGGTCAGGGGAAGAGAAAGGATTGTTGGGATCTGAAGCATGGTGCAAAGAATCCACATGGAAGCTGGAAGACATAGTTGTGTATTTCAATCTCGATATGGTAGGGCTCGGGGAACCGAAGCTGAATCTCCCCGGGAGCTACTACGCAGCTGATGTATGGAGTGAGATTGTTAATAGCACCGATTCCACGGTTCTGCAAAACGTCACCTCAAGCCGCGGGGGACCCGGAGGAAGCGATCATACACCGTTCTTACAGAAAGGTGTTCCGGCAATGTTCGGTATTTCATCAGGTCCGCACCCTGATTACCACCAGCCATCCGACGATCCGGAATTTATAAGAGCTGACATCCTTCAGTTTGTGGGCGATTTCATGTATCATGCCATCGATGTGACCGCAAATTCCTCGAGGCAATTCATAACTGAAGATAGAAACGCAATCGGAAAATTCAAACTGACTACTCTTTTCAACCTTACTCCTGTCGGATACGGTGATTATAAGAAAACGCTGACAAGTAAAGAGGCAGACATATCACTTGTTACGTTCTCGGAATCGTACGATGAGAAGGATACAGACCGAAACTTTTTAACGCTTCTCCGCCTGACCGATGAAGCTTTAAAATCGAATACGACCAGTAAAGAATTCAGCTTTATTCAGAATCCAAATGAAATAAGCGGCCTCTCCTACCAGAATAAAATCGGCCTGTTCGGCACAATAAATCTTGCAGCAATCGGATACAACAATCTTTACGCAAAGGTCCTCACAAAAACAGGCGCGAAAATCGGCATCATGGATCGGGGAGCTCCATTTGCACAGGAAAGTACCGATGTTCACCAGACGCTGAAAGCAATTTCAGACGGTGGAATGGCTATTTTCCTAAACGATCTCCCCACGAATGAACTCACGAACGTGCTGATGCAGACTGAAAAACCGCTGGGGATCATTTCATCCGACTTCAAGACGGTTCCGACCGACGGGAAAGCCCGTACACAATCGGGCAGCCACCTTTTTATCTACCGCATTCACAACGATGTCGCCGTTAAAAATATTATCGACAACATTTCATCACTCCGGAAGCAGTGGGGGGATGAAAATTTTGCCATAACTCTGGAAGAGTACAGCGAATCTTCAACCCTGAAATTGCAGGAGTTGTACGTAGCTTTAGAAAAGAAATATAACGATACTGAGTTCACCAATAAAGTATTTTCCGGCAATATACGGCGATTTCTCCAGAATGCTCTGCAGGAATCACAACAAACGGTTTCCAGAGGACGACCATTTTAAACATCGTATAACTATATAACAACGACGGATTAAAATATATGAAATCCATATTCTACACCATCGCTGCAACGCTTCTTCTCGTAGCTACCGTCTCTCAACTTCATTCTCAGGAGAAAAAACACCTAAGCTACGAACAAATATTCAAAAATGCGGAGCCACGGCTTACGAAATCTCTCCCCACCATCATTGGATGGGCGGATGATAACCATTATCTGGAAATGAAGAAAAAAGATACCGATTCAGTCCAGAAGGTGTATGCCGTGGATGTGATCAACGGAAAAGATAAAGTTTTCCGGGACCTCAGCATTTATAAATATTTAGTCGGAGAAGACATTAATCCGAGTGCTCCCGAAACTCACAACGACACCTACACAAAGTTAATCTATATAAAGGAACATGATCTCTACTTTTTGGATGCATCAAAGAAGATATTTAAGCGATTAACGGAAAGCGAAGCGGAAGAAAAAACCCCAATAATGTCTCCCGATGCCATGTTCGTGGCATTTACGCGAAATAACGATCTCTATATTATCGACCTGCTCACAGGCGAAGAGAAAAGGCACACGCACGACGGTTCAGATGTGATCTACAACGGATGGGCATCGTGGGTATACTATGAAGAAATACTCGGCCGTTCATCGGAGTACCGCGCCTTTTGGTGGTCGCCGGATAGTCGTACACTCGTATTCTACCGATTCGACGACTCGAAAGTTCCTGTTTTCCCGCTCTTTAGTTCAGAAGGAGTGCATGGATCGTTGGAAAATACCCGTTACCCGAAGGCAGGTGATCCGAATCCAGAAGTCCGAATTGGTATTATTCATCCCGGAGATTCACAGATCCGATGGGCAGATTTCAATGAAAAATTTGATCAATATTTTGGCGCTCCAATCTGGATACCAAATGGAAAAGAAGTCATCGTTCAATGGATGAACCGTCAGCAGGACACACTGATCCTCTATTCGATAGACCCACAGAGCGGCCGGAAAAGAGCGATCTACACCGAACATCAACAATCATGGATTGATTGGTTTGAATCGATTTATTTCCTCAAGGACAATAACCGATTCATTCTTAGGAGCGATAAAGACGGATGGAGCCATCTCTACATTACGAGTATGGACGGAAGTGTGAATCGTCAGCTTACTTCCGGATCCTGGAATGTATCCAGTCTGCTCTTCGTTGACGAGAAGAATGGCTTCGTCTATTTCACCGCTCGAAAGGAAGCTTCGACACAGACTGACTTTTACAAAATTACATTAGATGGGCAGAACCTCGCGAGGCTCACCTTCGGAGAATCAGATCATTCGGTTCGTCTCTCCCCTAACGGTAAGTACTTTATCACTACATACTCAAATCTTAGTACTCCATCGAAAATGGCGTTGTTCACAACAGGCGGAAAACTCGTGAGAGATATCGCAGACAGTAAAACTAAAGAATTCGATGATTACCATATCGCATACACTGAACTCTTCCGGGTAAAAACACCCGATGGTTATGATCTTCCCGTAACGTGGATTCTTCCGACAGATTTCAAAGAAAATAACCAATATCCGGTTCTGATTAACATTTACGGGGGTCCGAATTCCGAAACTGTTTCCAATTCGTGGGGCGGCTTGCGATCACAATGGCTTGCAATGGAAGGAGTCATTCAGATTTCCATCGATCACCGCGGGTCCGGACACTTTGGAAAAGCCGGCGTTGCACTCATGCATCGGAACCTTGGTAAATGGGAAATGAACGATTACATTGAGGTTGTCAAATGGTTAAAGGAAAAACCTTTCGTAGATTCGACAAAAATCTGTATTACAGGTGGAAGTTACGGCGGATATGTCGCATGTCTCGCTCTCACTTACGGTGCTGATTATTTCACACACGGTCTGGCCCTTTTTTCGGTAACGGATTACCGGTTGTACGATTCACACTACACCGAAAGGTATATGGACACGCCGGAAGAGAATCCCGAAGGTTACAAAAACGGATCAGCGATGACTTACGCCGACCGATATAAAGGAATGCTTCGCATTGTCCATGGAACGATGGACGATAATGTACACATGCAGAACAGCATACAGCTCATAGACAAATTACAGGACCTCAAGAAACATTTTGAATTCATGATTTATCCCGGTGGTCGTCACGGTTGGGGTGGTCCGAAAGCAGCTCATCTGAGGAATGAGACCTATCGTTTTTATTACACGTACCTGTTGGAAAAAGAATTCCCTGAAAATCTGTTCAAGTAGAAACTCTGGTGGTCGGTGCGGAAGGTAGTTTTCCGCACCGATTATCCCCGCCCAAAAAAACGATTTCCCATACAAACAAAGAAACTAACGCGGTTTGATTATCGTATATTATTGAGCTAGATCAGCAAGCCGAGGGATATGAAGATTCCATGAGTCATTTGTAAAGTATAGCCGGGAAAGATAAAAGCTAATATAATAGAACCATAAACGACCTCGGTTCAACCGTAATTATATGATTTTAACGTACTTATGGGATTTATACGATAATAATTGATATTACAGTGGGAAGATTTTTTTATTTTATTGATCCTAACGGTGGAATTTCTTATATTTAATATATATTATTCGGAGCGTTCCCCGGTCTCTCTCAATGTCCAGAGTGACAATTGGCAATGCAAATCCCCATTGGGAGGGGTGTATTCCCAGACGCGCATAATAGAACACTTATAAACTTCCATAGAGAGGACAGCCTATGGCTCGGAGTAAATACATGGAACAATTTTGTACATTTTGTAATAAAGAAACACGAATGGAGATTGTAGGGTTGATGGAGGGGATTCAAGGGAAAGCTTGGTTTAGGTGCACTCGTTGTCACCATACCAGCTTACTCCAATTTGACAGTCAGGGTGAAAAAACTCACCAAAAGATTGATCCATTAACGGCGACGCCATATTCGCCACTCATGTCATTCAAAGTCGGCGATGCTATCTACCACAATGAATGGAATGATGTAGGAAAGGTCGTCAGCAAAGCGAAAATGTCGGATGGCAATCAATCAATAATCGTATCGTTCGAAAAATGCGGGAGCAGACGCCTGATTGAAAACGCCAAACCCGAAACCGTTTCAGAAGTACAAACATTGGAGTAATATGATTTTATCTGTATTGGAAGGGGGTGAATACGATGGTCGGCATCATCATCCAAGAAAATGAAAATATCGATCGTGCAATTCGACGATTCAAAAAAAAATACGAACGATCGGGTATCCTGAAGGAAGTTAAGAAACGTTCCTACTTCACTAAACCTTCGGTAAAAAAACGCATGGAAAAAATCAAAGCTGTCCGTCGTGCTCAGCGCACAATGATGGAAGAGATGTAATCCCCTAAGGTAAAGAAAAACAAGAGGGTTGGTCTTACGATCGACCCTCTTTTATTTTTATCACTCCTATCTTACCGACTGATCCGTTGTCACGTTTTTATTGAACTTTTTCTTCCACCAAGGTGAACGTACGACACCGATAACTATAAATAGACCTGCTATGAGGTAACCGATTTGTGATACCATATATCCCGTCGTGTAGGTAGATGTGGGAGAAAAGGAAAACACGACCGTATGCTTGCCCTGCGGGACAACAACCGAACGGACGACATAATTTGTCTGATAGATTTTCGTTTCCTTACCATCAACGAATGCCTTCCATCCGGCTGGATAGTAGGCATCACTCAGCACGAGAAGCGATTGATCAGTGCAATATGTCTCAAGGATGATTTCCTGCGACCAGTTTTTCGTAATATCAACCGAAGTGGATTCTGATCGCATCACTGGTTGAGATGGTAATTCCTCCATGACCGCAGTCGTTGCCGGATTCCAATCCGGAGACCGGAGTATTTTGAACACATCGGATTTCGATTGTGCAACCTGGAATGTATCAACGAAATACGCACGCGGTAAAACATTCGGATTCAAATAAGTAACAATCTGTTTTTGCTGATCCGCATAAACGATTGACATCGTAACATCGGGAAGCTGACCGGGAGAGACAATATACTTCACATTGAGCATGCTTAGGAGGTTCATATTCAGCGGGAGTCGTGGCGGATACAATCCAAGTGAATCGAGCACCTCCTGATAAATCCTTAACTTCGCAGGGCTATAACCTCCTACGGAGCTGATGTTGTGATACATCCAGACGTTATCCTGGAAGCCCTGGAAGCCCTGGAAGCTTTGTCCGACAGGATAAATTCGAAACGTACTTGGATCGGATTTCAGAAATTTTGTTGTGGCATCCGGTTGAAAATATTCTTTCAGGGAAGTGTCCGGTTTAGGATTAATGAATTTGGTATCGATCATGATAAGATCCACCATAAGAATTGCGATCAACCCGGCTGATAATATCGTAAATGAAAATTTTCTCTTGAGATATGCAATTATTAAAGCTATTGAAAGTCCTGCAATGATCGCAGACTTAACATAGTCATCCCACATCATATCAAATCGCATTCGCTTAAATTGTTCCAGAGCGCGTGGTGCCTGAGCACCGTACTGCTGGAGTTTAGCGAGATCATCCTCTCTTTGGAACATGAATCCAGATAATGAGGAATATACAGTGTCTTGGGCGATCAATCCGATGATGAGCAGACTCCCTATAATAATAAGTGCAATAATGAGACCCTTCCTGAACTTATTAATATTGAATGCCTTTAAATCCGCCGTGATCTCACGTAATACCGTTAAACCAAGAGCTGCCAGAATACCGAATGTAATCGGAATGAGATGGAGAATCATGACAGGGACACGGAATTTATTGAAGTACGGAAAATAGTTGAACATGAGGTTATAGAAAATACTGAAGTGGCGTCCAAAGGAGATAAGGAACATGATCCCGGAAAAGATCACCAGGAACCATGTAAGGCGATTCCGTTTATAGATAATGGCGATGATGCTGAGGAGAATCGGAACTATGCCGATGTACACAGTGCTTTCGGTAAAGGGCATCCAGCCCCAGTAAAAAGGCGAAGAGAATCCGAAGAATGACGGGATGAAGTAATTCATGATTTCAAACGGGTGAAACGACCAGCTTGTCGCGTAGTCGTAATCCAAACCACTCTGTGTGCCACCGCCACGGATAGAATAGTGGGAATATTCCAGGGTAGGTAGATTGACATACGCTGAAACAACAAGCCCGATAAAGAGTGCACATGCAATCACAAACACATTCCGGAAGCTTCGGAGTGGTTCTTTCCGCAGTGAGAGGAAAAATTGAAAACAGAGAAATACTCCAACGAAGAAGAGACCATAAAAAATAATCTGTATATGGAGGGAAAGCATAAACCAGCCTGTGACTGCAGCGAGCAATCCGAACAGGACGAGATTCTTCCAGTCCGTAAAACGATTTTCGCTGAGTCCCGTATACAGCTTATATGTCAGCAGGAAGAGAAGCGGAATTAAGCTCAGCGCATGAAGCTTTGATCCCTGATGTGCTTCGAGAGCTCCTATTGCATAAGGATTGAGCATGAGGACAATTGCTGCAAGCAGTGAAACAAGATGTGAAAATTGGAGCGACCTGCAAAGTAGGAACATGAATAATCCGCCAAGGAAGATATGGATTACATCACACACCTCACCGTGATTCGAGACAAGTGTTTCAACAGGTAACCGAAGGAGGAATTTTTCAATGTAGTTGACATCCTTCGGGAGAAGCAGTGTCCCGAAGATCGGCATCCCTGTAAAAACTTGCGGTATCCAAAACACATCATCCCGATTCTCCGAGGTTCGTATCTGTTCCATTGCCTGTTTCCAGGCATTGAATGCCGCCGCATCGCCTGAGACTGCGAAAATCATCCCATGGAAAAAGATATTCCAGAAGAGGATGAGTATAATCACAGCCATGATACTGATGCAGAACGAATTTTTCTTTGATTCGCTGAGCCGATCAAACCATGATGATTTTTCATGAATCAGCGCATTTTTCGGAGCGGTCTTTAATTTGCTTGACATGGCAACCTTCGATAATAAGTTAATGCATAGTTACATTTGACGTGCATCTTGGGTGGTTTAATAGACAACTTTACCAAAAAAACGAGTGCAATATATTCCTATTGTATCTTTTTTAATTTCTGTATATTGCTTTCAACCATCGATGCGACCATATCGGAGAATGATGTTTTTGGTCTCCATCCCAAGACTTCAGCAGCTTTAGTTGGATCTGCGACTGTGGGGCCGGTTTCCGTAGGTCTTACGAATCGCTGGTCGATCAGGATATGGTCTCTCCAATTAAGCCCGACGTATGAAAATGCCGTCTCACAGAACTCTCGCACAGTTCTTATCTTCCCGGTTCCGATAACAAAATCGCCGGGATTTTCCTGCTGAACCATAAGCCATATTGCTTCGACATAATCTTTAGCGTATCCCCAATCGCGCTGAGCGTCTAGATTTCCCAACGCAATCTTTCCATCATTCACAATCGGCTCATACTGCTCATTCTGGGCAGGAGAATCCTTGATGCCTAGTTTAACACATGCCGCACCATAGGTGACTTTCTGTGTCAGGAAATGCAGACCCCGGCGCGGGCTTTCATGGTTGAACAGTATACCGCGTGTTATAAAAAGATTATAACTTTTGGCATAAATTTTTGCCACATTATGGGCATACACCTTCGCGGCAGCATACGGGTTAACGGGAAGGAACGGCGTCTGCTCATTCTGTGGGCTTTGTTTTACTTCACCGAACATTTCCGATGATGATGCTTGATAGATTTTACAGTCTGGTTTTACATGCCTGACTACTTCAAAGAGTCGATGCGCCCCGAGTCCTGTTATTTCACCAGTTTCTATAGCAAGTCGCCATGATTCACCCGGATAGGATTGGGATGCGAGATTGTATATCTCATCTGGCTGATACTTCCGGATGGCTTCCGCAAGGGAAAAACTATCGAGGAGATCCCCATATACAAGATCGATACGACCGTGCAGGTGTTGTATGTTTTCAGCTTGTGCATATGAAGTTTTTCTTCGCAATCCGATCACATGATAATTATTTTGCAGCAATAATTCTGAGAGGTAGGAGCCGTCCTGTCCGGTGATACCTGTTATGATTGCAGTTTTCATATTCATAATAGTACTAATATATTCTGGGGATTCCCAGATTAATTTCGTAAACCACCGATGTCCAATTTCTCTATGAGTTGAATAAGTTTTTGTGAAAAGTGGTCGCGATTGAAATCCATATACCGAGAACGAGCACGTTCTTTCATCCGATCAGCCATCACTGGATCGCTTATAATCTGCAAGGTGTAATCGATTAGTTCTTCCAGAGTATTCCAAAGAAAACCTGTTTCTCCATGCGTTACAATTTCCTTCTGCCCTCCTTTATTTATGACAACCGGGATGCACTTAGCCGACATCGCTTCGACAGTGGACATGCCAAAATGTTCCATCCTTTCCGGATACCTAGTTTCATCGACACCATATCCGGTCGCATGCCAGAAGATTGTCGATTCATCATAGAGCTTTTGCAGATCGCTATATGTCGCATTGACATAAAATCTTATCGGGTACCCTTTAGCTGTTTCTCGCAAGGTGTTAAGGTACCTTTGAGATTTTGCATCTGCTCCGCAGCTCCCGACGAGGTGATACTCCCACGATGAGTCGGAAACGTGTTGCCAGAGCTTCTTAAACCCTTCAATCAGGATGTCATAACGCTTATCATTATAGACCCCCCTGAAAAAACGACCAACGCTGAGAAGTACTTTTTTCTTTGCTCCAATTCGATGGAAATCGTCGATCGGCGGGTACAAGATTTTACCATCTATCTTATGATATTTTTGGAGTGCTCCCTGTGTAAATTCCGAATACACCAATGCTAAATCAGATTTTCTTGCATCCCGTAGAAGCGCAAGACGCATAATATCCTTAATACCTTCTTTGGGATTTTCTATGATAGCTTTTCCAAGAATCCGTACGGGTGTTAATTTGTAATAAGGAATCTGAAGTATATAGATATTGTATTTTGCGTGATTGCCAAAGGTTTTTACATTAGATGTGATGATCCCTAAATCAAAAGAACTCATGATATCAGTCACATCTTTAGCGCTGATGTTTCGTACTGCAACGTTATCGAGTTCTATACTGTAAAATGTCGATAATTGTTCGCGTGTTAATGACGGTTTGTCGAGCAACAATGTTACATTGAATCCATCGAGTTTTGAAAGTATATTCGCTATTAGCGAAATATATTTCTCCCCGCCGCCGAATGTTCCCCAGCTCGTATTATAAATCCCGACATTGACCATTTATATTAACCGTTCAGAACTACTACAATGATAAAACCATGAATAGACCGTTAGAATGACAGGCTTAAAATAACGTTTTTTATTCAGTAACTCAAATTAAGGGTTGTCATGAGATTCGTACATTTGTTCAATACGAATATATCATCTCATACTATTCCATGTATTTCGAACAAATTCTTCATCTCTCTTTTCTACGATGATATATTTTTATAAGCTGTGATTTGGGTGGCACCCCGGCGAGTAATCGGTATGTTGCAGGATCATTTAAACTACCTCATCGATCTCCGTTTGAAGCTCGAGGAACAACTTTCAGGGGCAACATATAAAATCCGGAGAAATATGGAATTCAGCTTAGAGGGAGTGAGTGGTTATAGTAAAAGGAAGAATTATTTCCTCTCAGTATTTACTTCTTTATCACCGTTGTGTACAGTCTACCCTTCCCACCGTCACCGGTATAATTACGCAGGCCATCGATAATTCCTACAATAACTGCCTTCGTTCCGACATACGAGTGCCATTTTAGTGACATGCGGATAATATGGCGTGCATAGAAGTAAAAAAAATATGGTATATGGAATATCCATTTCTTCGGCTCGCTGTGTTTTCGCAGGAAAATGATTTTATTTCGCATTGTGAAATAGAGGTAAAATGGGCTATCAATTTTATTTGTCACAGATACCTTGTGCCAAATTTTTGTCGACGGATTGTAGATATTATGGTAGCCGTGTGCTCGTGCTCTCAGGCACCAATCGGCATCTTCAAAATATATAAACAAACTTTCATCGAGGAGGCCTATTTCCTCAATAACGCTTCTTGAAGCAAACATCATACAACCTGTAGCCATATCCGTCTCCTCGATGGCATCATATCGATTGTTGTCCTCTTCTAGAATACCACGATGCCTGCCTAACGCTTTATGGGTATTGAACGCAGCACCAGCATACCATAATTGATTGGGATACGTATAGAGATAAATTTTACAGCTCTGGAAACCTGTTTTTAAATCGGTTTTTGCCTGATTGATCAACGGTTGGATGAGATTTATTTCAACGATGGTATCATTGTTAAGAAGCATGATATAATCTGCACCTCGATCAAGGGCAATTTTAATCCCGATGTTATTGCCGCCTGCGAAACCCAGGTTTTCCGTATTACGTTGAAATATGATCGTTGGGAAAATTTCATGCAGACGTTCACCGGAGCTATCGGTTGAGTTATTGTCGATAAGGATAATCTCAACCGGATTGTATGACAGCTTCTGCAGGGAAAGGATACACTCCTTCGTATGGTCTTCCTGGTTTATGTTTAAGAGAACGACGGCGACCTTAGGATTCATATATGAAATTCAGAAATTATATTTCTTCAGATCAGCGGTGAAGCTTTTGCTATTATGAGATATTGAAATGCGACGAATTCTTCTAGCCTACCAAACATCAGACGATTCAACAGTATCATCTTTTTACTTGCAACGTTACGCGGGATGATTGATTCAATAACAAATCCACCATCAGTAATTAATCTCTTCATCGAGGTAAAGGAGAAAAAACGGAGATGTGTTCGATCAAAAAGGCCATAATCCTCATAAATCCATCCGTGTCGGACCAGCTTAAGGATTACAGTATAGTGCCTCATATTAGGTATACTACAAATGATAATACCATCAGATTTCAGGAATGATCTTAACTTTTGGAGAACCCTCACTGGGTCGAGCAAATGCTCAAGTACGTCAGCAAAGATTATACAATCAAACATGGATTTATCGAATGTTATATCCATGCTTTGTACATCACCTAATAATACACCATTAAGTTTAGTCTTTGCAATCTTAGCAACTTCTTCTATATTTTCGATACCGAAGACCTTACGTCCCTCTACACTTGACCGCAGTCGGGCACCTAAGTTACCCAAACCGCAACCGACATCAAGAATACTGAGCATACTTGGGGTAATTAGCGAAAATACATCCATTCTCTCATTTCCGTAATATCCAATATCAGAACTTTCATCAGATCGTGTCATTTTCCAATAAATCTCTATAATGTTTATTTAACTTATTCACAATTATATGTGATGAGAAATTTTCTTCTACTTTCTTAAGTCCATACTGGCTCAAAATATTTCTTTTATTTTCTTTTTTTATTAAATCAGATATTGTATCTACAAGTGATACAAAATCATTCGGTTGAACAAGGATTCCTGCATCACCAACAACCTCCGGAATCGATCCGCAGAGCGTTGCAATAACCGGTTTGCCGCAAGCCATGCTTTCAATCAATACGTAACCGAATTGTTCCTGCCAGCTTTGAATAGGAATGCTCGGTAAAACGAATATGTCGGCAAGGTTGTGAATCTTCGGCATCATTGCATACGAATAACTACCGATAAGCTTAACATAATTTACCAATTGAAGTTTCCTGATCAATGATCTGATATTTGCTTCTTCCTTTCCCCGACCGGCGATTAGCAATTTTAGATCGGATTTCTCTCCAAAATGATTTAATAATGCCCGGAATGCAAAAATTAAATCATAAATTCCTTTTTCACGGTAGAGGTTGGCAACGCAAAGGATGACAAAATTATCCTCTTTACAATCGAACCGCCGAAGAAGTTCACTGTCTTTTTCCATCGGCTTAAAATGCCCTGTATCAACTCCCGGCATCTGCACCCTGATTTTTTCCTCAGGAGCCCCCTCTAACAATAAAACCTGTTTTGCCCTTTCGGATGTCGGAAGGAATAAGTCGGTTTCAGCAAAGACTACCTTCTTACATCGCTCAGTCGCGGGTAGACTGTAAAGGAAGGGAATATTTTCCCAAACCGTTACGACAAGCTTGAAATTATGTTTCTTTTTAATCTTAGCAACCTGATATGTGCAATAATATGATGTTTCCACACAATGAACGATGTCATAACCGTGTATCACTTTGGATAATCCCTGAAGATCATGGTAATCCCCGAGTATATTATTCATGATTCCTCGAAAGATGCGTGGCCGAATTATTTGACCGAAAGATAATAATTTCTTAACTCTAAAAGGGATTTCACTGATATCATAATTATGACCATAACTCGTAAAACCAACGATATCATAGGAATCGAGAAGCGGAAAATAATTCTGCATTTCCCAACTATTAAGATTCGGACCCCTTACTATTGCGACCCTTTTTTTCATCTAATTATTCTAGTTTATAATAAATCCCGATGCTATCCGGATTCTCGGATAAAGATTTTATACATTAATAATGTATAACCACATGATTAATCTCTCCAACTCACCGGTAAGTTTTTCGTAATTTCAATCTGATCAAATATTTTGCTTTTTCGTGCACCTACTTTCTTTGCCCACTCTGCCATAATCCGGATACCCACTTCCAAATTATATTTTGTTGAATATTTCAAAATATTTCGAACCTTGGAGTGGTCTGAATAGGCATGCACGACTTCACTACGAGCAGGGAGGTAAATGATTTCCGGTTGAACTTTAAATTCTTTCGCTACTGTCTTTGCAAGGTCATTTACAGATATCGGTTCGTCAGCGCCAATATTAAAAACCTGATTATAGGCATCGGGATTTCGAATAGATCCTGCAATTATCGGGGAGACATCCCTGATATAGCTGAATGCACGGGTCTGGGTCCCATCTCCAAATATCGTTAAAGGCTTTCCGAGCATTATCTGGTTCATGAAAATTCCGACAACATTCCGATATTTATCACCTATATTCTGAAATTCTCCATATACATTATGCGGTCTAAAGATTATATAGTTTAATCCAAATATATGGCGAGAGGTACGTAATTCTTGTTCGACTGCAAATTTGGCAATACCATAAGAGTCTTCGGGATTCGGGACCATCTCTTCGGACATCGGCAACTGCCCTGCCCCATATACTGCGATTGATGAAGTAAATACAAAACATTTTACATTGTGATTAACAGCCGCATTGATCAGATTTACACTTCCTATCAGATTATTTTCATAATTGAATCGTTTTATAAAATGACTCAATCCTTCAGCTGCATATGCTGCCAGGTGGTAAATATATTCGATCTTATAGGAATGGAATATCCTATCAATTAGCTGAATATCATTAATCGATCCTTCGATAAACACCGCCGACGGATTCACATTTTCCTTAAATCCACCGCTGAGATCATCCAATACTATCACTGTTTCTCCCATGGTCTGAAGATCATTTACAATATGAGATCCGATAAATCCAGCTCCACCTGTTACTAAGATTGCCATCGCTTCCTCCGAAGGTAATTCAAGTAATTACGACGAAAAGAGATTGACATTTACTACTTATCAAGCAGAAATACTGAACAATATTGAAAAACCGATAATTACGCATAATTATTACTATTCAAACTTTCTAAAATGACGGATAATTCTTAATATTCCACTGAGCAAATAAGTCATTAATTTAATGATCAAGATTCTTGACCGTGACTGTGTTTGAATGACTTTATTCGTGACGGAGTACTTTACATTTTTGTCTGCATCATTTTCGATAAGTAATTTAATGGTATCCTTCCATTGATACTGGATGTAATAATGTGGGAATTGCGAATCGACGACCTCAGCAAACAGAACATTATTATGATACATTTTATGGAAATATTCACCAAATGGAGATTCTTCCATACGCCGGCGCATCATAATCGTATCATCTTTTAAGCGAACTATCCATTTATGAAATTGCCATCCAAATATTTTTTCTCCAAGCTCTGATGGCGTCTCGATATATCCCCTTTTCGCAACCCTCATCAATTCATTTACAAATTGATATGGATCAATGACATGCTCTAAAATATGAGATGCAATCACATAATCAAAACTTTTATCTTTAAACGGCAGCGCAAGCGCATCCGCAACAACAAATGGCCGTTCATCGATAACAATATTATCACCGCAAGCACGCTCATCATTGCTTTCAATATATTTATCACATAGAATATCGGAACGCTTACGAGGACGGCTACCACTGCCAATTTCCAAGACCCGGTCATCGGATTTAATATCTAACATATTGCATCCATCCAATATACTTTTTAAAAAATTCTTTTTCCTGGTCACCAAAAGCTTGCATTAAAGATAATGAAATAACATAGACAATGATTGCACACGCGATTGTTGGTATTAAATACCATTCCCTAAAAATCGAGAGTGTTATCCCCAGTATGGCAGACGCTATCATTATTTTAATAAAACTCTTTATATCTCCAAATGAAAATCCAATTTTTATACTATGATAAGAATATGATAAAAACAATAGAATATCGCTTATTAATACACTGATCGCAACTCCGATATAACCCCATGAGGGTACAATTATCATATTGACAATAAATGAAATGAGCGCAATAAATAAGGATAATTTCATACAAATTCTTTGACGATCGATTGCAAGTAAAAAAGCATATAAAATCCATGCAAAGTAAGCAAAGGCATCTCCAATAATTATTATCTGAAGGACAGATTTTGCATCACCGAATGCTGCCGGGAAAAGTAACGATATAATTTTAGGTGCCAATATCATAATACCAACGGCGAGCGGCATCGAGATCTGAGCCATCACCCGTAATGAATCCTGCAATGCTTTGGCCAACTTGGAAGTTGCATTTTTATAAAAATCAGAAAAAATTGGAAAGATAACCTGAGAAAACGTGATCGGTATAAGCGTAAGAACAGATATCAATTTGTAGCCCGCAGTATATATTCCGACTTCGATATCACCTCGTGTGTATTTTAAAATAGTTATTCCTATAAATGTATACATCGATATACCAAAAGAACTTACCGCAATTGGTGCACTTTCTCTGATAAAATCCTGCCATAAAGCTACATCAATTTTGAACCTTGGTATTCCGATCTTATGTACATACACTATATACAATATTAAAAGATTAAAGAAATTCACTATCACACTTAAAATTAGGGCTGTCATCAGTAAAGGATACTTTGTGATGATTAATATGATCAACCCGGATAACAATAAATCATTGAAGATATTCGAGATGGATACTATTACCATTTTCCGGTGCGCCTGGAAGGCACTGAGAAGCACCATCGATAATCCGTTTATTGCAAAAGCGATCGTTGTCAGGAGTATCGCCCAATTGGAAATAGGATCGAACTTTAAGATCATTGCTATAAGTCCAACCACCGAACTTGCAATAAACACAATGATTACCTTCAGAACCATTGCTTTCCCGACATATTCACTACTTCGTTGTAAATCCCTTGCAAGATTCCGAGTCAGCAACTGAGATATTCCGAAATCGAACAGGACTTGGAAGAGAGAACAAAAATAAAGAGCGAAATTTAAAATACCAAAGCTGGCTAATCCAAGAAATGTTGCAAGATAATTAAGGCGTACGATTCCCAACACAAGTCCGATAACCTTACCAAAGAATAAAGCTGCTGCGTCAATTGTGATTTTCTTAGTTTGTGTCGGCATCTGTTAATGGAACAAGAAAAAACGGAGGAACAATTCGGATGATTGGATAAATCGCGTGTAATTCAATACGATTGGGGTATGCAAGGTTTCATATCATGGCATTATTGATTGGCCTCAAAGTAACAAAAAATAAGAAAAAATGCTAAACATTATAAAATACCCGCGGTTAGGAAAGCCGGGGTTGGAATTGTTATTTCACAGGTTATTTTTTAAGAATCATCTTGCGGATATTCCGATAAGTGAATGTCGGTTCATTAAGGTTCGTTGCTTCCACCCGAATAAAGTATACACCTCCCGCAAGATCCAGAGATAATAATACTCTATGGATACCAGGCTCCTCTCGTCCATTCCGTATTGTTCTTATTTCCCGACCTAGTATATCATATATAACCAAGCTAAGATGTGAAGCAAATGGTAGGCCATACTCGATCATTGTCGATGGATTAAAGGGATTGGGGAAGTTTTGTGAGAGGTAAAAATCTTTAGGAATATTTGCATTATCATTAATGTCCGTGATGCTACGCCGGCCAATAATAGGGTGCGCATCGATACTTTCATTTCCTGAAGAATCAGTTGCCGTCACTATGTAGTAGTATACACTATCTGTTCCTTCGACATAATCGATATATGATGGTTGATGTGATATACCAATAAAGAATTGAGACACCGGCGCCATAATTTCATTTGTCGACCGATATATATGATACATGGAGAGATCGCTCGCAACAACTTCATTCCATGATATTGTAAAGCAATCGCTCATCCAGTTTACATATACATCAGTGGGTGCCGGCGGGATATCATTATCGACCGAATAACCGCTGTCTGGCTGGGAAAAATACACCTCTCCGTCATCTGCATGAGCTCCTACTTGAAATATAGTCCACCGGATACCAAACCTTGTGGTATTAATAAGCGTAGGTGCGATGTACGAATATTCATTGAAATCCACTGCCGGGACAGAAACTATGTAATCCCACAGATCATTACTGGTGAGTCGATAAGTGTGATGACCTACGATCATCGTACTAGATTTTTGACCTTGTAAACCAGTAATCTCACGAGTCGGAAGATCGTCGACCCGGCGCCAAACACTGTAGTATTCGATCCGAGGTGACACCCCGAGAGAATCATACTCACTAGGGAACCAACGGATACGTACCTGTCGACCCGGATCATCTGCCACATCGGTGATGGAATGAATCTGAGGCTCCGGACTTATCATAAAACCTCTACCGTAGAGCTTCACAATAGCAGGTGTGATGCCACTGTCTTTTACAGTAAGACTGAAGATAGCACTGTCAATACCAGCATAGATCGGTTCATAATAGATCTTAATATCATTCTTTGATCCCGGATAGATCGTATCTGGGAAGTCCTCAAGGTAAAAATGTTGATTCGTGAATGACACATCGTTAACTATGAGAGTATCATGGAAGGAAATATTCGTTAGAATAAAATTTTGGCTAGTGCGGTTGCCAACCTCCACCATTCCAAAATTTATTACATCTTCGGAAGGTATGAGAATACGCGACATAAAATAATTCGGGTGATACGCACCCCTCGAAATGAATACTTCATCAAGAGTGCCTGAAAAATGACAGGGGTAGTCTGTATTTTCCCAACGTCCGATGGTTAATGGTCTATCATTTATGAGAGGTAAAATAGGCCAATCACTTATCGGGCTCGTTGCGAGCTCACCATCAATATAGAGGAATAATTTATAAAGAAGTTTATCTCGTACAAAAACAACGTTATGCCAATTTCCATCACAATAGGTACTATCACTTCTAACACTTAAAAGACTATCTGGCAATCTCCCATTTGCATTACTACCAATAACTCCACAAACATGACCATTCTTTATTTCAATTATATAACCTGGAATTGGTGCACAGCCTTTTCTTAGGACCTCCTGATAATCTGCTAGTGAAGTAGAATTGAACCATGCTTCAATTGTAAAACTCTCGCTCGAATCAAAATCCAAACTGTTATTTGCCGGGTCGGGAATGTAAATATAATCACTCCTTCCGTTGAAAAACCGTGCATCGCCAAGTACACCTGGAACGATTGTCGTACCAAATGCAATACCATCATTATGATACGGCGACGCGTCCACGATTGTGTTGCCATATGCACCATCAAGATGCCACATGGCAACGACTTCACCGCTGTCTTGCGTCAATCCACTAGTATAAAGTCCGAATCCAGATAAGGTTGAATGCGCAGCGATATTATTCAAAACGAATAGAATGACAAAGATAAGAGTACTGCCTGCCTGTCTCATATAATCCTCCATATAATTATCCTCTCTGTATGACCTCACCAACTAATTCTGATAAGCAGAGGTAACCTTATACTAAAAATATTTTAGGTTAAAAACAACATCCCCCTATGAAAAATAAAAAGAATCATCAACGTATGATTTTACAATAACTTAAGAACGCCTTCATAACCATACCACATGGTATCGTCAACCAATGATACCATTTCGCGTAACGGGCCATCAGCCTCAATTGACTCTTGAATTTATTATAATTTTTAAACCACGAGAGATGACCCCCGGAACTTACTGAAAGTTTATGCCAAATTACTGAACCATGTTCGTATAACAATTTATAACCGGCTCGACGCGCTCTTATACACCAATCAACATCTTCCCCATAGATGTAATACGATTCGTCAAGAAAACCTATATCATCCACAACATCCCGCTTTACAAGGAGACAGCACCCTGTGATGTAATCCGTCTCACACCGATGATCGTACTGTCCATGATCAAGCTCATGAACTCCCCTGTGTGAAATCCACCCCTTCCACCATTCGATCTTACCCCCTGCATACCAGAGGTATCGTCGTTTATCGTTATAATAAATTTTCGAGCCTACCATTCCGACCATGTCATCTGAAAGCGCAGCATCCATCATCTTTGTAAGAAAGTCCTTATCAACGAGAGTATCGTTATTGAGAAGAAGGATGTAATCAGCACCCCCCATAACTGCTTTCCGCATCCCAACGTTGTTTCCGCCCGCAAATCGAAGGTTTGTCGGATTAACAATGATGTCAACACCGGGAAATTCTTTCCTAACAGCATCTACAGTACCATCAACTGAAGCATTGTCAACAAGGATAATCCGGTAGTTCGGGTACTCTACCGTCTTAAACGAGCGTAAACAGTCGAGTGTGTCATTACGGCCATTCCATGTTAGAATTATAATATAGACCATTGGAGGATGTGACATGCGCTACCGAACTTTCGTACTAATTATATCAACAATCCGTTGTGCAGCTTTCCCATCACCATATGGATTTGCTTTTGTGGACATTTCCATATATACCGCAGAGTCCGTAAGCAACAATTGAGCTTCCCTGATAATTGCGTCTCTGTTAGTACCAACGAGTCTCGCTGTTCCCGCCTCGATAGCTTCCGGACGCTCGGTTGTAGTGCGGAGCACAAGAACCGGTTTGCCGAGTGTAGGCGCTTCTTCCTGCACACCGCCCGAATCTGTGAGAATTAAGTATGATTTCTTCATGAGCTGAACAAACGATCGATATTCTAACGGTTCGATAATATGCGTACGGGTAACTCCTTTAAAAATTTTCCCTGCTATTTCCCTGACATTCGGATTCGGATGAACCGGATATACCAGTTCTACATCCGGATAGTGTTCAACAAGATGACGACATGCCAAAAATATCTGCTCCATCGGTTCACCAAAATTCTCTCTGCGATGAGAGGTGAGCAATAAAATCCTCCGATGGATAAAATCAATATCACATAACGGCTTATCAGTAAATTGAAAATACGGATCAACAATCATGAGGAGCGCATCGATAACGGTATTTCCCGTCACGAATATATTATCATCCGGGATACCGTTA
>Ga0315277_10002234_pt1 | contig 27190 bp, 19 predicted proteins | sample YL17G05_15_MG_FD_203695 | JGI IMG/M metagenome (GOLD analysis project Ga0315277, IMG submission 203695) | Sediment microbial communities from Yellowstone Lake, YNP, Wyoming, USA - YL17G05_15 | ecosystem: Environmental > Aquatic > Freshwater > Lake > Sediment | place: USA: Wyoming | collected... | reverse complement strand
TAGCCCCATATCAAAAACAGTATAGCCCAACGATGCAAGGAAGGATGGTGCAAAGGCAAAGAAAGAACCCATCGTCAAACTAATTACCATTCCGATAATACAAGCCTGCACGAATCCCCTCGTTTTTAGAAAGCTGAAATTCATCGGTTTCAACTCGTTTCCATGTGGCTCAGGTCCTCCCTCGATTCTATTGTCCCTCTGCACCACTATTGAGATATTAACTCCTATCGGGGAAACATTTTGTTGAGTACATTGGATTTTACTTGGCAAGGTCTCTTTGAGTAAAAGGATGAGAATCAGGGCCGCTAGAAAGGAAAACACTGCGCAGAGATAGAAGGGCATTCGTAAGCCGAATAATCCCGCAATTACTCCCCCCAAGGGGAGACTAACGATCGTCCCGACAGCGTAAACTATGGAAAACCACGCCATCGCTTTGCCTCGCCGCTCTGGGGGAAAAATATCACCCAAGCAAGCTTGGAGGACGGACATTACCGCACCACTCGCCTGAATGGCCCGAAAAATAATGAATTGAAAAATATCTTGGGCGAAACCGACTAATAGCGCTCCCACAGCATAAATTAAGGCCGAAACGAGGAGAATATCTCTCCGCCCGTGCCTATCTGAGTATCGACCCAGAGGAATTTGGGCGGTTGATTGCACTAAACCGAATATACCGACCGCAAGCCCCGTTAAAATTGCTGATTGCGCCAATTGCTCAGCGATAATTGGTAGACTAATTGAATATAAGTTGTAACCTAAACTCCGGACAAATTCGCTTAGCAGTAACGCGAAAGCGACCAGCTTTAAACGAGTTTCGGCTGTGGATTTACTCTCGAGCCTTTGGGAATTCAATTTTTTCACCGTTCTGCTAACCAATGCTCATTGGACACAATAAAGTTGTCGTTGATCACATTGATCATATAAAATTAAACTAAAGGGTTCACATAGCCAAAGCGAGGATGCTTATAGCGTAACGGGCCTCCAATGATAAATTTATGAGAGGAAAGGTCATTTTTATGAAAAAATTAAATGTCTGTGGATTTTATAAAGGATAATAATAACAAATTAGTAACTTGATACATATATCGGATATGGAATAAATGGAAGAATCGAAAATTAAAATTGAAAAAATAAATATTATGTGTCCAAATTGCGGTTATGAGGAAAGTAAGTTTAAGAAACTGGTTCCCAAAGAATCCCTAATTTTGTAGCATAGGTTCGTGCTTCGTTAATTTCCTTATTAGTGGGCCTCCGATTTATTTCGGGATATTCATGGGCCCGATAGCAAGGGTTGTACTGGGCCATAATATTCACAACTGCTTTTGGGCAATTTTTAGCAATCCAATCCAAAATGGGTTTTGTACAACATTCCACATGACTCGGCATCACGAGATGGCGGATGATCATTTCCCCACTACCTTCATCATGTGCCATTTTATGATTCCGGGCAACTACTTCGAAATAATGCGGTACTTTGGAATATTTTTCGGCGCAAGAGTTCTCAAAATATTTAAAATCGGGCAACCAGAAATCAATGAGTTCGAGGAGCAATTTCATGGTCTCTTTGGAGCAATACAAATTACAATTCCATAATTGCGTGATATTTTCCGTCTGATGCTTGAGGGATTCGATGATGACATGGGTATTGGGTAATGGCGTCACGTAATTGATATTTTTTACTCCCTCGCGCGCCAATTCATTTGCGACGGCTGCGAGTTTGCGGGCATTCACCGCCACGGTCCAAGCGGGTTCCTGAGAAATGTCATAATTCTGGCAGAATTGGCAATGAAAATTACAAGATTCAAAAAAGACTGCACGAATTGATTGGCTCGATCAATTCTTTGTGCCGGATGGAATTAACGGTGCCTCTTCTCCCATATGGTGGAACCAACTGGACACATACGCATCAGCCCCTAAACGGCAAGTTCCGGTTGTTTGTTCCCGATCCACCTCACAAAAGCGCTCACAGAAATGGCAGCTCCGAAGGATGCGATGGGCTATCTCGATCTTGAGATCCAGAAAGGAACTCTTCGGCGTATCGATCGAAGTAAGATAAGTTGCAGCCGCCGATTGCGCATCACATTCGTGAAGCAGTTTGTGGAACTTGCCGCTCGCATGATCATGTTCATTCCACAGTTTCTCAAGAGGAGTATCTGGATTTAAATCGATTGCGATCGGCACCTTTTTAGTGATTAAGTAGTAAGCAACCTTTTGCTTTTCAATTATGGCATAATAGCGCTGGAATCTTGAACGGATTTCATCCAATCTCCACACACGCGCCGCATCCGGGCGCATCACCTTCCACACGCAGAAATCACCTATATACGACTCTTCTATTAGCTCTGCTATTAGATTTAGTTCCAAGCCTATTAAAAGTTTTGAACTTAGGGCTTTGACCAATTTTTAAAAAGTAAATTATAAATAATATCTTAATTCACGCGATTATTTGAAGAAATCTTGGATACTTTTCTGCCCTTTCGTTTTTTCTGGTTTCTTTGCTTCCGTCTTTTTAGATGCTGGCTTCTTTTTTTCTTTTTCTACGCCTTCTACTTCTTTTTCCATTTTTTCTTGGGCTATTTCTGGAGCTTCTGTTTTGGGTAGCTCTTCAACGATTGCTTCTTCCTTTTCTTCTATTTTTTTCGTTTTCCGCCCTTTAGGAGCTTGTGATCTGAAGAGTGGCTCCATTTCCATGGGTGTTACTTTCTTCATTCTTTCCACCGGGCGGGGATTATACGCAATCGTTGCGCTTACTGGAGCCAAATCGACCGAAGCGACCTTTTCCAAATTAACGAATTTCGGGCTCCACCCAGCAGGTAGCAGCTTGGGTTCCCATAATTCGAATTTCGCCCGTAAAAGATTTTTGGTTTTATCCTGCTCTAGCAAATTCTTTTCTAACGCAAGCGTCACTAATTTGCGAGCTGTGGTCACATCACAATTATTTAAGGTAGCATCAAAGCTAAGCGTAAAAATGAAAGTGTTAAGGTCTAATTCCTTTGTATTATACATCCGAAATGGTATTGAAATCGTCCAGAATAAATCTTTAGATTGCATTCCGTTTCCCATTTACTCAAATCATTCTAGCTTAGACAATATTATCGATAAAACGTTCCGTAAATCTCCATTTCTAGTAGCCACACTTGCAGCTTTCGCAATTGCCTCATTCAACGGATTGAACGCAATGCTGAATCCGACTTCTTTCAACAAAGGAATGTCATTTTCGCCATCCGCTACTGCGATACACTCCTTTAATGTAATGTCTAACCCTTTTATAAATTTTTGAAGCACCCAGGGTTTATCATCGTACCCGACCTTGACCTTGATTTCCCCCGTCAGGCGCCCATCCGGACCAACGATGGGTGCATTTGCAATAGCATAATCGAAATTAAATTGAGTTTTGAGTCTCTCCGCAAAGAATGAAAGCCCCGAAGAGAGAATGAGCAGTTTCAATTTTCGTTTTTTTAATTCACGAACGACTTCCTCGATATACGGCCGCACCTTGATTTTTTGAATGATACCGATCAATTTCTCAAGCGAGATATTTCTCCACAGCCCCACATCCAAATCTGCCCAGTCCTGATAATTGATTTTCTTTTGCGAAAATAATTTCCGATGGATCTTCGCTTGCTCCCACACCCCCAGATCCTGATGGATGTATAACCACGAGTCATCTTTCTCCGTTAGGGTTCCATCCATATCGAAACATACCAATTTGAACTTCATAATATCCTTCCTATGGTAGAGTATCCAGTCGAACTTTTTCCATCTGCTCGGTTTCCTCTGTGATTTCAACGGGTGCCTTCACGGGAACTCGAATTTTCCCCTCACTCTCTAGCTGGAGGATTTTAGTGCTGATCGCATTCCCAATGATTTGGATTTCGCGGGAGAAGGGAAACTCATCGCCAAATACCTCCCCTGTGTCGAAATAATCCAATTCCTTCAATTTATCGCTATGGTTTTCCACGAAGGAGCACTCCGGTTTCAAAATCATGCCGGTCGTCTCACCCAGTTGAAATATCGTAAGGGGATACGCCTTACACGTGATGGGGCGCTGGCTATAAATTGTACAGTTGGAAGCGTAGAAGGGACAACCCCCGTTATCCACGTTCAACGCGTAAGTCACAATAATCAAACGATTATTCAACTCATCAAAATACATGAGATCGGGTTCCAGCAGAATCGTTAGATGCCGCTCCTCTGCTAACTGGCGGAGCCCATCGACCTCGCTTAAATAAATGGGGATGAAATGGCTCGTTTCCGGATCATTTTGACCTGGATTGCAGCATTTTCCACATTGCAAGCACTGGAAGGCTAGATTCTCCATGATTCTCACACGGATTTTTGCTTTATAACCAGCTCACAGGCGCTGTGCCCTTCGGGGAGCGATTTCGTCAATAATAATTCATAATCTGGATTAAACGCCTTAATCCAGTCAGGATAAATGGCTCTATCAATAGTATCGCACCGGACCAGAGTTTCCCGCTTGGACCGCTTCAAATTCTCCCACCATGGGCAAAGTGTAATCTCTAGCACGGCCTCATTCGAGGATTGTTTCACTACCTTAAACTTTGTCCCATCAATTTCACTTAAAAGCTCAAAAATTTTAAGAAACGAGTCAAGAGTATTATCCTCAATAGAAAGGGCTTTCTTGATTCGATTGAGCATGATGGCCCCATACTTCTTCCAGACCTCGATATCCACTCCCAAGGCGTCATCGAACCCGTGCTTCTTTTCCACTTCCAAGAACCATAGGCCATCGATGGCAGTCAAGGCAGACCGAATCAACTGAATCGTTTTCGCATCAATCTTGGGCATGTTTCTCCTCGCTTTTTTCTTCCTTCTTCTCCTCAGGCGGAGGTTCAAAGCCCTTTATATAGACATTATCCCCTTGGATCACCAAATCCAGCACGTGATTCCTGCTGAACTTCTCCGCAATTTTAAGGAATTTCTCGTTGGTGCCCCAATTCGCCCCTAAAAAGGGTTGCCCTGCATTGATGAATTCCGCTAGTTTGCTCACATTGACGGCATTCATCTCTTTTAAAATCTCCAAAAAGGATTGCTGCCAATCTGGGCGAAATCGGCGGTCAACCAGATAGCCTGCTAAACAAGTCAGACTGATGAGTCCCAGTAGAATAAAGAACCAGAAATCGTAAATTAGCACATTTACCCACAAGTAAACAGCAATGATGGTAAACATGATCAGGAAATAAACTAACAGGAGAATCTCTTTCCCTCGCCGGTGAGGAATACTATCCATGCACTCCTGCTTTAGCTGCTGCGCGTATTTTGATGATTCAATATTCTCGTTAATTGAGTTCATATGCGGTCATCAATGGTATTAAATTAGTAATAACTAACTTCTCACATTTAGTAATAAATTTACTGAATAGAAATTTTTATTTTTAAAGCGCCCAATAGCTATTTACAAATAAAAATGAGATACGTATTATTTCAGTTTTAATTATTTCAGTTTTAATTATTAATATACTTATCTAACGGGATTACTATTTATAACAAAGCCGTCGTTCAAGATCTCTCAACTCAAATTGATCCAGACCTCTTATCCTCCTTTCTAGATGCTATTAATATGTTTGGGAAAGATTTAACGCAGGAAGAAGTCTCTCAAATCCAATTTCAGAAGATAAATATTCTAATTAATCGGGCAAAATATTCATATGGAGCTCTTTTGCTGAAAGGCGAAATAGATGATTTATGTAAGCAAAATTTTTCAAATTTTCTTTTGAAAATTGAAGATAATTTCCAAGATTATTTTAAAGGTCCTTATGTGGGACAATGCTTACCCGAAAATGAAGTGGATTTAATTGCAATATCTTCATTGAAAGAATACCTTTCTGAAAAATTATACAATATCTCCCCTGAAATTATGAAGAAAAGTTGTTTACTAAAAAAGGATATGAGTAAAAGTAGTTGCTCAAAAAAAGAGTATAAAAAAGAGGTTTATCCGAAATAATTCAGCGCAGGAACTTTGCTGTTATTTAATCCTAATTCTTCTTTTATGGATTCTTTTTCCGCCACCAATTTGGTTTCCATGCCCTGAATCTTGTCTTCCGTGAATTTTGCCTCGATTGGGAGATTGAATTGATTCTGAAGGACTTCCACTAGATTGACCGAGGCCCTCAGGTCGTATGCATCGTTCTGCATTGCCTCATAGCCATTGGTCTCTGCCAAGAGAACAACACCCTCAATGTCGTGCTTCATTTTCGCCAAGGTCGGCACGAGGCCATTGACACCTAACACAACCCCTTTGACGATTTTCTCCACATTCGGATATTTCAGGTAAGGCTCTAGCACGGCCTGCGAAGTGGCACTGATATACACTTTCGCACGTTTGTTGCATTGTTCTAGAGGGAAGCCACCCAAGGAAACGATTAATTTGATCCCGAATCTAAACATCAATCCAGAAAGATATTCTGAAATGCCATAGATGCCTTTAGGAGACATTGGCTGTGCATCTGCCGTTACAAATAGAATGTCTTGCATCCCTCGTGGATCTTTCCAGAGATAGACTTCCGCTTTCGGTGCATACAGGAGCGATTCATTGATTATTGCTCCCGCAGGATAATCATCAAACGTAATTTCCATGATTTTTTCAGGTTGTAAGGCTGCTATTAATTGATCAAGCGCGACTTTCCCGATATCTGCCGTACCGGGCATGCCTTGAATGCATATCGGATTATGCAACTCGGCTACATCAATTCTCTTCAAAATTTTATCAATCACCAAAAATTCTCCAACACTTTTCGATTCGATTTCAACCATAAAAAACACCATACTCCATTATTTCTATTGGAACTATTTTCACACACTTTTTGGCTCGAACTTTCTTTTTCCTCAAACAGTTCTTTGATTTATTGTACTATACTTCCTCTGGAATGTATATAAAGGGGTGTAATATTCAGAGATTTTACGGAGAATATCTGGATATTATATGAAGGATTTTCCACCACAAGAAAAGAAGAAGCAAAATTTTTATTTATAGCTCGAGGGGAGGCACCTAAAAACTAAAAATCAAGGAAAAATATAAAAACTCGTTTTTTATGCCGAGATGAGGATTGTAAAAATAAAATTCATTCACGAGACCATAAATTATAAAAGGACTTAATCCGTTAGAAGCGGATGAAGCATAGCATTGAGTTTTTCCATAATCGGACCGATTGAGCAATCCGCTTCCGTGATTATATAATAATATAACGGGACTTCGCCGTAGTACAACTGGTCCTCCTCTTGGTTCTGGGCCGTCTTACTTTTCCCGAGCATCTGGCTAACCGGAATTTTCACGGCGGAATTGGTATAACTGACTAGAATCGGGCTTTTATCGATCCAGACGGGCTTGTACTGCACTTCCCAATCTTTCACATCGCCTCCCTTTCCCATATGACAAAGCAGATTCTGTAATTCTGGTAATTCTATCCCATAAGAAAAAAGAATACTATTATCGAAGGAGTTAATTGAAAACCCTCGGACATCCCCCGAATAAGCTTCTTCAATTTGGTTGAATACGGATATGATTTTATTTTTTTTCTTCTCAATCAAGGTTTTCGCATCCGTATCAAACAAAATTCGTTCAATAAACGCTTCTTCGTCCTTCGCCAGGGTAAAGACATTACCTGCGGCTAAATCCTTGAGTCTCCCCTCAATTAAATACTTATAGATCAATTGCAATTTCAAATTGACCTTATTCAAGAAAAGGTAGGGTTCTGTGAAACAAATCAACATCACTTCGGAAAAGTAGTTGAGGACGGCACTAATTCCATTACTGCCTGGGTCGCTTTTTGGAGAAAGTTGGATGAAATCAATGTTTTGCTCAAACGAATTGGCAAAGCTGGTTATCGCGCTCATGAAGCCGGCGATTAGCATGGAATCCGTTCGATCAAAGCTCAAGAGCTTGTCCGTCCAAGTTTTCGAAATAATTGGGATGCCATTTGTCCGCTGAATTACTAACCCGAGGATTCCCATGGTCTCTATCAACTCAGTGCTATGCCGCGCGTCAATCCAAACCATTCTTGACTTAACTACGCCCAAGTAAATTACTATCATTTAATGAGCATCGAAATTTTAAAAGGTGATTAATTTATGCGATTGAAGATTTCTTTAATTTTATCCTATCAGTTTCTGGGCATTATTGTAGAGGATCGGTTCGATTTCGTCTGGGGGTTGCTGTTTGATTTGCGCAATTTCCTGAACCACGGTTTCCATGAGTGCGGGTTCCCCAATGAATGTGGTTTGCCCTTTGTAACTTACCGGCCCATCTGATTCGGTTAAGAGGTGATCGATGGGGACTAATTCAACCACGCGGCGCATCTTCTCGGAATATAGTACGGCAGGCGTCACTGAAAAATAATATCCCCGCTTAATTCCTTCTTTAATCAATTCCGGTGATCCGGCGAACCAATGCACTTGAACGGCTCGAAGATCGTACTGCGAGAGAATTTGGAAAAGAGTTTCTTCGGCATCCTTTCCATGGAGATTCACTGCTAATTCATACTGGCGAGCAAACTCGAGGAAATGCGTCAAGATCTCTTCTTGCCTGCTCCACATCTGTTTATCCTTGACAAAATACCGATCGAGCCCAATTTCGCCGACGACCTTAACCTTGTTTGCCAGAAGGAGCTGATCGATTGCCTCTAGCTGCTCCTCCACATTCGAGAGGTTCGGAACTTCGATTGGGTGGATGCCCAGAGCTGGAACCACCTCCGAATGCGCTTTGGCGAGCTCTAATACGCTCCAATTATCTTTGTAATACATCGCCACGGCCAGGATGCAGCCCACACGGCTCGCTTTCGCTTTTGAGAGTGTGGAGGGAATATCTTTGAAGAGCGAGAGATGACAATGGGTGTCGAAAAACATCAAAATCCGCCTCACTTCATGTGAATTCCTGTTTAAACAGCGTGCCTAACATGGTATCAATTCGTTCGTCATTCGTTCCTTCCAAATTAACCACGTTGAGCTTCCATTCCCGGATTATTTGTTTAATACAGTCATCGATTTCAAGTTGAAATTGCTTTTCCGTGGAGCGAAAGCCATCCTCTTCCATTTTCTTGCTAGGGATTGGCACATAAAATAAAAAGTCATAGGTTTTAACCCAATGGAGACACTTTTCTTCCATTATTTTTAAATCTGCTTCCGAAATCTGCTTTACATTAGGCTGCGTTGCCCGATACGCATACGCATAGTTATCCACCACCGTGCGATCAGTCACGATCATATTGGCACCGCGCAACTTCGCCAGAATTTCCTCGTTTATTTGCTGATTAAGGATCCAATATTGCGTGTAAAAATTTGTCCCCTCATTTACTATGAGGGAGGCTGGAATGTGCCTTGCTACCTCGGTGACATAATCCACATTGTAATGCCGCGTTTTTAATTTGCCACAAATGGTAAAACAGAGGGTTGTTTTTCCCGTATCATGGGATCCCATCAATCCAATCTTTAGAGTGCGCTGTTTATCTTTCGCAAAATAATGCTCTAACTTTTTTTGTACGCCCTGCCATGATTTTGTCAAGCGCCACCCTACCGCAGATGGATTCTTTATTAAAATAATCAAAGAATTACATATCAAGTCTAATTTCAATTAGGATTTAAAGTATTTATTTATCACTAGTTTCGATTAGAATTTAAATTTCGCCCAGTTGGGTCTCATTTTAAAGAGGCGTCCGCTTTGCACCGTAGATTCGTAATAGTATAGAAAAATAGGAATGCAGGGGGTGGGATTTGGACCCACGGATTTAGGCATAAAGGACAACCGCCTTTAGGTCTCCTTCGAGACTGGATCTTGAGTCCAGCGCCGTTTCCAAGCTTGGCTACCCCTGCTTGTTTGGGCTATTCTATTTCAATCCTAAACCGATTAAAGACTTCTTCGCGACGAAATAAATTCATTCTACAAGTTATCAGGTCTTCATTTTTATTAAATTTGTTGACCTTTGTTCACCAAATTTAATAAAGAATGTTGAGTGCGGTCTTCACCCGGAGTCTTAGCAGACTCCGTGCCCCGCACTGGCGCAGACCCGAGCGCCTCGCTGCCGTCCGCCGAGATGGCATTCGGCAATATGTCTGTCGATGAGTCTAGGTTTGCAGCAAGCTGCTTCAACCCCGTAAAGTCCTGCTCTTTCTGCGAGAACTTTACGGCAATCGGGACTAACCCACGCCCCTCGATCCCATCCACCGCTAGGGCTTTTGGGAATGCTTTTCGCAATATATTATATGCTCCATTCACATCGGAATTGACGACTCGCCCTGTCGCCGTCTTAAATAACCCATGGCAGACTTTACCATTCTTTCCATGCTTCTGTTGGAATTTCGCATTGTCGATCTGCCGCCACACGCCCCGCGTCCCCACATAGTTCTCGTGGTGCTCGATGGACTCCTTATCTAAGAGGGAGCACTTGCTCGTATAGCTCTCCTCAATCAAAACCACCTTGATACCAGCAAGACTAGCCTTGTACTGAAGTTTTTCCACCAGCCGATAAAATGGGATATTCACGAAATTTTGATTATTACGTCGCCCTAAGTGAGCGTTCTGCTTCCACTGCTCGTTGTAGCCGATCACGAGCGTGTCGATTAATGCATTCGATAGGTAACCGATCAGAGCACTCGACAGCTTATGAAATTGATCCTCGATCTTGTTGTTTCGTCGACGTGTGAGGCGTTCCAACCGGCGGGGCTCGCCCTGAACCCCGTGGGCGCTGTACATCTTCTGATACTCTGCCTTTTTTTTATTGTAGTATTGGTTCATCGATTTCACCGCGCCGCCCTGGACCACCACTGGGCGCATTCCACAGTTAGTAACCAAACAGACAACATTCCGCACGCCGAGGTCCAGCGCCGCAATCCGATCTTGTGGGGCGGATCTTCGCTCCGAATCGCGCAGCACGTCCCGTTTATAGACAATCTCCACGATCGCATAGTGCCCCCGCGGCAGAATACAGACCTGTTGCAATGTCCCAATCCGATACGGATTCACCTGGACGGGCGCAAGGTCTACCGATTTGGGAAATTGGATATAAGCCTTCCCCGATTGCGGGTCGTATTTTAACTTGCACTGCTGGTTGGTGAAGGTTAAGAGGTTGACCTCCCCCTCTGCCTTCCAGCCGGGGGGCGAGGGGCGGGCACGGAATTTGCTGGGGTCCTCGTTCCACGCCTTCATCGCCTCAAAGAACCCCTTCCACGCCGCATCAACTTGATAGAGGACCTCCTGAGCCGACTGGGCTGGGAGCGCCCGATACGCCGGAGTCCCCTGCAACTCATTCAATAAGGCATAAAACCGCACCCAGCCGCCTGCCTTTTGCGTACCGCCCCTGCACAGAACGAACATTTTGAATCCCGAATGCACTATATTATTCGCGATATTGAAAAGCTGTGCCGAGGCTAAGCATAATTTATGCAGATTGGCATCTGATCTAATCTGAATTCGCTCCGAAAAAATATTTTCTTTTTTCTTCTTCTTTTTTGAGGGGGTCCGTATCATAATCCGCTTCTGATCTGGCGCTTCAACCATTTTTATCATCCTTTCTCATTTTTCGGGCATAACTTTGCCTCACTGCATCGTTCACAAAACCCTTTATAAACTCCCCATATTTTCTACAGACTCATCGAAAACCCGGGCTTTTTAGCCATCCTCATCATAAGATCTTGCATACTTTTGAAGATTATCTGTTAAACATCGCCAAAGCTATCCAAAATAGCAAGTTATTTTCATTTAAAAAGCCATCAAAAAATAGTCAAAAAATAGATTTTTATGTGAGAATCGTAGAGATATTAATCAGCAGCCAAGTTAACCTTTTTTACGGACAACATAAATTACTACTCCCTACCATCCTAATCGAAAAATTTCCTGTGGGGATGTTTTGCTAGAAAGTTCCTTTCATGTACTTTTTGGGTTGATTATCACAGGGTATTTTCTAGGGGTACTAACGGTCATCCAAAGCGGATCGCAGAAACTCGGAACGCGGTTTGTCCCTAAGCGGCTTTACCTCTCCCAGTTCCCGGAATTGCTGGAACAGAATTTTCTACAGCGGAATTTAAGGCTCTCAGAATTATATGCGCATCAAAAGAAGGCTATTCAGAAGGCGCTTTTTAGAGGGAAAAGTCTGGTGGTTCGCACTGATACTGGGAGCGGAAAAACTGAGGATGCGTTTATCGATATCTTTAGCTCGCTCCTGAAGAGGTCGGTAGGAGTCTATTTGGTACCCCATAAACGCCTGCTTATCGATAAGCAAAGGCGCTTGGAACAATTTTTCACAACTTATTCTGAGAGTGGGGAACCTCAGCCCCTCGCCCATATCGTTACTATTTCCGGCGAAATGAAGCCTGCGGCGGAAGAGTTGCAGAAACATTCCCGGCATCTAATCATCGTCGCCACCTACGAGGCGTTTCGGGCGTTTTATTTTGAGGCCCAGAGTCGGAAATACTTTCATCAACGGCGATGGGTTGGGGCCGTGGTGGTGGATGAGAGCCATACAGTCTATGATCAGGAGCGGGGGCTACGGTTGGAGACCCTCATCCATAAATTGAAGCAGGAGCAGGATCCCCAATTCTGCCTTCTCTCCGCCTCGGTCACGCAACGGCAGGCGGAGTGGTGGAGCAAGCGGTTGGGGGCCGAGCTAATCTACGAGCCCCCCAGACGCGTTTTTAACTACGAAGAACTCGTTATTCGCCTCGATAAGAGTTTCGAGGGAATATCCCAAGATATGGATGTCCAAACAGTACGATCGGAGGGGAAATATACTCAGTTAGAGCGGAAGAAGATCGATAAAGTCTGTGAACGAGTTAAAGAACGGTTATTGGCTTATAAAGGGAAGGATCAGCGGATTCTCATCTTCTGTTACGCGCGCTGGCTGGCTGGAGAGATAGCAGAAGCGATTCGCGGGCGCGTCAACGATGAAACTCTGGGGGTTTGGTGTTGGTGTGAGGCAATCCACGCGGGATGGACTTTGGAAGATCAGGATCATGTTTTTCAAGAGTTTGCGTCCAGACCCTCACACAACAAGGTCCTCGTCTCCTCTCCTTTATTAGAGACGGGCATTGATGTGCCGGATATTGATCTCATTATCGTGGTAGATCCGGAACTCTATCCGGTCACTAGCTTGGAACAGATGTGCGGGCGACTGCGCAAGAAGAAAGGGAAAGATAAGGCACACGAACTCGAATTAAACAAAGACCGCAAGATAATCTTTGTTGTGACCGAGGAGTTCCGGCAGCGAATTGAGCGGAAGTTCGTGTTTAGTGAAGCCCGCACGCAAATTCTCCGATTCAACTTGGAGCTGGACCTCTGGGTGTATCCCAACGTGGAATACACGCGGCTGTCCCTTGAACTCCTCTTCAGGCGTGTTATAACCAAGAAACAACTTCTCCAGAGATTGCGCGGGCTCAGTTACCACCCTAAATACCAGGAACGCGTCTGGTGGTCAGAACTCATCCCCTTTTTGTTTTCGTTGTCGAACTTCTTCCTCCAGCTTGGCGGGAACTCTTCAGCCCGCATCGCTCCCAGTGGTATCTCTCAAACAGACCTCTATAAATTGCTCCAGACACTAATGAAATGGTGCGATTGGTTAAGTGGGCGGTCCATCGATATCATTTTCAAGGATATTTATCTCACCCGGTTGCTCGAGGAGCTAGAACGCCTTAAACTCGTCCGTAAGAGCGGCAACCGTGGGGGGAAATTCGCGCTGACACTGGTCGGTGATGCCGTCGTGGAGACTGGTGTCGACTTCTCAGCCGCCCTTGAAATGTTGAACTATGTGGGAGAAAATGCCTCCTGGTCCCAAAGGTTTATTGCCAAGTTGGTCGCCGACCGCGCAGCCCTGGAGTACGCCAGCAGACCCGAGAGGTTTGAAAAAAGGCGCGTTGCCATTGAAGAATTTTTAGCACACTATAAGAATAACGATCTGGTGAATAATTTTGAATATCGCAAAAAGCATGAAATTGATGCCGGGGATGAGCGCAAGTTTAGGCAGACCGCCCTGTGGTACAGTATTAGCCTGAGCGTGATCTATAGCGCCTTTCTCCTCCAGCAAGCTCCTTTGAAAGCAAGGACGCGTTCGTATTACGCCCGTGAAAGCACGCAGCTGCCTGGCCCTCAGCTTTTCTACCAACAAGCGACCTGTTTTCAGAGCCCAGACGAGCGCACCTACCGCCAGAAGCCGCCTTCCTACCCGCGCATGGGGGGCAAGGCGCCCTCCGATGTTACCAAACAAATTGAGAAGGTATTGAGACGACGGGGGAACACTGGGGCAACAATCCGAGAGATTCATCTGGATCAACCCACTCTATCACCTGCAAAGATCGGGACCGCTTTAGATGGCTCTCTTGTATCCGCGGTCTTCAAAGACCTGGAACAGACTGGGCTCCCGCACCGCGCTCCCTACCGGTACTGGTTGCTGAAATACAAGCGATCCCGAACCCGGAAATCATTCTGCAGCGCCTGCGCCCACTTTCAAGCGAAGAAGGGGCGATTCGGTGATCCGCCCAATCAGACCCATTGCAAACAAGGAAATCCCTGTGAAAGTGGCTGGCATGATACCTGTGAGCAATTCGGGTCTCTGAAAAAGGGAGACTTCTACATCTACCACCGACAACACTTTCAAACCGCAGAGGGGGGGCTTGTCCGCTGCCCTCACTGTCGGCATTACGGAACTGTCCAAATCCCGACCTTTGAGGTGGCATCCATTTGCAGGAATTGCAAGATCCTCTTGAAACAGGTTCAGAGTGGGGTATTCCACGGTCGGGTAGTTCCGAATATCTTCCAATTGCTGGAGGGGCGGATTACGGATCTGTCGACCACCCCTTGGATCACTATCAAAAAATATACCAAAAAGATCTACCTGAAGCGGTGGGAGACCCTGCACGTGGAGGATCCCCTAAAAACCAAAGTTGCGTTCCTCCAAATTGAGGGACGGAAGGAGAGCGCCCCATTTCGAGGGCGGAGTGATAAATATTTCTTCGATGAAGTCGAAGTGGTATATCTCAGCGATAAAACCGCAAAGATTACGCCTCCTAATGGTCGCCAGATTCTAGAGGCGCATGGTATCCAAGTTGAGAAGGTTAAACCACCCAAAATGAGCCAGGTGACCCTGCAGAACCTGCTCCGTGAGATTCTCCTCACGCTCCAAGGTAATTCCGCATTAAAGATAGCGGCTAAAGCCTCTACTGCCAAAATACTGACCTCCCTGCATTATTCGCGTTGTCTATCCCGACTTCTCCCCGACGATCAGCGGAGGGTGCTGACGGAATCCCTCTATCAACAGCTTGACCAGCTTATGCAGATCCGGTTCCTCTTTGAAGGTCAGGAGGAGAAGGCCGTTAGAACCAAAAATCCTTGGAGTTATATCAATCTCTTGAGGAGCCGAGAGGGGATCGCAGAAAAAGCCGCCTGGACCTTGCTTAAGGCTGCGCTCCCCGCTCGGTTCCAGTTTTTATCGCGCAAAGTGCAGCGGGCAGTCCGCAGCGACTTGCATTCCGGTTCCAAAGCTCGAGATCCGTATAATGCCGCTTTGAATAGCCTCTTTTGGAAACTCCAGGGGGAAGCGATGAAAGCTCTGGAGGTGGGGGGGTTTAGCCGGTACTACCCGGGGGTTGGTTTCCTCCATCGGCGCCACCGAAAACCCCCAGTGATCGAGCACGAGAAAAATCGTGCCCTCATCTTTGACTTTATGGATTCCTACCGTCCACCGTTCCGCTATTACCTCCTCTGGGCGTTCCAGACCAAAAATGCCCGACCCCGCGTGGAGGATCCTTTGGAGCGGTGGTGCTTGGAAAACCGTTTCTCAGAGACTAAGGACTTTGAGGTTAGTGAGGACATGTGGGGCGAACCGGTCTATACGTTAAGCAAGAGTGGCGAGGCGAAGGTGGAGGCGCTATTCTGGCGCGTCTGTTCTTGCACATTCGAATACCGTGGGCAAGTCCGCCCGTTATGGGACATTATGCGCCAGGAGGCGAAATCCCTCGCGGACGATTTACTTTCGTTTTTCCGCCCCGCTAAGACCTATTCGCCTTTCAAGGTGTTGGTACGGGGGGGCGAAATTTCTGCCTTTTGGACCACGCTCACCTACATTTTCAGTAAATCTGAAGCTCCAGAAGAGGCAGAATCAGGAGCGGAGGTAGTGGAAGAGGCGCCCACGGAAGCTAGTCCCGATGGGCAGCAGGAAGAGCAGCAGGAAGACCAAGGTCCGCTTCCATCACCTACGTCATTATACACCGACCGTTATAAAAATGTCATCATCATTACCCACGTGGATAGAGATGGGTTCCGTTCAGCGCTCCTCCAACTCATCAAACATTATTATTGGAACCGCCCAAACCGGGGCAGCGTCCAAATATATATCGCCACTCCTACCTCGCTCGAATTTGTTTTGGAACACACGGTCACCCCGCTCCTCTGGGATACCCGCAACTCGTATAATCGGATTATTGTCAGTGACTTCGACATGGATATCTTCCTTGAAGACAAAAAGTTCTTCGAAAATCTCAGACATGATTACCTTCAAGTGGTGAAGGGGGATGCGAGCCGGTTGGACTTCCACTGGTATGACCACCACCTCCTTAATCCTGCCACCTCTGCCCAGCTCGACCAATACCGGGAACCATTTGGGATCCAATTTCACCATAATAAAACTATGAATACCTATCAAATTATCGTAAGCGAAATAGAGGCGGAGCAACGGTTCTACGCCCGTATTCTGAAATCGCAGCCAATTATTGGGGCTTTGGGGCTTCTTTCATTGTTCCTTCGATTAATTCAAATCGTCCAATACCAGAAGAAATCCTACCTGCGAAAGCAAATGGCAGGACTGCATCTCCTGACGCCGAAGGGCGAATTTGACGCCCAGAATCTTGGCGAATACCTCCGCATTTTTAGTCGACTCCTCCTTTCCCAATATGGGCGGGTTTCGTCGACCTGCGATCCGCAGTTGAATTTCAAGGAGGAGATAGTCGGGCAGGTACAGAAATTCTGTGACGTATTGGATTTCGCCGGGCAATTGGGGGAGCCCCCGAAGTCAAGACGCCCCCGAAATCCCGCCACCGATCGCAAGCGATGTGATCCTTGGATCTTCTATAAGCGAAGGGAACAGAAGGAAAACATAGTGCGCTTGCAAAAGTGGGGTGCATGGTTTGTGGAATACACCAGCGGCATGCAAGAGCGTCCCCAGAAATCTTGGATCAATTTTTTCAAGCAAGTGCTGTCCGAGGGGGAACCGCCTCCGTTAGAAAGAAAGCCGCCAGAGGACCCGGAAAATATCCTGCACTCTTCAGCGATTCTCGCCACCAAAAATGATATTCCTATGGGAGTGCACATTTTTAACCGCTGGTTTAATGTGGACCAGACCGATCAGCTTCTAAGACAAATCTATGACTTTGTGCCTCCCATCAATTTCTTCTACTGGGCGGATCAAACCGTGAGTCTATGGGCGAGTGCAGGACTCGACCTCTCGGGATATTTCGCCTATTTTGATGTCTATATGCACGAGAGCGCGGGTAGAATCAGGGACCTCCAAGAGAAACTCTTCCAAATTGGCGAGATACCTATCCTCACCTACCTCTACAGTTCACGCACCTTGAAAGAGTGTACTTCATGGGGTTGCCAGCTTGAGGTGACCAATAAACCTGCCGATTTTTCCCGCGGTGAAATCCCCATAATCCCCGAAGATACACGTCCACTCTACGAGATATTGGGAGAACTGATCTACCCTCAACATCTGGATAGGGTTTCGCTCAAACTGCCCCTCCCAGAAGAAAAGCCCTTTGTGTTGTATCCTGGAGAGGTTACACTGCTTTATTCGAAGATACTGCCAGAGGATGAAAATGTCGCCTCTAACTTCTTACACTACCTTTTATGCATTTATTTTCAGCAATGCACCAGCGAAGGCAGCCGAGAACAGCAGTACGAGGTCCTCTTTATCAAAACAAACGTCGGAGGTCAGCAATTGCAGGATGCGCGCCTGCTTGCGCAAGGACTTTCCCAGTCACAGCTCCAGAAAGTGCTGAAGACCGCACCACTTGATTGGCCTACCTTGAAAACCTTCATTGAACGCTACTTAGGTCAAATCATCCAGACCACGGGGACAAACCTAATTGTGCTCTGGCACCCCTTTGAGCTGATCTGGAAACACTTGAAAACCTTGGATAAATACACGCGGTGGAAACAGTACTCGAAGGCGAGTACATATCTTGTGGGGGCGCTTCAGGCTATCGCTTCGAAGACTGGAACGCATATCATCCTCCTCATGAACAAGGTCTATCGCGATACCGAGAACCCCTACCTTCACTGGGAAACGCGCCTGCGTCTCCGGCAGTGGCTCTACATGAAGTGGACTGGCAGTTCTTTCGAATGTCTGGTTCGGGAGCGCCAGGGAGGCGCCACGCGGGTGGAGTCCGCTAAATTCTCAGTCGCGCCCTTGCCTTTGATGGACCAGTACCAAGTCTTGGAAACCGTAACGGGGTTTCCGCGGGGAATTAATCGGGCGATCCCGCCTCAGCTGATCCCCAAGATCTCCGAACTCCAGCCGCAGGTGATGCAGATAGTCGCCCCTCCAAATGAAAAGGCTGAAGAAGAGCGGGAGGAGGTTTGGGGCGATGACGAAGAAGAACCTGAGGTGGAAGTGGCAGTGACCGCAGACTTGGGGCATCTGGACCCTAACGATGCGGCGAGGCTAAGCGAACCCGCGACCCTGAGAACCACCGCATACGGACTCACATTCCTGACATGGCGGTTCCGAACGGACAAACCGGAGGTCAAGAATCTCTTGGCCCTGTTGTATAATAATACACAAGAGCGCGATTTTGACTTGGTCCTCTGGGCAAACCAAGACTACGATATCTATAGTGAAGATCACCTTTTGGATCTCTTTGAGACCCATTTTGGAGCTGCGCCTTGCCCAGAAAGATCTCTGTTGGGGCAGGCCGTATGCTTCACCCACGATTCGCCCGGGGTGTATCCCTTCGAGCAATTCTTGAAAAATCTTGAGTTACTGTTCATCGACTTCCGCCAGCTAAGTACATTCCTCAAACAGATCAGGGATGGGCTCAACGCTGCTGAACTGGGGTGTAAAACCACAGCGATACCGCATTTAAATGCAGAGGTCATGGCGGACAAGTTCGAGTCACTGTTCCTGCGACTCCTTCCCCTCTTCGGAGCATTTCCTCCCTTTCCCCCGTGGGATATTTCAGCGAATTGGGAACACTTCTTACGCGAACTCGGGCAGCTGGTCCCGTGGGATCAAGCTCAGACTATCACGGAAGTCCTGCTAGAAAAACTCCAGCGATACCACACCGAACAAAGGAGGGTGGGACGATTGGACACCGATAAATTAGGGGACAGCCTCAAGACCGCCCTAGAAGCGCCAATAATAACTGAAAAACCAAAAGTCAGACCAAGAACCGCTATTCTTCCCGTTCTTAATCTGGAAGAATATCATCAAGAACTCCCAGAACTCGCCTCGGTAGACGCTCTCCCCACGCCCATGGCTCCTATGTTTCTGAGTCTTCGATTTGTGCTCGACCAATACGTTTCCCGAGAGAAACTCGCAGAATTCAGGGAAAATTTGCTCCTCACCCGACTGTTTGACATTTGCCTCTACTCAGAGGACCGGCAGAAGCAACGGAAGTACCATGTCTTCAGTGCTGCAGTCGATCTTAGCTGTTTACAAGAGTTTGGAGGGGTCGGGTCCCAGACTAACATGTATTTTCAGTATGGTGAAAACCCAAGGGTCACAAGTTTTAACGATTTCTTCGAGCAGTTCAAAACCCTTGACTCTAGTGAGTTCCCCTTTCTTGGGTGGAAACCCTTCCGGACCTTCCTTGCTCTCACTATAGATGTGATGAAGGAATTTGACGCCCAGGAAGGCGGCGCTGAACCGGTTTCTAATCCATGCCCTTATACACAAGCGGACATCCTTCAGCTTCGGGAAGAAATCCTCCCTATCCTTACCCACGCCCAACCCACTCTTGAGGAACTCATTACTTGGAGCGAAATCATTCAGGAACTGCGAACCTACTTCGATTGGCAAAAAATCTGGGATATCACCGAAAGCATTCTTGGTGGTATAGATTTTGTCAAGCACAATTCAGCGGAGAAGGACGAAACAGAGGAGAAGGCCGAAATTGAAGATGTGGTTATAGATGGATTAAAAAGGGGGTTGCCACCCAGAAATCGGCATTAAAATTATGAGAATTTAGATTTCACACTCTATACACGGAAACTTTTTTTCAGGTTCAAAAAATAAATATATTTCAGGTTCAATAATTAGTTCAGGTTCAAAAATTAGATCCAATTCAAGTTCAAAAATTTTCTTAGATGATAAATAGTGACTGATCGACGCGGGCGCCCTAAAATTATCTCGGATGAGGATTTACTAAACCTTATTAAACGCGATGGGGAGATTTCCCAGCGTGATCTAAAAGAATTGACCGGTCTGAAAAAGAGCACACTATCTATGATTATAAAACACCTCTTTAAGCAAGGCAAAATTAAGGTGCGAAATGTCCGGGACGGGCGATCGACTCTCTCCTTAGTAACACTCAATACTTTTGATCAACCGCATACGCCAGTGACACCAAGCATTCGCCCCAAAATAGAAGAGGAGGAGCAGCGAGCACCCGATTTCAATCCAAGGTTAACGGACCCCGCTTTCTTGAAGGATCTGCTCACTAATGGCGGATTTGATGAGGCGATTATTGATCTGCTCGGTGAGTCCACCGTCCTCGGTCTGGCAGATGCGCATATTGAGGATCTCATTAAGGGGGGAATACCCTCAGAGATTGCAAAAGATCTATTGCAGTTTGTTGAAGAATACCAAAAACTACTTTCAAATCAATTCTAAATTTGATGGTACAAAAGGATTTTAGTATGTATATTCTTTCTTCTTCTTTTCTCTAAGCATAACATTTTTTAAATAGAAAAATGAATTAATATTTTATTCTATTGTTATGATCTCTTCTGTGAAAGGTATGGGGTTTCATGCTTGGTTTAAAACAGTTTTTCTACTGAGATAAGGAATTAGAGATGGGTGAGATGGAAAGATCTATATGGATTAAACCTTTCGAACAATTTAAAACCAATTATATCACTCTACTTGAGTTTTACATGGAATTTTCGTCGCATTTTAAAAAAGAAAGAGAAAATTCAGAGACTTCATTAAATGTTTTTCGTTTGATCAAGTGGTTCCTAAAATCATTCCTAGAATTGCTAGGAAGCGTGAATATGGATGACAAGGTGGCATCTAAATTGTTTAAAATTCTAGGAATACCCGAGACTGCTTTTGAGGATATATCAAAATTTGATTCGATTTCTATTAGGCGAAATATTTTGAAAGAGATGGGTTTGCCGTTAGATAAAATGGAATCATTCAATCCAACCTTTATGGAGGAATTTTGGAATTCTAAAACTTCAAACAATGACGCAAATTTTGATCCGGCTGAAGTTCTCAATCTTGCATTTCGATCTGGATTTAAAGCTGTCGGATTAGACTTAGGGACAAATATCAGCGAAATTGAGACTAATTTCCTGAAAAAATTGCAAGAGGCAACTTCAGAAAGTTTTGAAACCGAAAAGCGTCTGTTGATTCGCTTATGGTCTGTGTGTATCATTCAACTATATACCATCCTTGAAAATTTTCTAAGAGATATTGTTATTGCAATTGCTTCTGATGATCCCATCGCTTTTTTTTCAGCCCCAGATTTTAATGATTCCAAAGTTCCTTATCGCAATCATATTCTTAATGCTGCAACTAAAGAAGAAATCATTGAGAAGGCCATCGAAGATAGTGCAGATAATTATCAAAAATGGTATCATGCTGAGAAACTCTTTAACTCCAAGAAAATGACAATTTTCCCTGCAAATCAAGCACTTAAAGATCGAGAACAGGAGGTTTGGAAGGAGGATTTAAAGGTCGATGATGATCTAATGGTAAAAGAAAAGCTTCAAAAATTTCAACTCTATAGAAATGCCCTTGTTCATAATGAGGGTGAAATCCGAGAAAAAGATCTCAAAAATGCGAAAGTTAGATTTATTCAGCCACATAAAGTAATCTTAAATGAGAATTACGTTCGCCATTCATTTATTTTAAATAGCAGTATTGTCCGCCAAATTTGTTCCCAACTTATAAAATCACCTTTAGGCGATAAAGTGCTATGAATGATTATTGGAAATCCCAAAGCCCAAAAGATCTTTGTAGTGGAAGGATCGAAAGAAGAAAGCCAGAAAATCTTCCATAAAGTAAAGAAACGTTCAAATGATGATGAAAATGCCTGTCTTGTATGAAAAGATCCACGAATTACGGCGAAACCCAGCAATTTGCAATGGTAAGGTCGTCAAAGGTCCATTCTCACCCGATCCAGTTGAACTAGTAAATATAATCATCCAGAATGAGAGTTTTTACCTGTTCTATCGATCCTTGAGAAATCCGAATGAGATTAACTCGAAGATTTTCTTCGAGGACCAATTACGGGCTATCGAGGTGATTGAGCAAGATTTCGGCGGGAACGCAACAATCTTCTATCTATCCGTTATGGGATATATAATAAAAAATAATTATCAGACAGATCCCTATTTTGCCGTCGGCATCTCTAATATCGATCCCCTCCCTCATCAGCTCGATGCAGTTTATAATTATATTCTACCTCGTGGTCGTTTGCGCTTCATGATCGCGGATGACCCCGGGGCTGGGAAAACTATTATGGCGGGGCTTGTTATTAAGGAGTATCAAGCGCGTGGTTTAGCTAAGCGTATCCTAATTATTAGCCCTGGCGGGCTGGTCGAACAGTGGGATAATGAACTGACGCAAAAATTTGGGGAGCATTTTACGATTGTCCACAGGGGATTATTTTCAAGTTTTGGTCGCCAGAACATTTGGGAGGAGCATTCCAAAGTAATTTCAAGCATGGATTTTCTCAAGCAAGCCGATATTATGAAATCGCTGGAGAAAGTCACATGGGATCTGGTAATTGTTGACGAGGCTCACAAATTTTCAGGGCAGGTGATTAAAGAACTCTTCGAACCGAATGACCGGTACAAACTCGGTAAGCTCGTATGCGGGCAAGCGCTGAATCTGTTGTTTTTGACAGCAACACCACACAAGGGTGACTTGCAGGTTTATCGAATGCTCTTAGCACTTCTTGAGCCGGAGATTTTCGGCGATGAATTTGTTTATTACGCACCTGATGTGAACCAACAAGTCATTGAGCTAGAGAAAGCGGGGTTCCCAATCTTCTTGCGCCGATTGAAAGAGTCCATGGTCGATTTGAAGGGCAATTCCATCTTCAAGAAACGCCGATCCGATACTATTACCTGGACTATCTCGGAGCTTGAAACGAAATTATACCGTGCGGTATCGAAATATGTTACGGAGAATTTTAACAAGGCCCTCAAGGACAGGAAAACCGCGGTAGCGTTCGCGCTAAAAATTATGCAACGTCGGCTATTATCGAGTTCACACGCTATATTCAACACGCTCAAGAACCGTGCGGATAGACTACAGGAAATCCTCGATAACCAAGACTATAACACGTCAAAAGATGACCTTGCAAAGATGGAACAGGACTTTAGAACCAAGCTGGAGTTGGAATGGGACGACCTATCGGAGCATGAGCGGAATAAGATCGAGCAAAAGTTGCTCCAACTCTCTATGGCGAAAAATCCCAAGGAGTTGAAGGAGGAGATCGATTTATTGCGGTCCTTGCAGGATTTCGCCGAGGAGTTGATGGATCGCCCTGACCAAGAGACCAAGCTCTGGGAAATGAAGAAATTACTGGAAACCCATCTTAAGGATCCTACTGAAAAAATCTTGATCTTCACGGAGTTTACGGATACCTTAACTTTTCTAGAAAAGTGGATTGCGGATTGGGGCTATTCAACCTGCATCATCCATGGCGGTATGGATCAAGCCCAACGCAAGGATGCACGCAAGGATTTTGAGAAAAACAAGCAAGTCTGCATTGCAACTGAGGCAGCAGGCGAGGGCATCAACCTCCAGTTTTGCCACCTTTTAATAAACTATGATATTCCGTGGGTTCCCACGCGGCTTGAGCAACGCCTCGGGCGCATCCATCGATACGGGCAACCGAAAGATTGCTACTTCATGAACTTGGTCTCTGATAAGGCGGCAGATGGGAAGCCAATTGTAGAGGGTGACGTGCTTGCATCTTTACTACGCAAGATTGAGACTATCCAGGAATCCCTTGGAGAGGATCGCGTGTTCGATGTCATTGGGGAGGAGATGTTCGAGGATCTTTCTTTGGATCAAGCCTTTATGAAAATCATCAATGACCCAAACGGGTTTTTCGAGATCAAGAAGCGCATCGATAGTGACGAGCTCAGAGAGAAAATCAAGAAAACCTTGGAAATTGCCCGTGCGAATATGCTGGTGAATTTGGAAAGCATCAGGGCACAATCAAAACTATCGGAAGATGCCCGGTTGTGGCCCGAGTATATCGAAGAGTTCGTACGGAAGGCCCTCGATCATCTTCATGGCAAGTTAACATCGACTAATACCATTTCCGTTCCCAAGGAACTCCAAGAATTTTCAAGCGCAGTTGCATCCAAATACGAAAATGTAACGTTCTTTAAACCTGAACCAACAATTTTTGAAAAAAATCCCGCGGAATACATCACCGTTGGTCACCCATTGCTTGATGGACTCGCTGAGTTCTATCAAACACAATCCGAGATCGATCTGCGGCGTGGCGCCATTTTCATCGACGAGCAGGATTACGGAGCTGGTTTGCTCTGGTTCGTGGAACAACCCATTGCAGATGGGACTAATCGCATTACGGGAAAAAGGATCGGCGGGGTTTTCCAAGCGTTTGACAAGAACCTCAACCCGCAAGACCCAAGATTGATTCCGCAATTGAAACTGTGCGACTTCAAGCCCAACGAGGGATCACTTGAAATACGCCTCCCAATTGATCTTACCAAGGAGCAAAATCGGATTTTGGCTTTCTTCCAAGATACCGAAGGAAAAGCATATTACACACAGATCAAAAATGCAAACGATGGATTTTGCGAGATCCAAGAACAATCAACGAAAAAAGCTCATGACCATCAAAGGGGATACCTAGTTCAATTGATTTCTTCCATCCGTAACCAGTTAAAAACGCCAAATCTAGAAGATAAGAAAAAAGAAGTTCTCGAAAGACGCCGAACCCGCGCGGAGAATCAGCGCGAGGTACTACAGAAACGGTACGATAAGTTTCAGACTGAGTTGAATCTCCGGCGGAGCATCAATCCACTGCAACCGCGGGTGATCGGCATTGCACTTGTCATGCCTAGTGATCTTGCTGGTAGATATGACCCCGAATTTCTCTTGCTACAGGAGAAGCGGGAAAAGAAACTTCGCGAACTTATCGACAAGAGAAAAGTGGAAAAAATTGCGATGGATCTTGTTATGGAATACGAGGAGAAACACTGCGGTCGAAAACCTGTCCGTGTTGACAACGTGAATTGCGGTTACGATATAGAATCTGTGGATTCAGGCGATAGTGCGAAAACTCGGCGCATCGAGGTCAAGGGACATACTGAAACAGCGGACACATTCATTTCAAATAACGAGTTCAAGATGGGATTGCGATATGGGGATAACTACTGGCTCTATATTGTGGAATATGCCCTTAGCAAACCAAGACTACGTCCAATCCAAAACCCTGCATTGAAGTTTTTTGAGGATGCAAAAGGAATTCAACGTACAACGTTCAAGATTTCAAAAGAAACTATTAATGAAAAGTGCGAGATTGTGAAATTATAGGCCCTTCAATTTTAAAATCTTACTAACTTATGACGTATAACCCTAAATTTTCTATTTTTAGAACAAACCAAATCTAATTTTTATTTAATTATTTAAAAGATTGTAAAAACTGTTTTAAACTACTCAAACATTCTGAATCAAAATTCCAATATTTTTTCAGTGCAGCAATACCTATGTGAGGTACCGATTCGGGCATGGCAGCTAAAAATGCCTTTGCTTTGGCTTTTGACTGAATTCTGGGTGGGTCATCTAATTTATTTACACACTTCATAAAATCATTTACACAAACCATAGCTGGATGATTTTCCACTGTTTTTAATAATAAATCTTCGCACATTCCGTTTTCATGATTACCAGGTAGGATATAAATTCCAACCTTAGGAGTACCATTGGAGAAACTGTAATTTTCATCTGGAGGTCGTAAGTGTAGTGAATTAATAATGTGCTGTATGCTTTGAAAAGCTGCATTCTCATTTGTTTCAGCATCACGTATAATAGCAAAAATCTCAACCAATGGATTAAATCCAGTAGCGCTAATTATTGCAGGTATTTGTTCCTTGTATTTTGGAGTTCCTCCGAGAGAAATTATTTGAATATTATCGATTTGCAAATAATTCAAATAACATTCAAAAAAATTTTTTTCATCATTACCTTCGACAACAAGGAGTTTATTGCGATCTATACGTATAGCCATTATCGCATCTCCAAACCCATTTCAAGAGTGGTAGCGAGTCTTTTTTGATTATACTTCACGATATTGATAGAACTTTTTTGCTTTTCAATCCTGAAGAGTCTGATTTCATCAAGTGGACCAAAAATCTGATGATATACGGAATGATATGCTTTGATACATTCAAGCGAATGAGTAGTTGCGAATATTTGAACATTAAACTCTTTGGCAGTTTTGAATATTGCATGCCATAATAGTTCTTGTGAAATAGGATAGAGCCCATTTTCTATTTCATCGATTAGAAGTATTCCATTTTCTGTAGAGGCAATGGTAGAGAGTATATATAAAATTTTGATTATACCATTACCTAATATGTTTAAGGGAACTAAATTTTCAAGACCTATATCACAATAAATTAAATTATCTACGCCTAAAGATACTGATTTTAACAATGGCTCTAAATCACGTAAAACCGGAAGGACCCTGTCAATGCGTTTTTTAATTTGAAGATCATGAAATTTTTGACTAACACTTTTTGCACTATAGTCAGGTACTATGAAACTTCCTGAGAGATGTTCAAGATATTCCTTTTCTTGTTTTGTTTCTTTAACTATGTTTGCAATTAACCGATTTTCTCTAATAGAAATATATTTTTTTATATGTAACTCAGGTAATCCAGGTTTAAAATTTCTATAATCAAAAATTAATCCGTTTACGGGAATTTTTATCTCTGAAGAAATTTGTTCTTCTTCAAATCTCTCTCTTACAAACT
>Ga0315277_10002233_pt1 | contig 27190 bp, 33 predicted proteins | sample YL17G05_15_MG_FD_203695 | JGI IMG/M metagenome (GOLD analysis project Ga0315277, IMG submission 203695) | Sediment microbial communities from Yellowstone Lake, YNP, Wyoming, USA - YL17G05_15 | ecosystem: Environmental > Aquatic > Freshwater > Lake > Sediment | place: USA: Wyoming | collected... | reverse complement strand
CATCTTGAGAATTGGGAACATCTGGAAATCGTGCAAGAAAGTAGAAAATGGTTAGAGAAAGCTAGCAGGTTATTCGCACCAACAACTTTCATCGCATACATGAATGAAACTCCCACAGGCATGATAGAATTCATTCCGCAGAAGCTAATGAAGAAAAGTGGGTTGTGCCCCTGTAGGGCGGATCCAGAGAAAAGGAAGATAAGTCGATATATTCTCGGAAAGGAGTTTGAAGATTTTTTATTCATATCCTGTTTATGGGTGGATAAGGATCGGCAAGGTAAGGGTGTTGGAAAGACTCTTTTGGACCACTTTCTTAAGAGCGAGATATTCAAGAATTCAGATGGTGCACTAGTCTACGTTTCAGAAAGAGACACAAGATGGGACAAACACATTCATTGGCCTGCAGGACCTAAAGAGTTCTTTCTTAAAACTGGATTCACGATTGAAAAGACACTTGATAAGCCAGTAGGATATCTGCTGTGTTACAGAAACACATAGATATTGAATTTTATGATATCGTCTAAGGTTCTTACCTGTAGAAGCGGAGCGCGCGACTACTGAATGACTCGTGTTTGTGACAGCCAATTCTTTAAGGATTTGAAGTTAATATTAGCGATAGAGGAGAGAATAGCATGTATGACGTTATTATCGTCGGTAGTGGACCGGCGGGCTTAGCTGCTGCGATTCATTCTGCAGTTTTCGGCTTGCGTACACTGGTTTTAGAGGCGGAAGAGAGAGCGGGTGGAATAGCAACTAGAGCTCGTGGGATAACTAATTACCCTGGCTTTCTGCGGAAGGTTTCTGGGCTGAGGCTTATGGAGAAGATAGTGCTTCAAGCAGAGAAGGATGGTGCTGAGGTTCACACTTCGGAGAATGTGATCAACCTTGCTCTGCGCGGAAACGATAAGGGTGTGGAGACTCAACGGGGCATGTATCGATGCAGAGCTTTGATCTTAGCAACTGGAGATGGAATGAACGGGATCGGTATGAAGTGGGAAACCTGGATAGGTGGTGGCGTTGCCTACTGCGCAGAGTGTGGTGCACCCTTCTTCAAAGGAAAAGAAATAATCGTCGTAGGCAATGTCAGGGACGCTGTTGACGAAGCCCTGCATTTAGCTAAGACAGCGAAGAACGTGAGGTTAGTTAACCATGCTAACACGATTCACATAGATGGTCAGACAAGGAAGCAGTTGGAACAAAGCCATGTTAGTTTAATAGAAGATTTTGCGGGGAAAGAGATCAAAGGGGAACCACCAGTTAAACAGTTCGTGATGCGGCAAGTTGGAGGTTCTAAGACCAGAACATTGACGGGCAACATGGTTTTCGTGGTTGCAGGCGTCAAACCGTTTGTTCAAGTTTTACGGAATGTTGGCATAAGAACTCACAGGCAAGGCTGCATTATCGTGGACGAGTTAGGAAGAACGAATGTTGAAGGAGTTTTCGCAACTGGCGGGTGCGCTTCAACAGTTAAAGACATGATACCTGCATGCGTGGGTGATGGAACAACCGTAGCTACATGTGCACGTTTGTACCTGGCATACGGATGCTAAGTGTTTCAACCACCGAACCATTTCTGGCATCGTTTCCCTCTGTTTTCTTCAATCCTCTTTCATTTTTTTCGAGAATCAACGATAAGCACTCCCCGAAAAATGCTCTTTCGGCATTCTTAATGAGCCCCTTTGTACGATGCAAAAATGCTGATGAGCCATTTCGCAGGGCGCAACACGTCCATTTTCTCCTTTTTGATACAGCATAGGACTACTCAGAAGAGATGATTACTTGCAAAGATGGGACTTTCGCCTATCTCGCTGACCACCACGTTCTTGAACCCTATTTCGTTAAGACATTTAGCTATAGTTCTCGAGTTTTCTTTGCGCGTGTTGATAAATACTGATGGACCAGTGTCCATGGAATACCAGGCTTGAACTCCGTCGTTTCTCTCGTTTATCAACTTTCTCACTATGCGGATGGTGTCAGGCTCCCATAGCAACATGTGCGACTTGCCTGTCATAGTTATGGCGTGGAGGTTAAGCGTGTCTTCTTCAGCTAGCCGTCCGATGGTAGCTGTGTCACCTTTGCCTATGGCTTTTTTCATCTCCTTGAGCATGGCGCCGATGTTCCTGCATCTCGCTTTGAACAGTGGCGAGCTGAGTACCTCTGCATGAGCCTCATCAGTTTTCACATCAGAATGGATAGGCACTATGACCATTGAAAAGTCTATGTCCTCTGGCCAGTTAATCTGTTCAGCATACGATTGACCCTTCTTGTCGGCGTACCATATGGCAAAGCCTCCTGCGAGACTCCTTGTCGAAGAACCTGCACCGAGCCGGACGGTTTCTGAAAGAGAAACCGCATCCAGACACAATCCAAGCGCTTTAGAAGCTGACAGGCCTAAAGCTGCAAAACCAGAAGCAGAAAATCCCAGACCCTTGCCTGTCTTGAGGCTGTTCTCAGAAACTACTCTGAAACCACCATGGAATTCTGCCAGGGTCCGAAGCTTTCCCAGCACAATTTCTATGCGTTCCTTGTCCTGTCCGCATGCTGTCTTGCCATTGATTATGAATTCGCTTTCTTTCGAGTCTTCTAATGTTTCGACGGTTGTAGTAGTAGTCAAGGCTTGAACGCATACGGATATGCTGTCATGATAAGGGATCCTCTCTTTTGGTCTTCTTAACCCGTGATATTTTATCAGCCCTTGGATAGGATGCGCGACAACAGTAACCTTCAAGCCTATTGCCTCTGGGCCAAATACAATACGATTGAGAAAATCATGTTATTTAAGCTAGCCGCAGTTCAGTTTCTCAGGTGAGCACGCGATTGTTTATGTCGTTTCCTGTAGGAACGCGATTTGAACGCTTAGCCTGATGGAGTTCCACGTGAAGTCTTCAAGCGCATGTATTGTCTTAGCCTTTCATTGGTCCTCCGATGGCGAATATTCCACGTATCTTTTCGTTTGTGAGTTCTGGTCCGAGACGCATCCTTATGCTTCTTGAGTATTGCGTAAAACCGTGTCCCGTGAGTAGGTCTACAGCGTTTTTGTTTGTTTCGGGAACACCAACGTAAAGTGTTGTGTTCCCCAGACTATTCATGCCAGCTTGAAGCAGGTTCTTGGCTGTTTGCGTGTTTTCTGGGTTGCAGACGAACAGTCCTAGGTTGTATCCGTTCTCTGCTTTTCTGCACATTAGGTATCCTTCTATTGTGGCTTTGTCGTAGCTTGCGAGGCAGAGTTGTGGGTTTTCCGTGAAGAGGCTGGTCAGAACCTTGGTTCTGTCTGCTCCGAAATACTTCTTGTCGAACGTGGCGATTTTGTTGATGTTCTCCTTCGTGATTGCCATAGAGCCGCCTTTCTTTTGTGGGGCGGGTTTTTTAACGGTTTTTGATAGTCTGAGTGAGCCATATTCATCGATAAACCCTAGTTTTCTGTATAGCTCTGATACATGGGTAGCAGCTTCCAGCTTGATTGTCTCCGCGCCGTGTTGCGACAGGTAATCGATGGCTTTGTTCATGAGCTGCGTGGCTATTCCTTTTCTTCTGTATTCAGCTTCCACTATTAGTAGTCCCAGCCACCCGAGTTTGCCGTAGCTGACTGTAAAAACGTGTCCAACAGGCTTTTTCTTCACTTCAGCAATGAAGCAACCTTCCGGTTGATAGGTGTACATGCGCAGCAAGTCTTCTTTCCTGTCGTTCCATCGTTCCCCTATGTTCAGTTTATACGCGAATTCCAAGTCTGCCTCTGTCAGTGCGCGGACGAACGGGGATTCCATAGTTGTCATCAACACGTTTAACTTGATATACGCATTCTTTTGGTTTCTGGAACGATCAAAATTGCCTTGATTCCAACTTGTTAGTATGAGAGAATATCTTAAAGCTGATTCTGCACCTATTTTCTCACATATGATAAAGGAAAGATCGACGGTCATACCTACGGTATATCTGGTTTTGACTGGAGGACTAAAATACCTTGGAAGTTGGGTGGAGGCTAACTGCAATCGCTGTTTCCAACTTATGGAATGTGATGACGCAAGCTTGTTTCAGAAGTGGGTGATTCAATGGGGAGACCTGATAGACTTTGAAATAGTTCCAGTTGTTGAATCCAAGCAGACAGCGAAGGAAGTTGAACCTTCTCTTTGACGCCCGCGCTCGTACTGGACATACAGCCGATTCCCGAAAACGCTTGGATACAAAAATGATTTCAATGTAAGTGCCGACCTCGTCAACGCTTGCCACAATTCCGAAAGGCAAGAATAGAACGCGGGTTCAATATCTATTCAAAGCTCCAACCACAATTGGAGACGAAAAATTATCTGTTGCACCGCTTAACTTTCAACTATTTTCTAGCATCAATGATGAAGTGTCTTTCTGGAAGTCTCAAGTCCGTCTTTACACGTATCTTATAGTATTCAAGGTGTCCACTAATTGAAGTCAAATTTGCCACGCTGTCTACCCTGAACCCGGCTTCTTGGCAAAAATGGGCAAATTCCTGCTCTGTAAAGGGGGTATGTGTTTCATGCATTTCCTCTTCTTCAAGGTCTGTGCCCAAAGCCCAGATTTTGGTGACAAAATCGTAGAAGTCATGCATGCTTATCCTGATCCACTCTTTGTCCAAGATTTCATAGGAGATTCTTCGAGGCTTGAACCTTTTCTTGAAATGGTGAAGTGTTTCCAGTAATTCTCTAGATAGGCAGACCGAGATCGCTGCATCTCCAGGGTTTCTATGGTCCAAAACGATGAACCCGCCTCCTTCCCGTAACAAATCGTAGACATTCCTCATCGTTGAGATCAACTTCTCTTTTCCCATGAAATGAAAAATCTCGTGAAACACTTGAACAGCGACCACGATGTCGAAGGATTTTGGTTTCAGAGGAAGAAGAGGCGCCTCTGCCAGTACTACGATGATGCCGGGTTTCATCCTTTTGCATTTCAATTGCTCCAGAAGGTGTCTTGATCTATCTATGCCCAGAATTGATGCTGATGGGAATCTTTCTGCCAGCAACGACGCTAGAGAGCCAATGCCACAGCCAAGATCAAGAATCGAGGATACGTGAGGTTTGATCAGATTCATGACGGCTTCAAACCTGTCTGACCGATCTTCACGGGCTAGGATTCCAGCCATTAACCTTTCTTCCGCGGACATCACAATCATCAGAGCTAGTTTAAACACGATAAAATTAGTATGCTTTGCTGATTAGATACAGTGGCTTTTATACAATGTTTAGCAATTCGTCGAGGGAAGAAATAATCTTGTCTGGTGACACTTGAAGGAGCTTTTCTTTGGGACTTATGCCTCCGACTATTGCGATTGCCATGACACCTGCATCTTTGGCGGCCATCACGTCTATCCAGCTGTCGCCGACGTATGCTGCATCATTTGGGCGGTATCCGAGCGTCGATAGAGCTTTTCTGATACAATCTCCATTGGGCTTGATTCTTTTGACGTCATCCCTCGTTATCACTACGTCAAAGAACCCGTCTAAGTCAAATTTCTTCAAAGCCAGTTTTACTCCTTTGCTGCCTGAATTTGATACTAGACCAACCTTGACCCCGGATTTCTTCAATTCGCATATGACATGTGTTGCACCCTTCGTCAACTCTGATTCAGAAAGAGCCTCGACGTCAAACCTGTCAAGAACTGCACTCAGGTTTTTTCTCAAAGACTCTCTGCTGAGCCTCTCTCCTTTCGTGACTTGTGCCTCAGCCTTCTCCAGCATGCTTTCCACTGTATCATCTATGCTAATGCTACGAGTATCGAGACCGATTTCTGCTATCCTCTTGATCACGGCTGTTTTGGCTTCTTTAGCCTTGAAAGTGCTGTTGAGAATCGTCCCATCAAGATCAAAAAACACGGCACGCATTCTCTTTCTTTCTTTCGACCCCATTCTCTTCATGAGCCGTGGTTCCCCTTCTCTTGGTTTATCGCACGACTCTTCTCTCAAATAGAATATTAGCTTTAGCGCGCGCAGCAAAAGCTAATATATGAAGGAAAACTTGCGTCTAGGCGAGCCACTATATTTCGGTTCTTGAAAACGGCTAAACAAGGATGTGTGAACGTATTGAGGGAAAATGGATTTCGTAAATACCTTCAGGAACGCAAGCTGAGTGCGAAAAACATAGACTCTTCAGTTAAAGCAGTGAAGAATTTTGAGGAACATCTGAAAACGAAAAAGAGCACACTGGAATCTGTGAGCTTGGATGCGCTCAGGGAGTACATTTCGCTTCTGGTTAAAGAAGACAGGAACTCTGAGGACAGGCTCGTCGCCATCGCGCGCTACTGCTATTACATAAAGAAAAACGACTTATACATTTACTTCGCGTCAATACTCGGAGCCACAAACGTGCTACCCGATATCGGCGAAAGACTAGCCACCATCGCTGGAGAAGAAGTCCGTCGCAAAGTCTACCAAGCGATTGAATTCCCTCCGCTCGGCGCTCCTCAAGAAGATTATCCCGAGCTGACCAAAAAAATTCTAGATAGAATGAAAGCCGAATTGCCGCCAGCGAAGTGCAGAGAAGTCATGACGTGGAATTATCACCAGATACCCGCTGCGGCGTTCAAGGAAGCCAAGAAACGCTTCGAGAAATCCGCCAGCATAGACGAATACCTCAAAGGCGAACATCGAAGGCTCGTTGAGGAGCTCGAAAGCTACATGAAGAAAGGCCAATTGTGGTTTGAGCAAGAAATCACGCCCGAGGTCTTGGAGTTCGTGAAAAACAATCAAGAAATCAACACTGGAATCCGAAGAGGCGACAAAATCTTCAAGATAAAAATCCCTTACGCCCCGAAGCAGTTCCTCAAAGAAGAAGACCCAACTATAAGGAAGTACTACGCCTGCCACTGCCAGCTTGTCAGAACTGCCTTACGCAACGGCAAGCCCAAAATCTCGCCGACGTTCTGCTATTGTAGTGCTGGTTTTGAAAAGCTCCACTTTGACGTGATATTCGACGAACCTGTGGAAGTAGAGTTGCTCGAAACCCTTCTGAAAGGAGACCCTCGCTGCCGTTTCGCGATAAAGATTCCGAAGGGCAAAATGAAATAGTGATGAAATCGTAATACGCGCTGAGTGAGTGCATTTTGTGGTTGGTTGGGGTAAGGTAGAGTTCTATCCAACCAACCCAACATGACTACGACTGCGACGACTGACGACTGCGACGACGACTACACCCCATCCGACTGCAAAGCAGTCACCTTCCCTCAAGGGAAGGACGTGAAGAAAAGTTATAGGTGAACCAAGAGGATTAATCAGAATAGTGAAAGGAAGTGATTACAAGCAAAATCAGAACAAGGCAATGGCTTCTGTTCATTTTGCTTGCAGTCGGTCTCATATTGTGTCTTATCGGACTGCCAATATGGGTTGCAATGTCCCGTGGTGAGCAGACTCAAGTCTATCCTGAGAATTTTCGACTGGTCTTTTCCCTTTCAATGCTGGGGTCGGTCATTTTTGGTGTCTTGTTGATATTGGCAGCATTGCGTCTGAGAAAATGGATGAGACGTTAGTGTGTGGATAACTTTACCGCACACACACAACTCTCCGTAAGTGATAAGAATTTAGTTGAAGACATAATGGTGAAGGTGCACATTTCGTGACTGAAGAGCGCAGTGACTATTCACATTATACTGGAATTCTGTCAAGTCTGATTGGTGGATTGTATTTTGTTTCTGGTTTCACTTTCACCGCAATAACCCTGCTACTCACTTTTCAAACCCAGACAAGCCTCTTCTTTCAGACCACGCTCTTTCTAATGAATATTCTAGTCGAACTGTCCTTCTTCTTGGCACAATGGTACACAACGCATTCAACCCTTTATGCAGCCATTCCGCCCCTCACAGGATTTTCCAAGATTGCAAATTACTTGACGTTTTTGGTTGCAAGTCTGGCGACGATGGTGCCAACGCTTCCTTTCTTTGTTTATGGGTTTGTCTATTTGGGATTAGCATCGGTGATCGCATGGATAGCGATGCTCATCGCTGCGTATCTCTTCATTTATAGGCAAATCAGTAAGAAAACCATATTCCAGAAATCCTGAAAGCAGAAACCAGAAACCAGTGTGCGTGCATAAAACTTTACCCCAACCAACCACTGAACTTAATGGATGCGAATTAGATCATAGGGAAAGAACAAAAGGAAGCAGCAAATGAGGGCAGCTATCAGAATCGTGAATAGCGTCTCCGGAATTCGAGATGGACATTTTATTGGAAACATGAAGGGAACATCTCTTTTGTATTGGCGAAAGCTCTCTCCAAATCGTTTCAGAAGATGCGTTTCTTCATACCTTGCTACAGCGATGTAGCCAAGAACCTGTATCAGCCACAACCCTATGATTTGGAGCTGATTTCCGCCCAACGTCAAAACCATTACGGTTAGCCCCATAGTAATGATGATTATTCCCGTAAACTGGGGGTGCCTAACGACAGAATACGCACCTGTTTGAATGAATCCTTCACCCTTGGTGAGGTTCCAAAGGAACTGCGTTCCTGCGAGCAAGAACACCAAGAACCCAAGCAAAGCAATTATCCGACCAACCATAAACTCCTTAGCAAAAAACAGCACCTGGATTTCGCGCTCAAGATATGCTTGCCCCTTCAAAAGATAAACCAAATATGGCAGCAACGGAATGGACATTACGCTGATGGACCAACCAGCGTTGAGTATCGCTTGGGTGCTTAGCAATAGAACTGTAATTATGGCTTCAAGTAAATGTCTGATTTTTTCCTTAAGCGTCGAATTTCCCCTGCTACCCCAGGAAAACGATAATCTTTGCCTGCTTATAATTCCACGTTTTGGAACATACAGATTTTGGGCGCGCGCGAGGTTAGGCGGCTTCCTGCTCTCACTTGTTCTGTTTTGGCTTGTAGTCCTTTCCTATTCCGAAGGCTCTCGCTATTTGTTCTCCAACCTTCCAGTAACTTCCGAGAGTCCCCTTGAATAGCAGTAGCGCGCGGCCTAGCATAATTATGGTGTGGCGCCGTTGAATTTGTTTAGATTCATGATTGAGACCGAGCCGATAGGATGTGAGTAAGAAAGGCAAACCCGCGGGAAAAATGATCGACAGGCAGAAGGACCATCAGACGAGAAGGGCCCGTGGGGGAAAGAAGCAGAAACGTAGATAGACAAGTAGGCCTGGCCAGATCATCCTTATAAGCGACGCAGAGAAGCTATATTGTGAGAAAGGCATTAGGCATACCGACAGGATATTGCAGTATTTTGCTTTAGAAATGGTTTGCTTTTGCTTTGAATTGGCCTGTTTTTGCCTTAGAGGTAACTACCACATGTTAGGAATTAGAAACGTGCCGGATCGAAACCGGAGCAGATTTGAGATAATAGCGGAAATCTTGAAGAGGTTGCGTGAACCGGCTAGTAAAGCGAATATCATGTCTCATTGTAATATGAGCTCCGCACAATCTGGGCAGTACTTGGATTTTATGGAGTCGGTTGATCTTGTTCATACAGACGCGATAACAGGGAGAGTAACGTACGCGAAAACAGAGGCTGGTCGAGGTTATCTGGAAGTGTACAACAAGATGGCTCTGCTGCTTGATCCCTGTATCTCTGTTCCAATGATGATTCAACATTGAGAGGTATGGAACAGAAAAAAGGAATTGTTCAGTAGCGAACGTGAAAAGTGTTTTGAGATTGGGGCGTGGAGGATAATTTATGAAAATATTGGAAGGATGGAGAAGAATAGACAACGAGAGAGGATACATGAATGCGACGACTGGACAGAATATTTCTGTTATGAAGAACCAATTCGGCGAGCACTACTCAGTACTGCTCGTACCTAGGACAGAAAATGACGAGGAAGAAAGAAAGGTTTCACCTGAATTTGCGACCAGATCAAAGGCAGAAGCATTTGCTGTGGATTGGATGAATAAGCATCCGAAGGGAACTTGAATTAACTCTGACATTGATTTCCTTGCGCCTCATTTTCTGCAGAGTCTGAAGTAAACCGCAGTAGCAAGGTCTTCTTCTAGATCAGCGCGGGCTATTAGCTGTAGCGATTTCGGCGTCGTTGAAGTACAACCGTTTGCTCGAAAACCCAAGGGTTTTGCTACGCACCGAAGTGCGTGCTTGCGTGCAAGGAGGGTCTTCTAAGTGAATGCCAATCGCTATTTTTGGGAACCTGCTCGATGGAACGATTTTACAGTGTTCAGTTTGGTTCCGCAAGCTGAGCATTTACCCTCAGCAGTGATTTTCGGCTGCTCCTTAACCTCAGCACCGCAAAGTCCACATTTTGGCATCGAATCACCTCCTCACAAGGTTCTGATCAGCAATCTATTATTCTTCCTGCGCATAAGAACACTTCGTCATTTGGCATGGTTCTTACGTGTGATTTCGGGAAGCTGCTTCACTGTCTATTATCTGCAAGAGCTTCATCACTTTCTTGCCTTTTGTTCTGAGTTCTATTCTTGAGATGGTGTTTTTCATTGGGCACAGCTCATCCACTATTATCCCTTCTTTTTCGCTGTAGATCACTGGATAGATTTGGCATCCTGAAGGTCTGCGTCTGTAAGCCTTGCAGCGGCGTTTTTCAGTGTCGTAGAAAATGCATAACCCACGGCAATTTTTCATTCTGGCAAAACCATGTCTGTCGTACCGCATGAATTTCTGTTTGTTGCAGCCCACTTTTTCCAAACGTTCAACGTCAGCGTTGGAAAGCATCATTTCAGTCTTTTCACAGCATACTCCACAATGCGAGCAGTGCATGCAATGGGTTCCACTCTGGCTTTCTTATCTGTTTTTGTCAATCTAGCGCGCGCAAAATTGTAAATGTCACGCTCGTCGATTCGAATGTTTCCAAACTATTAGGCTCAGGCTCTTCGTCCATATTGGAGCGTTTCGGCTTGGATTAATAGTGGGCAGTTTACCCATGATTCTAGGGACACTTTCTCGCATGGATCTACTATTATATGAAAGAAGAACAAAGAGATAAATGAATGAGAACAGATGTAAGGTTCCAGAACCTATGAAAAAGAGAGGAATTGAGGCAGAGTGGAGAGGACCAAGAAAAAACTGTGTAGAAAGAAAAGATGAAAAAATGAAAAGAAGCGGTAGTTGGAAGGAATGAGCGAATATCTTGCTTGGAACCTGAGGGTTTGGCTCGGCAGGTTGTGTCAGAGTTTGAATGAATTGAATAGTCGCTTCGTCCTAAACTGTCCCAGCTATTGGACGAGGCAGTTCAGGCCGATATTGTTCAAGATGAGAAAATGAAATTGAGTTCCAGAGAAAAGAAGTTACAGTCTTATGAACAGGAAATAAAATATTGGGAAAGCCAGCGCCGTCGGTATGAGGCTTTCGGAGAGACGGAGACTTGGCAGAAAATCTACGATTTACTATTCGAAAGGACCAAAAAGCTTGAAACCGAAGATCAAGATGAAGAGACAAGGAATGGGTTGCATTAGGGTATCTTTCCTTTGAGTGTCGGGACAAAACTTTACCCCCCAAACCCAAACCCATCTACACACACTTCTTTCTATTTCTCATTCTCTCTTTCTTTCTCTTACTACCCACATACAAACAAACAAAGCGCGCATGCGCGCCAGCGTGTTGCTAAATTCGCGGGATTGATATAAACTTGTTCTGTCATTCTCGGGCTTGGACGCCCACCATGACGTTGCACATAAGAGTGCCAGGAAAACACCATCATGCCTAGGGGCCATTCGGAAATTGACATGAACGTTTCGATTTAGCAACGGCCTAGCGCGCGCTAAAAGCGGAAACATGGTTTCTACTGGAGCTTTGGCAAGCTGTGGTTTCTGGGGAATAGACTGTCTTTTCTTGACTCAGAAGGGAAGACCTATTGCGATGCTGAAGAGTCTTGACGATGATAGCCACGTTAAGACTAGAGTTTGTCAGTATGAAGCTTTGAACAATGGGAAAGCTGTGCATATTGCTAAACAGTTTGTTCTGGGTAAGCTTGAAGGACAGAGCCAAGTGCTGAAGAAGTACGGTTTGAAGCGTCATGACTTCTCAATCCTAGAAAAGATGAAGAATCTCGAAGATGAGAATACAGCAAGACTGAGAACCAGATTGATGTCTATTGAAGGTCACTGCTCTGAGAACTGTTTCAATCAGATTTTCGGTTTGATTCCTGAACCGTTAAGGCCAGAATCCAGAAAGACGTTCAAGGCTTATGACGGTGTGAACAACATTTTCAACTTGGCTTATGAGATGTTGTCTTGGAAGGTTCAGCACGCTTTGATTAAGGCTAAACTTGAACCATATCTCGGGTTTTTGCACAGTATGGTAGAAGGAAAGCCTAGTCTGATCTGTGACTTTCAAGAATTGTATCGCTGTCTTATGGATGATTTCGTTATTCAGTATTGTCAGAGACTTCGTAAACAAGATTTTTTGGTGAAGAATGAGGATTTCTCTGCAAAGAAGAGAGGAAAGAGAGAGTACCTCAACGATCCCCTAACACAGAATCTAGTCGAAAGATTGAATCGGTATTTCCAGAGCAAAGTTGAGATTCCAAGGGTTAGAATGGGTGAGCAACAGGAAATTGAAACTCTGATTAACGAAGAGGCTTCTCTATTCGCGCAATACCTAAGAAATGAAAGGCAATCGTGGAATCCTAGAATTGTAAGTCTATGAACAAGTCTTTCGAAATCGATCGATTGATGGATAAACTAGACTATTAACCGTGATAGAAATAACTCACGCATCTTACGAGTATCCTGAGAAAATCTTTTGTGAAGGCAAGTTTGCTTCTGGAGAACACGATTGTGTCAGAAGCACATTTGACTCGTGCGAGAGTTGGACAAAAATGAAAAATGGTTCCTGTAATTGTATGAAGGACTCTTTGAATAAAAGAAGGTAGACGCGGGCGCGAGAGAAAAGAAAAAACTTATCGGCGGGCTATAAACAAAAGAAGAAGAAGAGCACCTTCTGAAAAGTATCAAATTGTCTTAATATTCTATAGAGTTTCGATCGTTACGCCTAGCTTGTCACTCTTTTTTATGTCTTCAGATGCTTTGAGATTCTTTGAAAGATCGGCGTATTTTAGAAGACTATAGCAGCTTGTCTTTTCTCCCTTCTTTTTAGAGATGTCGGCTTTAGTTTCAAATGATTCAACTTTAGCTATGGTGACCTTAACCCCTGTTTTATTGCTTGTAACATCCTCTAATAACTCGAACTGTTTCCTATGCTCACCAGATGTAAAGAGATTGTTGATTTTTGTTTCCTCTCCCTTCTTGACGTCTTTATCGGCTACTAACTCGATGCTACCCAATTTAACCATAATATCACCTTTCTATTTCGACTTTGTTGAATACGCGCGCGCTGCTTATAAACAGCACGTCCAAAATCATGAAGTCCAGGCTTCTAAGAATCCAATTCGAGGTCAATAGGAACATTCAACAAGTTGTTTTTTGTGACCCATGATTCGCGCGCGCGCTGGGTTTGGGTTTTGGGACAAAACTTTACCCCAACCAACTTTTTTCAAACAAGACTTGACCAGTTCAACTTATGCTAGTGTCAGAACTGTCTGCCTTCAGAAAAGACCCTGTATATGGGTTTTGGACCAGAGCTTTGCCACAAACCAAGTCAGTGGATTACTCAGAAGAAGATGGGAGTCAAGTGACCCCGATTTTCGACTTCAGACCCGCCCAATCGTCGGGGCTGAGTACCTGTTCGGCAAGCTTGAGAACGCCTTGAAATACCTGTGGCGGAGTGTTGGCTCGTCCAGCGTAAATAATCTCGGCTCGCTCTTACGTGTTCATCGCTGGAAGCATAATCTGAAGGTCATATTTCAGTTCTTCAGGGTTCTGGCTGGCCAAGATCGCTTTGAATGTCCCCCGCCAGCTCCTTGTCTGCGCAGATTTTCCACAATGTAGGTTGGACGTTTTCTTCTTCTTCGTTGATGTGCATGAAGTAGAATGAGATGAACCGATTCCACGCGCGGTAGAATTCCAGAACGAGTTCACGGCGCATTTCAGATTCGGCAGATCTGGCTCTTACGCCCTCGAATTGTGCCACGATGTCATCGAGTTTCTGATGCATAACTCGGTGATCTTTCTCCAGCTTTCTGGCTCCTCCCGGCACCCTTTCAGACAGCAAAGGATGGATAAACTTCTCCTCCAGAGAAGCGTGAAGACGCATGTGTTCTCTGAATGCGGTCAACTCGTCATAAAGCCTGTCGAGTGAGTTTTGATCGGTACAATCGATCGTTCCAGCTTTCATCGCGATGGCAAAGATTCTGCCACGCTGTCCTTTGTGGATGCCCACGTACAGATCAAGTTGGCTACGCACAACAAATCCTCCAACCTTGGTTCTTGATTCAGGAATTGGCAGGTAAATTAAGTGTTTGTGACTGTAATCCAGCAGCCACAAGGCTGTTAAGTGAAGAAGCGCTGTTCAGCCAAACCCAAACCGTCTTTGAGGTGCACTCTCATGCTAGCAGCGTAGGTGGGACTAATTGTGATGCGGTCGAATCTCTGTCCAGAATCCTTGACGCTTCAGACATGCTTCTAAGTATCTTGGCGACGGAGAGGAAAGACCGGGGTTGAATTTGCCAACTACCAAAGAGAATAGTGCTGGTAATTGTGGTTGCTTTTATTGTTCTTGGAGCGATTGTCAGTGTTTTTTGACTAGCGCGCGCGCTATTGACTGCATGGGAATGGCTGGCAAATCCTGTCAGTGCAATCTATCATGATGCTGAGAAATACTTGATTGAAGCCCAACTGCCAGGAGTCAAGAAGAAGAACATTGAGATTGAGGCCACTGAAACAAGCTTCTGTATCAAAGGTCAGAAGAAGAATGTACTGTATTCAGCCTGCTACAACCTATCTCATGAAGTCAACCTGAACAAGGTTGAAACAGTCTTCAAAGATGGAGTACTAAGACTCAAACTCCCTCTGAAGAAACCAGTAAAAACGGTGAGGATAGCACTCAAATAGAACCGTCCAATCAACACCTTTCTTTTCTTTTGTATACTCAAATCCACACGAGGAGATATGAGGCTGATCCTCGTTTGCCTTCTCATTCCTTCTTGGTTCTAACGATCTTCATTCTGCCCATTATCTTCCAGTATTCGATCTCCACCCCGGCCACAAGCTTCGCCTTCAACTCTGGATCTTCTGGGAATGGAGCATCTAGATACTCGTAGGTTTCAAGGTCCATTATCTGAATGCCTGAGGGATTGACTGCGAAGACCTGCCCCGTCCTCTTGTCGATAATAGGTACTTCGGTGTTCAAGTCCACGGGCTTGACGAATTGCCTCTTCGCACCATCAAAAACGCCTATGGCGACTATCCTGGCTTTGGCTGAACCGTGTTTTCCAGGTTTTGAATGTTTTATGTCAAGTATTTGGCAAGGTTCCCCATCGAGGATCATGTATCCGCCAACACGGAGACTGCCAACTTCAATTGGTCTAGTCACAGCAACACCAACTCCTGCAACCCTTCACTCAGAGCAATTCTTAACAACACCCATATATAATTTTAGGCACTAATTTTCGGCACCTTTACGGGTCCTCTCGCGTTGAGAGACCGATCCGCGGGCGCTTCACTTCTTCGGCCAACGGCCTTGCTCGCATCGAAGGGAGTTTGACGGGAGCCAAACGTCTAGTTTTCCTCAAGCGCGCGCTTTTTGCTTCAAACAAAAGGATGTTTTCAATGAGTAGGGGTCTCAGGGATTTGTTAGATGTTAGATGTAAAACGGAAAAGCAAGGTTACACCTTTAGAGGAACGGTTGAGGAGAGCGAGATCATAATATTCTGCGCTGAAGAGAATGTGGTTTATGATGATTTCGTCAGGGCTAAGATCACAAATGAGATTTTATATCTGTATCCTCAGCTCTTCGATGTCCTCGACATGGGATAGCTTGTCAGCGCGCGTGCTCCGTATACAAAAGCATCAACGAATATCACTATTCAGCTTGGTTCCGAGCTCGTTATACTCATTTTTGTTGGGTCGGTGTGTGAACAGAATAGGAGGCTGTCTTGAGTCAGGTTTGTTCTCGTCGCCAGATATTGCTTCAAATACTTGATTGACTCGGAGCCTGGGAAATTTTTGACTAGGCTAGCGATCCAAGATCTTATGTAATCCGCATGGACTCTTCTGAATATATGCTCTTCAGAAGCTGCATAATCAGCTAGAATCTGTTCAGCATTTTTACTGATGAATGAACTGAACTCTGACCAAACTCTTTTATATTGAACTTCTGTAGCCTTTGATTGGGAGTGCGAGATTGATACCGACGTTACCCAGTTTTCAACTGGATTATACTGTTTCAAGGAGATTGACCTCATTATTGCAGAGACTTCTTTCTATCATTCATATCTTGCTGTTAAAGGTGTCATTTTTAGCTCCCTTTATAGATTAATGTCTCGCTAATAGGTCGATTGTGAAAACCATGTTCAAAAGCGTCGGCTTGGTTGCCCGCTTCGACAGGAAGAGAGCCGTTGGACTTGTTGAAGACCTGGCTGAGCATTTGAGCAAAAAGGGGTTGGAGACTTATCTAGAAGACACCCTGGCCAAGAAGACGGGAGCGAAATGGAAGACCCTTCCTCTGGAACGTATGAGAACCGACTTGATAATAACTGTCGGCGGCGACGGCACGATTCTTAGGGCTTGCCTCTCTCTTCCGAAACCTGAGCCGCCGATTCTCGCTGTGAACATGGGAATTCGAGGGTTCCTCACTGAGGTTGAACCAAAACAGGCGTTTGACGCCGTGGACAAATGTCTGAAGGGCGAATACACGACTGAGAAGTGCATGAAACTCGCCACCAACGCAGACAATGTCAGATTCCCAGACGCGCTCAACGAGGTTGTCATCACGCATGATGAGCCAGGCAAACTGTTGTACATGCGTATTCTGAAAGCTGGAAAACCGATTCTGAACTGTCAAGCCGATTCTTTGCTGATATCCACGCAGACGGGTTCTACGGGGTACTCACTCTCGGCAGGGGGACCTGTCTTGGACCCAGGCGTGAACGCCTTCGTTCTGACGCCAATATGTCCATTGACCGATTTTCGACCAATCGTCTTTCCCGCCGACTCACACTTGACTGTTGAGACGCTCAAGCCTAGAAAGATGCTAGTCTTGATAGATGGCCAATACACTCAAACCATAAGTTCAAGGGCTCCAAGCGTGACGATTACCCGCTCGAAGCATGAAACCTCTTTCATCCGGTTCACAGAGGACTTCTACAACCGACTCAAAAGCAGACTGCTGTTCAAAGCAAAGGGGTGAAACAAGCGACGGAACCCGAGCTAAAGAAGGTTGCAGTCTTAGACACTTCTGCGTTCATAGCCGGTTTCGACCCGTTCTCGCTGGACCGCGAAGAATATACGGTTCCAATGGTCAAGGAGGAAATAACGGAAAGCTCAATGCCTGAAGTGCGATTTGAAACCGCAGTAGCAAACGGCAAGTTGAAAGTTATAGTGCCAAGCCAAGAGTTCCTTGACAAAGTCAAAGCCTCCGCAATCATAGTGGGCGACAAATTCTTTCTTTCAGAGACTGACATGCAACTTTTGGCACTTGCACTTCAACTCAAAACAGAGGGCTGTTTCCCGATGATCGTCACCGATGACTATTCGATACAGAACGTTGCCGACCAAATGGGCATCGAGTTCGCTTCGCTGCTGACTTTCGGCATTCGCCGGCGTTTGACATGGATGAGATACTGCCCAGCATGCCACAGAGAGTATGCTGCCGACAGCAGAGCAAAAACATGTGAAGTGTGCGGGACGAAGCTGAAGAGAAAGCCGTCGAGAAGGAGCCCATTGGGTCAAGGCCTATGACATGAACATGGAATGGAGGCTTTCTGGGATAAGCTTGAGGAGTGGAGGGGAATGAGTCTGAGGGAGGAGAAAGTGACGTATTTTGAAAAGACTGGCAAAGAGAACACGGATGCCGTACTTAGGCTCGTGAGAGAGTACGTGGATAAAGAGGGCATTGAAGACGTTGTGGTTGCTTCAACGACCGGTGAGACAGGGGTCAAGGCTTCCAAATTGCTCAAGGGTTGCAATGTTGTCGTGGTCACCCATTTCTCTGGTTTTCAAGAGAAGGGAAAGTCCGAACTTGAGGAAGAGCATAAACGTGAGATTCTGAGCAACGGAGCAAAGATTTTCACAGGAACCCACGCGCTGAGCAGTGCAGAGCGGGCAATACGCAAGGATTTCGGAACGATACAACCTCTAGAGCTAATCGCAAACGTGCTGAGGCTTATGGGAGAAGGAACGAAAGTTTGCGTTGAGATCACTTTGATGGCTGCAGATGCAGGGCTGATTCCGACAGACAGAGACGTTATTGCCATCGGCGGGAGTGGGAGGGGTGCAGACACCGCGCTTCGCATTCTTCCGACGAATGCGTCAAGGTTCTTTGAATTAAGAATAAGAGAGGTTATAGCAAAGCCTTGGTAGTTAATCAATGAACTTGTGACGAACTGCTCTCTTGCCTTTTTGTGGAGAAAAAAAGATGAAATGACTTGCTTATATGGAATTTCGAGAACGAGTAGAAAAAGCATTGCAAGGAGGAGAGGATGGACTCACTTGGGACCAACTCAAGAAGAAGGGTGAGATCGAGCAAACGCGTCTATGTTATACTTGGGCCAGAGAACTCGAAAATGAAATTGGACTGATTCGAGAGCGACGCGGTCGCAACGTTTATTGGAAACTGAAGAAAAGATAATGCTTCAAAGACGATAATTCTCTGCGTCTAAGGGCAGATTGACAATAATCTTCGTTCTTGGCAAATCATGCTTCTTCAGCATCCCTTTTGCTGAAGTAAATTATTTCATGACCCTTGGCATATCCGCATTTCTTGAATAGTTCTTTCGACGGTGTGTTGTCGGCTTCGATCAGGGCGCAGAACACTCTGATTCCGCCGTTCTTGAGTAGCCTTTCAGACCCAGCGATCAGGCCCCTGGCTATACCTCGGCTTCGATACTTCGGATCCACGGCCAGGCGGTTTATCCAGCCTTTTCTCATGTCACAGCTGAGTATGGCCACGCCGATCAGCCGCTCATTCTCAAAAGCTCCTAAGAAAAATTCGGGATTTGCGGCCATTTCTTTGGCTATTGATTCTCTGCTGTCCCGTCCACGTGGTTTGAATGGCAGTTTTGCTCGTTTCCACAGGTTGATTATGTCTTTGTACTCGTCTATGTTTAGACTTCGTATCTTCATGCGAACCCCAGATTTAACCCTGTTCTTCAAGCTCTAGCAAAGAAGACTCTTACCAGCCTTGTCAAGGGTTTCTGTGACTGTAAAAGCAGTTCTTAATGTTTAGTCTTTGGGGTAACCTCGTGCTCGGTTCCATCTTGAATCTTCTTCAGCGTCTCGGGCTCCCTCTTTTTGTGGCTTCGTGTTCTTCTTCGTTCTGGCTTGCCTATCGTAAGTTTCTTTTACACACACGTTTATATGAATCCGACAGACATGGCAATGTTGCTTTAAGGTGAAGAAATTGTACGAGAAACTGGCTAAAATAGTCGTTAAGGATTCTTTGAACGTTGACCCAAGCGACGTTGTCATAATTACAACTTGGGACCACACGATCGATGTTGCAAACGCGATGGTAGTTGAGTGCTTCAGGCAGGGTGCAGACGCCATGATGAGCCTCTGGACAGACGAGTACTACTACGGGCTTCTCAGACAATTGTCCAGCGAAAGCTTGGGCGTATGCTCAAAAATATGCGAAGCCTTCACCGAGGCAGAAACAGCGACCATCAACATGTTCGGCCCCAAGAACCCCGAAGGCCTGAAAAACATACCTCCATCAAAACTCAACTCTTGGGGCGAAGGAGAAAGAAAAGCGCACTACCCAAGAAACATAGAGAGAAAGATCAGAAACGTAAACCTGCCACTCGGACTGTTAACGCCAGAGAGAGCCAAAGTCTACGGCTTCAACTTCGAAAAATGGAAAAAAACGATCAACGCCGCGCTAACAATGGACCTGAAGAAAATAGCCGCAAAAGGAAAAGGTCTCGCCGCAACACTTGCAAGGGCTCATACGGCTCACTTGACAGCTCCAAACGGAACAAACCTAACCTTTGAATTAGCCAAGAGACCCGTGCACATCGACGACGGCATAATCGACAAACAAGACATAGAGAACAAATCCCTAGACGCACAGCTCCCCGCCGGCTCCGTCATAACGACGATCATCGAAACAAGCGGCAACGGAAAAATCATCTTCGACCAGCCACTTCAATCGATGGGCCTGAACGTGCAAGGCATCGAGTGGAAATTCAAAGACGGAAAAATCACCTCCATGAAAGCAAAGAAGAACCTGGAACCATTGTCAAAACAGTTCAGCGAAGCCTCAGGAGACAAAGACAGAATAAGCTTCATCCAAATCGGCCTAAACCCCAAAGCCCAATACGGCTACCTAATGGACCACATCGTCGAAGGAGCCGTCCAGATAGGCATCGGAGACAACGAGTTCATCGGCGGAAAAAACACGTCAACGTTCGGCATGGCCGCCACGCTGAGCAAGGCAACACTCGACGTCGATGGGAGAATAATCATCAAAAACGGGCTACTGACGCCATAGTAGAAAGCCCTAGCCACGCGGGGCCTAGGCCTCTTTCTCAACCTCTCGCGTTGAATCCTCTAGAATGTCTAGGGCTGCGTCAACAAGGTCTCTCGTAATGACTAGTGGCGGTGCGATCCTGATCGTTGAAGCCCCGCAGGTGATGACGGTTACTCCGCGCTTCCATGATCGTGTCATAATCTCGCTTGCTTTCTGGGGAGCGGGCTTCTTGCTTTCCTTGTCTTCCACGATTTCAACTCCTATCATCAGTCCTTTGCCTCTCACGTCGCCCACGATCTCGCTTTTTTCCTTCAACTCTTCCATTCGTTTCATGATGTAGCTACCTTGTTTGGAGGCGTTTTCCAACAGTTTCTCTTCGTTTATGACGTCTATGACAGCGCTGGCTGCAACGCATGAGAGCGGGTTGCCTCCGAAAGTGCTTGCGTGTGATCCTGGAACCCAATCCATCACTTTCGATTTTGAAATCGTGGCGCCCAGCGGCAAACCTGAAGCTAAGCCTTTTGCGCTACAGATGATGTCTGGTTCGACGCCCCAGTGTTCGATGGCGAACCATTTCCCAGTTCTCCCAATGCCTGATTGTACCTCATCATCTATCATCAGCATGTCATATTTGTCGGCAAGCTTCTTCAACCGCTGGAAGTATTCAGGCGGCGGAACAACGTACCCGCCTTCCCCCTGAATAGACTCAAACAGAATTGCGGCAGTGTCTTCAGGAGGCACATACTTCTGCAGGACATATTCGTCAATGAAATCCACGCACCAATAATGACACTCAGGATAAGTCAGCTTAAACGGACAGCGATAACAGTATCCGTACGGCACGTGAGTCACACCGGGCATCAACGGGGAGAAGTACCGCCTCTGCGTAGGCTTACTGGCCGTGAACGACAAGGCACCCACAGTGCGCCCGTGAAAAGCGCTTATGAACGCGATAAACAGTTGCCTGCGGCTGTGCCACTTTGCAATCTTCACCGCGGCCTCAATGGCTTCGGCGCCGCTGTTGCCGAAATAGACCTTCTTGTCAGGCGTTCCCGGCGCTATCTTCGCGAGCTTCTCAGCCAAGTTGACGACTTCCCTGTAGTAGAAGTCCGTGTTAGAATAATGCAGGAAGCGATCACACTGGCTTTTTATGGCCGTCACCACCTTAGGGTGATTGTGTCCAACGTTCAAGCATACTAAGCCTGAGTTGAAGTCGATGAACTCGTTTCCATCCACATCTTTCACGATGCAGCCTTTTCCTGATTCAACCACCAGCGGGTAGAACCGCCCGTAAGAAGGAGAAATCAGACTTTCATCTTTCTTGACAAGTTCTCTCGCCTTGGGCCCTGGTGGAGTAACCACAATCTTCGGATAGCCACTCATATCACATCGCCGACCGGAACCTAGCGTTAGAGAAGATTACTTATATAGCTAACGATGCCCCTTGACACAAAAATACAATGCATAATTAGTTGTTGAAGCCCTGCGCCTACTACCTAGTTATGCTGATTTCAATTGTAGAGACGTTTGTTTTTCTATCTCCTTCCCTAGTCACTTGTTCGGTGCTTATGCTGATGCCTTGAAGTTGCGCGTTTTTCATGAACGTTCGTCTCAGCAGTTCAGCCGTGTCCACAGCTTTGCAGATAGCCCGCCCTCTAGCCTTCAGAACTATCTTGTTCGACCCAGCACTAAAAGAGGTTATACAAGCCATCACGTAATTCCTCACTGGCTTCTGACCAACAAAAACGATTTTTTCGCTGACCCCTTTTGCCGGTTCGGCCTCTGCCTGTTTTGAAGGTAGCGGGGTTTTCTCTATTCCAAATTCAGGCTTCGGAGATTCTGCCACTTCTGAAGGCTTGGGCGCTTCCTCTGTTGCCGGTTCAGGCTTCGGAGATTTCGGCTCTTTCGGCGATTTTGGGGGCTTTGGCACTTTCTCTTTTTCTTCAGGAGTTTTCTTCTGCTTCGTCCTTGGCATGTTGTGCTTACCTTCTTCGATGACTAAGTGAATGATGCCCCTAGAACAGTGTATATCACGGTTTTTATCTTCTTATGTCTTTCCATGCCTTACAGCGGTCGGAGAATTAGCTTGGGGTTTTCATGCTGACCGTGCTCGAAGATGCCTGATCATTTTCTTTTGAGGAGCACCATGTTAATGTTGCTCGGAGTTTTGGCCTTCTCCAAGGGCTTATCCAGGAACCAGGTGCTTTCGGTTCCTTCCCACCATCCTAGAAACTCGAATTTATCATCAAGTTTTACTAGCGCTTTGAATTCCTGCGGGAAGATGAACTTCAAATCCTCTTCGCTCAAGAGCCTCGTTGCTCGTCCATGGTCATTGACTTCAAGTGTGCCTCTTTCCGTGTAAATCTGATTCATTACGTCCTTCCAATAAGCAAAGCTGTAGGTCGTATTCACTGTGACTCCCTCTTTTTCCATAGTCCAGGTTTGCTCAGCAGTTCGCGTCCAGTCGACAGCCTTGTTCTGAATGAAGTACAGACCTCCTCTTTTCAGGGAACACGCTACGGAACTTAGATGATCCATGAACTTCTCATTCGACTCAACAACCAAAGACCCCATCATGATGAATGCAAAATCCGCCTTCTTTTCTAGTCTAAAGTGGCACATATCCGCTTGTACGGTTTCGACTTGAACCCCCTCTCCTTTTGCTTTCTCAGACAAGTAACTCAGCATTCCACTGGCTAAGTCTAATCCAACTGCTTCACATCCTCTTTTTGCAATCTCTCTCAACTGCAAGCTTGGGCCACAGGCGATGTCAAGAAAACGTTTGACCTTTACTTTGCTGAACTTCTCGATTATCAGCTCAAACGTATCGATCTGCTTTTTCACGTCAAAAAAGTTGAAAGCAATCTCATAATACAGAGGATTCTTGTAGATGCCCATATCATCAAAGTGGTTACTCAAGCAAAATAAGCTTACCGAACACGAACCTGAACCGTACACTCCGTACGCGCACACAAGGCAGAAAATATGATCTTTTCGATCGAAAGCAAACCATAAAAAGAACCGAACAGAACAATACTCGCGTGGTGTCATTAATGGAGAACGTGAAATTCGGCGTTCAAGCATTACAGGCAATGCCTGACTATTCCACCCTGAAGAAGGTAGCATTAGAATGCGATCGTCTAGGTTTTGACTCCGTCTGGATATACGACCATCTACAATTCACATACGGGCCTACACTGGAATGTTGGACGGCCCTATCTGCTTTGGCTGAAGCGACGAAAAACATTCGAGTTGGACCATTGGTAACCTGTAACGCCTTCCGCTACCCCTCGATCCTGGCAAAAATGGCGGCGACAGTTGACATGATTTCTAACGGAAGACTCAATTTCGGAATAGGGGCAGGGTGGCACGAAGCTGAGGCTGAGGCTTACGGAATACCCTTTCCAAGAGGAGGCATTCGCGTGGAAATGCTAGATGAGGCACTGTCAATAATAGAAGGGCTATGGACGAAGGACAAATTCACCTTTAAAGGAAAACACTATTCCGTTAACGACGCCATCTGTCTTCCAAAACCACTTCAAAAACCTTACCCGCCGATACTCATAGGAGGCGGCGGAGACAAAATGCTCAGGCTAATCGCAAAACACGCGAACGCTTGGGACGGCGGGTTCACCGATATTGAAGGTTACAAAAAAGACCACGCGCGACTGAAGACCGCATGCAAAGAGACTGGAAGGAACTGCAACGAAATAGAGAATACCTTTCAGAGTCGCGTGATAATAGCGGAAAATGACAAAGCTGCACTGAAGAGGGCGGAAAAGTGGTGCGCAGAGCGCAAAGGAAAACCAGACGACCCCGACTGGAAGTTCGCCGTCAAAGGATCACCCCAAACTTGCACAAGAATGTTAAAAGACTACGTTGATGCCGGCGTAACACACTTCACACTTCTATTCGCAGATATCGCTAGCCTAGAACCCCTCCAACTGTTCGCAGAAAAGGTAATCCCCGAGTTTCATTCGTAATAGAGAAAGCATTCAATGGGCAGAAAAGGCTCCCAAGTAGAACAGGGAGAACCGCCAGAGGAGAGCAATTGGCGCTAGCCAAGAATGCGCCAAGCTCGTGGCGCGTGCTTACGACTGCTTTGAGTTAGTCAAGCCGCTTCGCGGACTGCTCGTCCGCAAATTTCATTCCTTCTTCGAAAGCGCGAACGTTGGCCTCAAACAGGTCAATTTTCTTTCCGAAAAGTTCCTTCAGTCCTTCAATAATGCTTTCTTTGGACACGATTTTAGTGAGGGCGACGTAGACGCCTAGCATGACCATGTTCGCTGATCTTTCAGCGCCGGATGATGTCGCGATCTCGCTTGCTGGCACCGATACGATTCTAACGTCTTTCCGTGTCGTCGGTCTGTTCACGAGTGAACTGCTCAGCAGCAGAAGGCCGCTGCTCTGCAGTTTTGGTTCAAAAGCCTCCAGCGAAGGGTTGTTCATAACGATGACCGCGCAAGGGTGAGCCGCCACGGGTGACCCAATCTCTTCACTCGATACCACGACCGTGCAGTTGGCTGTTCCACCCCGCATCTCTGGCCCGTACGACGGGATCCACGTGACATATTTACCTTCCTTCATCGCACTGTATGCCAAGAGTTTCCCGATAAACATGAGCCCTTGGCCGCCAAAGCCGGACATTACCACGTTTTCATAGGAGCCTTTCTCCGCTAGCTTGGCGATGTTTATCCCTCCTTGGGTGACTTGAACTCTCCCAACGGAAAATAAGGAGTCATCTTTTCGTCAACCCATTTCACCGATTCTGCAGGCGTCATGTGCCAGTTCGTGGGGCACTGGGACAGGACTTCCACGATCGAATAGCCCAATCCTTTAATCTGAGTTTCAAAGCCCTTCTTGATGGCTCTCTTTGCTTGGACAACGTTCTTGGGGCTGCTTACGCTTACCCGCGCAACGTAGGCGGCGCCTTCAAGAGTTGCCAACATCTCGCACACGCGAATTGGGTAGCCCGCTCTCTCTGCGGATCTACCATCTGGAGTAGTCGTAGTCTTCTGGCCGATGAGAGTCGTCGGCGCCATCTGCCCCCCAGTCATTCCGTAGACCGCGTTGTTAACGAAAATAGTCGTGATTTTTTCGCCGCGCGCTGCTGCGTGAACCGTTTCTGCAGTTCCTATGGCTGCAAGGTCCCCGTCTCCCTGGTAAGTGAAAACGATCAACTCAGGGTGCACACGCTTGCATCCTGTCGCAATGGCAGGAGCCCGACCGTGAGCAGCTTCAAACGAGTCCAAGTCAAAGTAATTGTAGAGGAGCACCGCGCAGCCCACAGGAGCTACAACGACCGTTTTCTCGCGGATCCCAAGTTCGTCTATGACTTCCGCGATCAACCTGTGGATAGTTCCATGACCACATCCTGGGCAATAATGTGTGCTTGCTGCAGTAAACGTCTTCGGTCTCACGTAAACGGTTTCCATCTCTACTTTACCTCCGAGGCAATCTTTTCTACTTCCACGACGATTTCCTCGTAGCTCGGCACTATTCCGCCTACCCTGCTGTAGAAGTGCACTTGGCCCTTGCCGCAAAGAGCAAGCTTCACGTCCTCGAGCATCTGTCCCATACTCATTTCAACGACCAAGAAGCTCTTCACTCGCGCCGCTATCTTAGCGAACGCTTCATAGGGGAATGGGTAAAGCGATATGGGCCTCAATAGGCCAACCTTCAAGCCTTTTTCACGAAGGATTTTGATGGCAGTCTTCGCAATCCGAGCAACTGTCCCATAAGCTGCGATCAGTACTTCCGCATCTTCAGTCATGTAGGATTCGAAGCGTACCTCATGCCTAACTGCCTCGCGAAGTTTTTCAGCGATGGCCAAGTTGCGTTTCTCCAGAATCACCGGATCAAGATAGAGGGATTTGATCAGTTTTCGATGCCCAGCTGAGCCTCCTGTGATCGCCCAGTCCTTCCTTGGAGGCACAAAACTCTTCGCAGCCGGCTTGAATTCAATGGGCTCCATCATCTGACCAATGTTCCCATCGCCTAAAATCATCACGGGGTTACGGTATCTGTCCGCCAAATCGAATGCAAGCATAGTGAGGTTCGCTGCCTCTTGGCCTGTCGACGGGGCCAACACGAGCATGTGATAATCACCATGGCCTCCTCCCTTCGTTGCTTGGAAATAGTCCGATTGCGAGGGCGCAATCCCGCCGAGCCCAGGTCCACCCCGCATCATATTCACTATCACACACGGAAGCTCGGCCGCCGCAATGTAGGAAATTCCTTCCTGCATAAGGCTGATCCCTGGACTGGAAGAAGAAGTCATAGTCCTTCCGCCCGCACCTGAGGCACCGAACACCATGTATATAGCGGCTACCTCACTCTCTGCTTGAAGAAAAGTGCCGCCTACTTCGGGCATTCTCCACGCCATGTATTCGCCGATCTCGTTCTGCGGCGTTATCGGATAAGCAAAATAGTATCTGCACCCAGCCTGAACAGCAGCCTCAGCTATCGCCTCATTTCCAGTCATGAACCTCTTCTCAGTCACTTCTTCTCACCAACCGCCTTCTTCGCTCGAGAAACCGTGATAGCAGCATCCGGGCACATCAGGGCACACAAGGCGCACCCCGTGCATTCTCCGCCCGGATCCAAAAATTCTGCTGGATGATAGCCATTTTTGCTGACAGAATTGGAAACTCGGATCGCTTTTTGAGGACAGAAACTGATACAAAGTCCGCAACCCTTACAGTATTCCTCATCTATGACGATCT
>Ga0315277_10002231_pt1 | contig 27198 bp, 21 predicted proteins | sample YL17G05_15_MG_FD_203695 | JGI IMG/M metagenome (GOLD analysis project Ga0315277, IMG submission 203695) | Sediment microbial communities from Yellowstone Lake, YNP, Wyoming, USA - YL17G05_15 | ecosystem: Environmental > Aquatic > Freshwater > Lake > Sediment | place: USA: Wyoming | collected... | reverse complement strand
ACGCGGGCCTGTAGCGCAGTTGGGAGCGCGCTTCAATCGCACTGAAGAGGCCGAGGGTTCGAATCCCTCCAGGTCCACTGGCCAAGGCACCACTCCGCGGCCTGTACCGTAATTCACATGGGCCCATAGCGCAGTTGGGAGCGCGCCTCAATGGCATTGAGGAGGCCGAGGGTTCGAATCCCTCTGGGTCCACCTTCGCGGTCAGCCTGGCGTGAATCCTCAGGCTGACCTTTTCCAATAGCTTGGCGTTGTACCGGAACAGTGCCCCTCGCGGGCCGGTAGGCCATCCGCCAGAGAACGGGGCCGGGAGCGCGTCATGAGCTCTCGCGCGGTGAAACCCCGCAGCGCAGCGGAGCGCATCAGGCCGAACTCGCCGGTCGGTCCCCACGGGGACCGCGCCCCGCCACACGGCGGCGGGTTTGCCCGTTATCGCTTCAAGCGCCTGGAGCACGATCCAGGAATCAGGGTGGTACCGCGAGGTTGCCCCTTCGTCCCTGAGCGAAGGGGTTTCTTATTTGTAGAGGCCGGTCGGCCTGGCCCGGCGTGGGGGGCGTAGGGCGACACGCCTTACCGTCGGCCGCATCGCACGTCAGTCTTATCGCTCGAGGATGTGATCCATGACGACCAAGAAGACCGCATCGAAGAAAACCAGCCCACGTGCTGCGTCGAGCCGAGGCACGGCTAAACGAACGACACCGGCCAAGCCCAGCGCACCGGCCGCGCGCGCGCGGAAGCCGCAGGCCTCCGCACGGCCGAAGGCCGCGCCGCGTCGGGCCTCCCCCCGCGCAGCCAAGGCCGCGAAGGCGCGCAGCACGGAATACCGGCCGCATGCATTTGAAGCAGCGTGGATGGCCAAGTGGGAGGCCTCCCATCTCTACAAGACCACCCCGGCCGACGAGCGGCCCAAGGCCTACATCCTCGATTTCTTCCCGTATCCCTCAGGCGACGGCCTGAGCGTCGGTCACTGCCGCAACTACGTGCCGACCGATGTTCTCAGCCGCTACCATCGCATGCGCGGATATAACGTACTACACCCGATGGGCTGGGACGCCTTTGGCCTGCCGGCCGAGAATGCGGCCATCAAGCTCAAGACCAACCCGGCCAAGCTCATCGAGCGCTTCTCGGCCAACTACAAGCGCCAGTTCCGATTGATCGGGATTTCGTTCGATTGGGATCGCGAGATCAACTCCTCTAAGCCCGAGTATTACCGCTGGACGCAGTGGATCTTCTTGCAGCTGTACCACGCCTGGTTCGATCCGCGCACGAAACGCGCGCGGCCGATCGCCGAACTTGAGGCGGAGCTGGCGCGGCGCGGGTCGGGCGATATCTCCGGCGCGAAGCCGGTGACCGCCGAGGCGTGGACGAGGATGACCCTCGCGCAGCAGCGCGATTATCTGGGCACGTTCCGCCTGGCCTATCGCGCACCGGCCGAGGTCAACTGGGATCCGGTGGATAAGACCGTACTGGCGAATGAAGAAGTCGTCGACGGCCGCGGCTGGCGCAGCGGGGCGCTCGTCGAGCGCAAGCGCCTGATGCAGTGGTTCTTCCGCATCACCGCCTATGCCGACCGCCTGCTGGCCGATCTCGACACGATCGATTGGCCCGAGCATATCAAGACCATGCAGCGCAACTGGATCGGGCGCAGCGAAGGCGCGGAGGTCGATTTTGCCACCCAGGCCGGGCCGCTGCGAGTGTTCACCACGCGGTCGGATACGTTGTGGGGCGCCACCTTCATGGTACTCGCGCCGGAGCATGCCGCCGTCGCGCGTCTCACCACTCCCGAGCAGCGCGCGGAAGTGGAGGCGTACGCCGCCTCCGCGCGGCGCATGAGCGAGGCCGACCGCACCGCGGCCGAGAAGGACAAGACCGGCGTGTTTACCGGCGCCTACGCGGTAAACCCGGTCGACGGCCGGCGCATCCCGGTGTGGGTGGCCGACTATGTGTTGAGCGGCTACGGCACCGGCGCGATCATGGCCGTGCCTGGGCACGACGAGCGCGACTTCGCCTTCGCCCTCAAGTATGGGCTGCCGATCCTGCCGGTCATCGATCGCACCGACGGGCTCGCCAAATCCTTCGCCCTGGGGGGGACGATGAAGGAGGGCTTCGCCGAGGCGCTGCACCGCGAGGCCATTCCGTTTGAAGAACGCCAGGGCTCGCTGTACATCACCATTCCGCCGGCCAAGGTCGAGCGCTACATTGAGATCGCCGCCCAACACGTGCGGCCGGATTCGTGGAACGAGGTGGTCGGCACGCGCTGGCTGTTCATCTTTTCCGACGGCATCCAGCGCTGGGACGGCATGGAAAGCGAGCAGCGTATTCTCGCGCGCTGTCATGCGCTCGAGCCGGACGTGCGCGGCCGACGCACCGTCATGGAGATGCTGCACGCGGTAGAGTTCTACCGTGACGCGTTGTACCACGCCGAGTACGGCGCTATGATCCACTCCGGCGATTTCAGCGGCACACCGGGCGAGACCGCGGTCGCCCGGGTGACCGAGTGGCTCGAGCGCGAGGGCAAAGGCGCGCGGCGGGTCAACTACAAACTGCGCGATTGGGGCATCAGCCGCCAGCGCTACTGGGGCACGCCCATCCCGGTCGTCCACACCGAGCAGGGCGAGGTGCCGGTGCGCGAAGAGGATTTGCCGGTGCGCCTGCCGGATGTGGACAGCTACGAGCCGACCGCCACCGGCGAATCGCCTCTGGCGACCATCCCCAAGTTCGTGAATGTCACCTTGCCCGACGGCACCCGTGGCCGGCGCGAGACGGACACGATGGGCACGTTCGCCTGCTCGTCGTGGTACTTCTTGCGGTTCGCGGATCCACACAACAAAGAAGCGGCCTTCGACAAGGAGCAGGCGGCTTACTGGCTGCCGGTGGATATGTACGTGGGCGGTGCGGAGCACGCGGTCATGCATCTGCTCTACGCTCGCTTCTGGACCAAGGTCCTGCACGACCTTGGGTTTGTGCCGTTTGTCGAACCGTTCAAGCGCCTGCGCAACCAGGGCATGATCCTGGCCCCCGACGGCAAAGAAAAGATGTCGAAGAGCAAGGGCAATGTGATCACGCCGGACGAGGTGATCGTGGAGTACGGCGCCGACGCGCTGCGCGCCTATGAGATGTTCATTTCCGAGTTCGAGCAAACGACGCCCTGGAACACGAATGGCCTGGCCGGCACGTATCGCTGGCTGCGCCGTGCCTGGGAGCTGCTGCTCACCCGCTCCTCGCCGCCCCCCGCGGATGAGACAACTCCGGCGCTTGACCGGGATCTGGCTCGCATCACGCACAAGACCATTCGCAAAGTTGCGGGCGATATCGAAGGCTTCCGCTTCAACACGGCTATCTCCGCGCTGATGGAATTCACAAATGCCATTGGCGAGGCGGCTGGCCGCCCGGTTTCGGCCGAGGTGTATCACCAGGCGCTGGATGCGCTGCTCTTGATGCTCGCGCCCATTGCTCCCTTCCTGGCGGAAGAAGTATGGCACCGATTGGCACGCAAGGGATCTGTGCACCAGCAGCGCTGGCCGGCGTTCGATGCCGCGCTCGCGGTGGATGAGACCATCACCCTTGTCCTGCAAGTCAACGGCAAAGTGCGCGACCGGCTGGTGGTGCCGGCCGACATCTCCGAGGCCCAAGCGCGCGAGATGGCGCTGGCTTCTGAATCGATAAAACGCTGGCTGGAGGGCAGGGTGCCACGCCAGGTGGTGGTGGTGAAGGGCAGGCTGGTCAATATCGTTGTCTGATGCGGCTGGCGGCCGGCGAAGAATCGCAGGCGCAACATGCGCATCGCACCTACAAGGGCTGCTCCTCCTGGGCAGCCCTTGGTCGTTTGTCGGTAAAGAGGCCCCGGCCACTTCCACTCCCGTCCTACGGCTTTCAACACACAGTGTGCCGCGCCTGCAATCGAGTACACGTGAGGCGGGTGTGCCCAATGCGGCCTTCATGCGCGTGCCGTCCGAGCGCGGGCAACCGTAATGCGTGTTGTGCCCTCTTCCAATGAGCATCGATAGTGCCTGGGAATTCCCTAATCCTTGTGGCCTGGGCCGACCTGCGCTACAATACGGGAAGCATGACCCAGTCTGTCGCATTCGATTTCGCCACCAAATCCCCCCTCGACACACTCCATCGCCTATCGCTCGAACTGGTTCGCGAGCGCGACCTGGAGATCGTATTGCGTCGCATCGCCGAAGCGGCGCTGGAGCTGCTCCGCGCGCGCTATGCGGCGATCGGGATTCCCGACGGCAATGGCGGGCTGGAACGCTTCGTCACCGCCGGCATGGCGCCCGAGGACGTGCGGCGCATCCCGCACCCGCCGGAGGGGCGCGGGCTGATCGGCCTGCTGCTCAAGGAGCGGCGCACGCTGCGTCTCGAGGATCTCACGACCCATCCCAACTCGGTCGGCTTTCCGGCCAACCATCCGTCGATGCGCACCTTTCTGGGCGTGCCGATCATGCTGATGGGGACCGGCATCGGCCAGATCTACGTTACCGAGAAGCGCGGCGGCCGGTCCTTCGACGAGGAAGACGAAAAACTGGGTGAGATGTTGGCGGCCTACGCTGCCGTGGCCATCGACAACGCCCGCCACTACATCCAGTTGCAGACCAAAGAGCGCGAACTCAAGCGCAGCAATGAAGAACTCGGCATTCTGAACAGCGTGGCTGCAGCCGGCGGCACGACGCTTGACCTGAACGAGTTGCTCGAGAAGTCGATGGAGGTCATTGCGCGGCACTACCAGGCCCAATCGGCTGAGGTCTTTCTGGACGAAGACCGCAATGGCGAGTTCCCGCTCGTGCTGCGGCGCGGCCAGCGACCGACCTCGGTCTGGAAGAGTGACCGGTTCCGCATCGGCGAGGGCGTCCTGGGGCGGGTTGCGGCGCGGCGCGAATTGCTCATCACCAACAAGGCGCAATCCGAGTCGGCGGGCCTCTCGGCCGACCTGGCCGACGACCGTTGTCAGTCCGTCATCTGCCTGCCGCTCGTATCCAAAGACCAGGTATTGGGCGTGCTCACGTTGGCCACCGACGAGCACTGGGATTTCGAACCGCGCCAGCGCCAAGTTTTCCAGTCGCTGGGCCTGACCATCGGCGAGGCGGTCGAGAACGCGCTGCTGCTGCGCAAGGCGCAGCGCCTGGCCGTGCTGGAAGAGCGCGAGCGCATCGCCATGGACCTGCACGATGGCATCATCCAGTCGATTTATGCCGTGGGGCTTACGCTTGAGGACGGCATGCTCAGCCTGGATGAGAACCCGGCCCTCGTGCGCGACCGGCTCGACAAGGCGATCGGCGGCTTGAACGCCGTCATCCGCGACATCCGCGCATATATCCTCGACATGAAGCCGCAGCGCATCGCCTACGACAACTTCTCCGAGGGGCTGCGGCAGCTCGCGCGCGAGTTCCGCGCGCAAACGCTGGCGCATGTCGACCTGCACATCTCCGATGGCGCGGTGGGTGCGCTCAGCCAGCACTCGACCAATGCCCTGTATCACATTGCCCAAGAGGCGCTGGCCAACGTGGCCAAGCATGCGCGCGCCACGCGCGTCAGGATTTCCTTCTCAAAGGATAACGAGTGGTACGGACTCGTTGTTGAAGACAACGGTCGCGGCTTCAGCCCGGAAGCCGAGAAGCGCATTCTCGGGCATGGGCTGACCAACATCGAAGAGCGCGCCCGAGCCTCGGGCGGCGAAGCGACGATCGTCTCCGAAAAGGGCAAAGGCACGCGGGTCCTGGTGCGCATCCCAGCCCGGGCCGAACCGCCGGTGCGCTAAACCTCGCACAAATCCCCTGATATTCGTGTTGTGGCGGCGGGCGGAGTGACACGTTGCCCGGAGCGCACGGACAATCATCACTTGGAAGGTTAACGGACGAACCTATACTGCTAGGCAAGGCGCTCGCAGACGGTGGGCGGCTGTGTGGAACCATGGATTTGCAGGTTTACCTCATTGAAGAGCACACACAGGTGCGCGAGGCACTGGCTGAGCGGCTCAGCAACATCGAGGGGGTTGAGCTGGTGGGGCAGACGGGCGACGCGCAGGACGCGCTGCGCGAGGTGGAGCGTCTGCGCCCGCAGGTGATCCTCATCGAGAGCAAGCGCGAGGATGGTCTGGGGCTTGAGCTTGTGCGCCAGGCCGCGCGCTCAGCCTGGAACCCGCAAGTGGTGGTGCTGACGACTTACGAGGTGGCCTGGGAGCGGCGCGCTGTGCGCCGCGCCGGCGCGCATGAGTATTTGCTCAAGGAGATTGACTCCGCGGAGTTGCTCAAGCGAATTCAAGCGCTGCCGCCGCGGAGTATGTAGAGCGCGCGGCCCCGATCGATACAAGCGAGCCCACGCGTGAATGAAGCGCGTGGGCTCGCCGTTTGAGGTGACCGCAATGAGCTAGGCGGGCAAATGCGGTTCGATCTTGGCGCGCAGGCGCTCGCGGGGTTGAAAGCCCGTCAGGCGTTCGGCCGGCTGCCCTGCCAGGAACAGGATCAGGGTGGGCACACCCAATACGCCAAACTGCATGGCCAGATCAGGGTCTTGGTCTACGTCGACCTGGCCCAACTTAAGCTTGCCGTCCCACAAGCTGGCAAGTTCTTTGAGGATCGGTTCGAGTTGCTTGCACGGATGACACCACTCGGCGCCGAACTCGACCAGCACCGGGGTCGGCGAGGCCAGGACCTCGGTGGAGAATGTATCTGCGGAGAAATGTACGAGATCAGTCATTCGCCCTCTACCAGAGAGCCTCCCTTCGGCGAATCGAGCGGACGGGGGTTGCGCACGCAACCCGGGCGGGAGACTCCCCGCCCGGACAATGAGATTCTACCATCCTCAGGGCCGGTCTGTCATCACCTTCTTCCATAGAGTGACAGGCTGTAGAGGAACAGGGGGATGCCTGAAGGCATGGGATTGGGAGAGGTGCGATGGGGAGTGGTCCATTTCGGTATGTAACTTTTCGTTTGACCACAGCTGCCTGCCGGCTTGCGCTCCCAAGGCTGACCTTGTCATTGACCGGTGAAGGCGATTCGGTGACCGCCCATGCGCGGTGGACGGGGTGATACCACGAACGATCGACCGTGTCGAGCATTTGCGCTTAGAATCGCAGTGTGTCTCCCGCCAAATCGGGGGCCTGGAGGCATCGGCGGAGGCTCGGGATCCGGGTGCAAAGTTCTTGACGGTGCGGCCCGCTAAGCGCGCATCCCAGCCTGCCTGCGAATTGCGCACTCCCGCGGTGATGGAGTCCCATGTCTTCTAATGCGGCAATCGAACTCCGCGACATCTTGCGCTACTACGACCTGGGCGAACTGACCCGGCTCGAGCGCAACGAGCGCGGCTTTGTCAACGCCAGCTTCGCCATTGACGTCGTGAAGGACGGCAAACCCGCGCGCTACTTCCTGCGCAAGTACAAGCGGGGCATCCGGGAGGAGGAGATCGAGTTTGAGCATTCCGTGATCGAGTGTCTGGTGAGGGCGGGCTCGCCGCCGGTCGCGCGTATGCACGCAACCCGTGAGGGGAAGACCTATCTTCACCGCTTCGCTGGCCCGGAGGATCGCGAAGGCGCCTTCTATGCCATTTTCGACTTCCTCCCGGATGAGGACCGCTACACCTGGGTTGGCCCGCGCTGCCTGCCTGCAGAGATCCGCAATTCCGGAATTGTCCAGGCGCAGTTTCACCGCGCCTTGAACGGATTCGTGCCTCGCGGTCAGCGCGCGGAATCCAAGATTCTCGATCTGTTGTCGGAAATGGGGCAGTATCTGGACGGGACTCCCCAGCGCTCGAAGAACACGGTCTTCGATGCGTGCCTGATCGAGCATCTCCCAATCCTGCGGCGCGACCTGCGGGAAACACTGGCCGTGCTGGGTGAGCCCGAGGCGCGCCGCATGCCGCAGATCATCATCCACTGCGATTACCACCCTGGCAACCTGAAGTTCCGCGGCTCCGAAGTCACCGGGCTGTTCGATTTTGACTGGTCGAAGGTGGATTTGCGTGCTTTCGACGTGGCCCTGGCCTTGTGGTACTTCTTTGCCACCTGGGAGGGCGAGCAGGACGGAGAGTTGCGCGTGGCGGAGGTGGCCTTGTACCTCGCCGCATATCAGAGTGCGTTGGCCGGGCAGCCGGGGCTTGCGCCGCTATCGGCCTCCGAGGGCCGCTACCTGCCTCACTTGATCAATGCTGCCAGCCATTACGTGCTCAATTGGACGGTACTCGACTTCTACAACAAAGATGTTGACCCGCAGGAGTACCTGACCTTCCTGCGCCACAGCCTCAACTTCACCCGGTGGTTCCGCGCACCGGGGCATTTGGAAAGCCTGCGCCATGTCATCGCGCCCCTGACGGCTCAGGCCGCGTAGACTCGCTGAGCCGACGCCCACCGACGGCAATCCTGGAATTCAAAGGAACGCGAGAGTCGTTCTTTCAGCGGAGAGGGTGAGATTTGAACCGACGGTGGCCCAAAGGGCGTCAACGGTTTTCGAGACCGCCCAGCATATGCTGGGCGGTCTCACGTGTGCCAGCCCTTGCGGGAGAACGAGTCGAGTCGATTTGCGTTCATCCGCCGCGCGCGATCCGGGCCGCGGAGAAGGCGCAGGCGCGCACGACGGCTGAGCGCGGTTCGGTGGACGGCCCGGCAGAGAACCTGCCCGGTCTACTCGGCCCTGCGTAGCCGGGCTATGTGCCGTCCTTTCGCGGCCAGTGGGCAGCACTGAACGTCGCGAGCGGAACGAGCACAACGGCAGTGACGATCACGGCCCAGATGTTCAGGTTGAAGCGCAGCAGCGGATCGGCCACCCGGCCCAGCCGCCCGATGAAGTCGATGTACATGGCCGACAGCGGGGCCAGCTCGTCGGCAGCGACCCGGTCGAGCGTGTCGTCGTCGTCAAACAGCCACACCGGTCCGCTGATCAGGCTGGAGACGGGATAACCTGCGAGGGCGAACATCCCGGCATCGGTGGGAACCCCCAGCGGCGTGCCGGTGGGGAAGAGCAACATGCGGTACGTGTCATTCCTGGCCACCGACCCGGCCAGAGCCGACACCATCACGGGGTTCTCGAATATGAAATCGCCGCGCGGCTCGACAAGGCCGGCTGGCGCGGCAGGCGGGTTGTAGTCGTCGGCGATGTGCTCGATGGCAATATCGACTACCAGCCTGGACATGATATCGCCAGTGTGCGCCTCCATGAAGGCGGTGTTTGCAGGCGCGCCGATCATGTGCGAGCCTCCGAAGAAGAAGACCATGGTGTGTTCGCGCTGGTCAGCGGGCAGCTGGGCATAGTAGCGGGCCAGGCCCAGCACCATCCCAACGCCGCCCGAATCCTCGATGGCGGAGTTCCAGGGAGCGTCGTAGTGGGTGTGCACCATCACGATGTCGTCGCGCCGACCAGGCAGGACGCCATAGACCGTCCAGGCTGTGCCGCCGCTCTTCGAGACGTCGGCGTCAAGCACCAGCCGGGCGTGGGTGGTCCCGGCCTGGATCTGTTCGATCAGGCGCTGACCGTCCTCATCACGCACGTACAAACCCGGCACTGGTCGGATCTCGCCGTCGTAGGGGGCGTAGTAGGTGAAGGCTCCCATCTCGGGATACTCGTGGAGGATGCCCACCAGCCCGGCGGCGCCGTGCTCTTCGGCCAGGGCGGAGGCTTCGAGCACCGGCCAGCCGATCGGGTAGGGATGCGACCATCCCTCGGCCGTGTTGTTCGGATCATAGGCCATGAAGGTGAAGAGCTTCATCTGATCCCAGCTGATATTCGTCGCCGGGAGGTCGACCAGCACGATTCTGCCCGCCACAGCGGCTGCGGCGAAGTTCTCTTCGGTCGGCTCGCCAACGTAGACCAGCTCTCCCTGGACACCATCTGAACCTGTGGGGCCGCTGTAGGGGTAGAAGAATGTCTCCGGCTGCCACGCCTCGCCGGCCGGTTCGACGGTCAGGCTCCAGGCATTCTCTTGCCATAGGTCAAAAGTATACGGCTCGACATTCACGTCCTCGAAGCCAAACGACTCGAGCTGACTGACAACATAATCTCGAGCCTGCTCGGCGGCGGGCCAGCCGGGGCGGCGGATGCCCATCTCGTAGACATCGGTGATGTAGCCGAAAACCTCGTCCTCGGTTGGGGCTTCCGGCCCGCCGGAGGGGCGAGCGGTGGCCGGGGCGGTGGTCAGCGCGATCAGGAGGACCGGGCCAAGCACGGCCAGCGCGAGGAACGCGGCAGCGCCCGCTGCAAAGGCGGTCCCGCTGGGCGCGGACGGTCGGTTGAGGCCCAGGCGCCGGCCTCCGACCCACAGTGCCAGGCCGCCGACAAGGAAGACTACCGCTCCCAGGATGTATCCCCTGCCGCCTGAGAGGGTCGCCGGAAGCGCAAAGAGTCGCACCAGGATATGAAGGTCAATCAGCGCCGCGAGCAGTGCCTGGAGGCCGAACCAGATCCCGACGCTCACCGCCAGGCGCCCGGCGATGGCCGCCCAGCTCGTCTCATTGTGGTAGAGGAGCCAGGCGAGGAGGAGCAGGATCACCGGCGGGAAGGCCGCGTACCAGGCGGTGATGATCGCCAGCGGGACGCTCGACTTGTCGAGGAGAAGGGCGAAACCGAAAGGCAGAGCAGAGAACAGGATGCTCAGAACGAGGAATAGCACAATCTGCCAGACCCATGATCGGGACCGCTGCTTGTTCATCGCATCTCTCCTTGGTGAAGGGGCATGGATGATTGATGCCTGGATGCTCTTCACGTGGTTGCAGCGTGCTCAGAAGACTATATGTCAGGCTTCCCAAGAGCGCAAATGGGTCACGCAACTGACCAAGTGCCCATATTCTTGGCCTGCTCAGACTCCTGATCGTTTAGAAGACATTCTTCAAGAAGATCCGCGAACCGTTCGAGTCTTGTGTCGCTGGAGAGAACTTCCGCCAATTGAAAAGAAAAGGCTCCTCCGACGTGTGCTCGGAGGAGCCTGCGTGCAGGCATACTCTCTGGTGCCATCCAACAGACTGTTTCGGTTCTGCGCCTGCTGAGATAAGAGAAGGGTTGGCAATAGCGGAGAGGGTGGGATTCGAACCCACGGTGGCCCAAAGGACCACAACGGTTTTCGAGACCGTCCCATTCAACCGCTCTGGCACCTCTCCCGCGCGGATTATATCGCAGCTCAGGCCAGATCGGCGGTGTCGAACACCGTGCCGCGGTCGGGATAGCTCAGCGGCGCACGCAATCCGTCGGCCGTGAGAGCTTGCATCAAGACAGCCGCCGATTTCTCTTCGCCATGCACCAGGAAGACCGAGCGCGCGGATGCGCCACCCTGGCGTGCGTACTCGCGCAGAAAGTCCTGCCCAGCATGAGCCGAGAAGCCGCCGATGGTGACCACCTCCGCCCGGCGCACGTGCTCTTCACCGAAGATGCGCACGGTGTCGGCCTTTTCGGCCAGCCGCCGTCCGAGGGTGTAAGGCGCCTGCCATGAGACGATGAGCACGGTGTTACGAGAGTCCCCAATCGTGTTGCGCAGGTGATGCACAATCCGCCCGCCTTCGGCCATGCCCGAGGCAGACAGAATGATCATCGCATCATGGCGGTCGTTGAGCGCTTTCGACTCCTCCACCGAGCGGGTGAAGGTGACCAGGTTGAAACCGAGGGCCTCGTCTGCGTCGCCGCGCGCCAGGAGCTGCTTGGCCTCGTCGTCGTAGCACTCGGTGTGGGCGCGGTAAACCTCCGAGACCCCAGTGGCCAGCGGGCTGTCGACAATGATCGGCAGCTTGGGGATCTCGCCCTGCACGATCATATTGCGCAGGTCATACACAATCTCTTGCGTTCGGCCGATGGCGAAGGAGGGAATGACGACCTTGCCGCCACGGCGGTAGGTGCGCAAGATCGCATCCCGCAGTTCCAGGTACGCCTGGAACAGGTCCCGGTGGGGGCGGTCGCCATAAGTCGATTCCATGATCAGGAAATCGGCCGCCGGGGGCAGCGCGGGGTCCCGCAGGATCGGCAGGTGACGCCGGCCGATGTCGCCCGAGAAAACCAGCCGCCACGTTCGCCCGTGATCTTCGATCTCGAGAAGGATGCCGGCCGAGCCCAGGATGTGCCCGGCCTCGAAGAGCGTCGCCATCACGCCGGGCGCCACCTCGAATCGTTGGTCGTAAGGACGCGCGGTGAGTAGCGGCAGCACCGCCTCCGCGTCGGCTTCGGTGTACAGCGGCTCGACCGGCGGCCAGCCCTTCTCGGCGTTGCGCTTGCTCACGAATTCGGCGTCGTATTCCTGGATGCGCGCCGAGTCGCGCAGCACGAGTTCGGTCACATGCGCGGTCGCCTGGGTGGCGTAGATTCGCCCGGTGAAGCCCTGCTTCACCAGGCTGGGCAGGTTGCCGCAGTGGTCGAGATGGGCATGCGAGAGCACAACCGCTCCCACCTCGCTCGCCGGCAAAGGCAGGTGGGCATTGCGCTCGGCGGCTTCGGCCCGCCGTCCCTGATACAGGCCGCAATCGAGGAGAAGCGTGGTGCCGTTGACCCGCAGGATGTGCAACGAGCCGGTGACGGTGTGGGCCGCGCCCTGGAATTCAATCCTCATGGCTTTCCTTTTGGACCCGGGCCCGGATCAGCACCTGAAGGATCTCGTGTCCATATTTCGTCAGGCGGTGTGGGTCCAGCCCCGGAATGGCTTGCAGGGCGCTCATCGTCCCTGGGGCGCGCTGGGCGATCTGCCACATGGCGTCGCGATTGAGGATGACATCCGATTCCACGCCGCGCTCTGCCGCGCGCTGCTTGCGCCATTTGCGCAGCGCTTCGTGGCGCGCGCGCACGATCTCGCTCGGCGCTTCCCGAGGGGGCGGCGCGGGCAGCCTGGCAGTTGAAGCGCGTTGGACGGCTTCCACAAGCGCGGCCCCCCAGCGCTGCACGTTGGCCGGGCTGAGCCCGGGCACGTCGCTGAGTTCGGCCAGCCCGGCCGGGTTCGCTCGGGCGATCGCGACCAGCGTCTCGTCCGAGAGAATCTTGAAGGGCGGCCGGTCGAGACGTTCCGCCTCTGCTTCGCGGAAGAGGTGGAGAGGCAGGAGCACCGCGCGTTCGGAGCGCGTGAGGTCGAACACTCCCTTGACCTTCCACAGGCCGGTCTCGCGTGGCGCCTCCGGCGCGGGTATCGAACGCTCCGCCACCCGCCGGAAATCCTCCTGGACCTCTTCCCAAAGCCCGGCCTCGCGCAAGCGGGGTTCAAGGCGCGCGCGCAGCGCCAGCAAGTGGTGAGTGTCAAGGCGCGCGTATTCGAGTTGGTCGGCGGGCAAGGGGCGCACACCCCAGTTGGCCCGCTGGAAGCGCTTGTCGAGTTCGAGGCCAAGTTCCTTGCGCAAGAGCGCACCCAGTCCGGTCCCGTCCTCGCCCAGGGCGCGGGCCGCGACCATTGTGTCGAAGATGTGGGTGACGCGGAAGCCGTAGTCGCGCCGCAGGCAAATCAGATCGTACTCGGCGGCGTGGAAGACTTTCTCGCGGGCGGGGTCGGCCAGGATTGGGCCGAGCGGAGAAAGGTCGGGCAAAGCAAGCGGGTCAACGAGCATGTCTTCGCTGGGGGTGGAGAATTGCAGCAGGCACACCCGCTCGCGGTAGGCGAACAGGCTATTCGACTCGGTGTCGACGGCGAGGCGCGGCTCGCGGCGCAATCGGTCACAGGCCTGGAGCAGCGCGTGAGGGGTCTGAATAAGGAGGGGATTGTCCATTCCTGGGCCGCGACGTATTATACGCCTTGCATGATGACGCTTCGAATCGCTGGATCTCGCTTGGTAAGAGGATGATTTTTGTCGATTTCTCGCAGGACGGTTGGCACTACGAGTTGACCTGTCTCGAAGTTACCCTATCGAATGAAGAGAAATTCGTTAGCCTTTGTCAGACTTCGCAATTGAGGAGATGGACGGATGGCCGTTCGAGGCCGAGTCGTCATCAGTGAAATCTTCTGCAAAGGATGCGAGCTGTGCGTCAGCGCCTGCCCGCAGCAGGTGCTTGAGATCGCAGCCGACCGGCTGACGACCAAGGGTTTCCACCCGGCGCGCCTCAAGGCGGAGGGTTGCACCGGCTGCGCCATTTGCGCGCTGGTCTGCCCGGAAGCTGCCATCACCGTCTATCGCGAGGTGCTGGCGCGCCCCGCGCCGGCCGCCGCATAGGAGCTCAGCATGCCGCGAGAACTGCTCAAGGGCAACGAGGCCATGGCGGAGGCCGCCATCCGCGTCGGACTGGAGGCCTACTTCGGCTACCCGATCACGCCTCAGACCGAGATCCTCGAATGGATGTCGCGGCGCATGCCCGAACTCGGCCGAGTGTTCGTCCAAGCCGAGAGCGAGCTGGGCGCGGTCAACATGGTCTACGGCGCCGCGTGCACCGGAGCGCGGGTTATGTCGTCCTCCTCCAGCCCGGGCGTCAGCCTGATGATGGAAGGCCTCTCGTACATCGCCGGCACCGAGCTGCCGGTGGTGCTCATCGACATCATGCGCGGCGGGCCGGGCCTGGGCAACATCGCGCCCTCGCAGGGCGATTACAACCAGATGGTGCACGGTGGCGGCCACGGCGATTACCACCCGATCGTGCTGGCTCCGGCGACCGTTCAGGAGGCCGTGGATCTGACGGTGGAGGCCTTCGACCTGGCTGAGAAGTATCGCAATCTTGTCTTCGTCGTCGCGGATGGAAACGTCGGCCAGATCATGGAGCCGGCGGAGCTGCCGGCGATGCGCGAGGTGAAACGCGCTACGCCAGAATGGGCCCTGACCGGCGCCGAGGGACGCGAGCGACGCTTTCTCTCTTCCATCTACATCGATCCGGTCTACGAAGAAGTCACGAACAAACGCCTGCAAGAGCGTTGGCTCGAAATCCAGAAGAACGAAGTGCGCTTCCGCGAATACTATCTGGACGACGCGGATTTGGTCGTGGTCGGTTTCGGCACGGCGGGGCGCATCGCCCTCTCGGCCGTGCGTGCGGCGCGCGCCGAAGGAATCCGGGCGGGGCTCATGCGGCCGGTCGCGCTCAGCCCGTATCCCTACACGGCAATCGACGAACTCGCCACGCGTGCCTCGGCCTTCCTGGTGGTGGAGATGAACGCCGGCCAGATGCTTGAGGACGTTCAGCGGGCGGTGGCCGGGCGTGTGCCCGTGGATTTCTATGGCCGCATGGGCGGCATGGTGCCCTTCCCGGATGAAATCCTGGACGAGATTCGCCGCGTGGCACGAGAACCTCGCATGCAGGCGGATCCCCGCGTGGAGTGGCTCAAACGATTGGAAAAGGTCCTTCCTCACTAGGAGGCATAGCGCATGGCGGCGACGGAACAACTTGTTTACGAACGGCCGCACTCTCTCTCCGAAACGCCCAACAGCTACTGCCCGGGCTGCACCCACGGCGTGGCGCATCACCTGATTGCCGAGGTGCTGGATGAGATGAACTTGCGCGAGCGGACAATCGGCGTGGCGCCGGTGGGTTGCTCGGTGTTCGCCTACAACTACTTCAACATGGATTTCGCCGAGGCCGCCCACGGCCGCGCCCCAGCGATGGCCACCGGTCTCAAACGCTTGCAGCCTGGGCGCATCGTGTTCACCTATCAAGGGGACGGCGATCTGGCCTCGATCGGCATGGGCGAGATCGTGCATGCCGCCGGGCGCGGGGAACTGATCACGGTCATCTTCATCAACAACGCCAATTACGGCATGACCGGCGGGCAGATGGCGCCGACCACGCTGCCCGGTCAGAAGACGACCTCCTCACCCTACGGGCGAGACGTCGAGACGGCCGGGTACCCCATCCGCATGGCCGAGCTCCTGGCGACGCTGGAGGGTGCGGCCTACGTCGTGCGCCGCAGCCTGCACGACCCGAAGAACATCCGCCTGGCGAAGAAGGCGCTGCGCACGGCCTTCGAGGCCCAGGTGCGCGGGCTGGGGTTCTCGATGGTCGAGCTGCTCTCGACCTGCCCCACCAACTGGGGGCTTACGCCGCTCGAGGCGCTCACGTGGCTCGAGCAAAACATGCTGCCGGCCTTTCCCTTGGGCGATTACAAGGTGGCGCCGTCGTTGGCGAGCGCTCGGCCTTAAGCGCACGAGGAGTGGCGGACCGCGGAGCGAGGCATGCAGACTGAGATTATCATCGCGGGGTTTGGCGGGCAGGGGGTTCTCTTCGCAGGCGAAGTGCTGGCCTACGCCGGCATGGATGCCGGCCGGGTGGTCACGTGGATTCCCTCCTACGGGCCGGAGATGCGTGGTGGCACGGCCAACTGCACGGTGATCATCGCCGACGAGGAGATCGGCTCGCCACTGGTGCGCAACCCGCAGGCGGTGATTGCCATGAACCTGCCCTCACTCGAGAAGTACGAACCGCTCGTGAAGCCCGGCGGGGTTCTTGCGGTGAACGCCTCGATGGCCAATCGGACTGCCGTGCGGACGGACATCACTTCGGTGGCGCTGCCGGCTAACGAGATGGCGGAGGCGCTTGGCAATCGTCGTCTGACGAACATGATCATGCTCGGCGCGCTCCTCGCGCGCCTGCCGGTGCTTACGCTCGAAAGCATCGAGCAGGCCATGGCGGCACACCTGCCCGAGCGGCATCGCTCACTCTTGCCGGTCAACTACCAGGCACTGCGTCAGGGTGCCGCCGCAGCAGGCTGAGCGTTCGCACCCAATCGATGCGATCCATCGCAACCACCAGGACGGGAGTTCCCGTCCTGTGTTCTTGTACTCCCAAGAGACAGGCTGTCCCCCGGCCGGTTGCCATTGAAGAATGCCGTATTGATATATCATTGACGCTTGGCCAAGCGTCCCCGCTCACAGATGCAACCCAGCCCACATCGCCGGCCCGCGCCAGGGTCCCCTTCTTGGCGCTTTGCGTTCCTAAGAAGGAGCGAATCCAATGACCACCAGCAGGCGCCCGGGTTCCAGCAGAACCTGGCTTCAGACGCTGGTCGTGCCTCTGCTGGCGGCCACCTTCACCGCCATGGCCTGCCAGCTGACGACGCAGTTGCAGCCCGATTCGCTCTCAACGAGTTTGATCTCCGTCCAAGATGTCGACCCCGACCAGGACGGTGTGCCAAGCTCGAGGGACAACTGCCCCCTTACGCCGAACACCGACCAGGCGAAGAATGAGAAGCGCCTCATCGGCTCTGCTTGCGAAGACCTGCTGCCGAGTGGATTGGCCATTCCCTATGCCCAGGGCGTGATTCAAATCCAACTCGATGCAGGCGGTCGTCCGACGCGGATAGCCACAGCGGCACTCACACTCGGTATCGCATGGACGGACAATGCCGGCACGCTCGATTTGACGCTCGAGGCGGGGGATAGTGCACGGGAATTCACGCTGCAGGTAGACTTTGCAGATGTGGCGATCCTCGAGGCCGCCCAGGCGGTGGCGGCCGCCTCCAAGGCGGACACTGCATTCATCCGATCGTGGGTTGCGGACCATCCGGGCTGGGTGCTTGCGATCGCGACGGGCAGCATGGCACCACTGCTTTCTCCGCGATCCTTGAATGGGATTCCCGGAGAGGGCATTGCGCTCGTTTCCTACCCCAGGCAGCAAGCTCGTGAGGACGTGGAGTTGTACATTGGTGAGTTGAGCGTGATCGCGGCTATCGCCTTTGCCAACTACCATGACTACGCTGCGGCGCAACCCGAACTTGATCCAGCCACGTCCGCCGTGCGCAACCAACTCATGGATGTTGCCGTGGCGGTGTCGCGGGCGGCAACTGAAGAGATCGGCCGCTGTCAGCCATGGACGACCAGTTGTCACTACAAGGGGACGCCCGGGACCTGCACATTTCCTTCTCTGGGAAGGCAGGTCTGCGTTCAAAGCGGTGACTTGGAATGCATTGCGCTTGGGGGAAGGTTCGACCCGGGCGGAAGCTGCCCCGGGGCCTGTTGGGCCGCCACGGAGAATCTCCCTCCGTGGTGCGCTCCCACCGACCAGAGGACATGTGAGGCCCTGCCCGGCCAGTCCAACATACCTGGGAGAGGGTTCTCTCTCACCGCGGTCTTTTGCCCGGATCGGAGTTGCTCCGACCCGCTCTGCAAACCGGACGAGTTTCCGGGGAGAGTGCCGTGAGCCGCCACCAGCCCGGGCGCGGCCCCGCAACGATTCACGGCCTCGTCGCGAATCAATGAGGTCACCCTACGGTCACGCCAGTCAGGTGCTTCAGTTGTCCTCGACCGGCTCCCGGCGTCAGTCCCTCATGCTCATCGCGCGTCCTGCTCGGCCTTTGAGAAGCGCCCCCTTCGCTTGTGACGCACGAGGCGACCTGACCGGGCAGGGGAACCAGGCGTTGCACAATCAACGGTTCGTGGCGTCCGCTTCACTTGCGCATTCCCGGTCCATGCCTAGAATCGAGTGCGAACCACGGATGATCGTCCTCATCGTCATTCAACTTCTCAAGGAGGGATCCTGCGATGAAGTCCCCACTTCGAACTGCCCTTCAGCTTGCCGCGTTGTTCGTGCTCTTTAGCGGGGCGGTGTTCGTAGGCCGTAGCCTGCCTCTCCCGCAATTGGCGCAGGCCGCGCCGATCGAGCCGGCTGAACTTGCCAGACCCCTCTCAGCCCCCAGTTGGGGTTCTTGCGGCGCTCTTCTCGAGGTGAGAGTCATCAATTACCCGGAGCCGGGCAGAGTGGAGATCAAATGCACCAACCTCATTGATGGCGTCCAGTACCTGGCCTTCAAGGGTGACGACCAGGCCACGGCTTCCCGCCTCCTGAGTCTCTTCAACACATCGATGGCGACTGGAGTCTCCCTCAGTCTGTACTGGGTCGTAGATGACTCCAGCTCCTGGGGTTGCCCCCCGGCTTCCTGCCGCATGCTCGAGGGCGCGAGGCTGATTGCGCCATGAAGACTCCGACGAGGCAAAACCTCGGAGGACCGGCATTTCAATGCGCGGTGGTCTTGGCCGGCCTCCTGTTGGGTTTGTTCCTTGGCCCGCCGAGTTCGCCGTCTCATGTTCGGGCGCTGGATAACCGCATGCGCGGACTTGCTTTGCCGGGCCCCGGAGAATTGAGCGTCGTGGTGAACGCCATACTCTACGACGTGGTCACGTTTGGTGCAGACCTGCCGGTCATCTTGAACAACGCGCCATGAACCTGTACTCACGGCGAGGGAGCGCTGACATCGAAAACGAGAACATGAAGGGGCTGCCCATACGTGGGCAGCCCCTTTGTGTTTGGTGTGATGCCGTGAGGCCTCAGATGCGATGCGCACCGACACCGACCCCTTCGCGCGTGCGCGGCCATCCGTGCGAATACCTCGCGCGCACGGTCAAGCGTAAGGCGTGCTATGCCCTCTTCATGCCCCTGAGCTAAGCCGCGCTCTTCTTCGGGAAGCGGCTGAGCACCGTGGCGGGTTCGGGCAGCGTCACGCGCTCCCCCAGCTTGAGCTCCTTGCGCGCCTTCTCGGCCTTGTCGGAAGCCGACTGGAAGACGGCGACGGGCGTGCCCTCGACCGCGTACTTGCGTTCGAGGTAGGCCTGACCGAGCAAGAACCCTTCGGCGTCCACTGCGCAGCTTGTCACGTGTCCGATCACGCGGCCCTTGTCGTCCACGAGCGGGTCGCCCTGGTGGGCCATGCGCACGCCTTTCTTCGCGAAGCGGAAGCGGGCCACTTCACCGATGCGCTTCTTCTCCTGCTCGAGGTAGGCCGCGCGGCCGATGAACCACGGCTTGTTCGTCTTGACGTACGAGCCGAAGGCGGAGTCGCCGACGGTGTAACCGAAGGGACCGGCCATCTCGTGCCCGTAGAGCGGCAGGCCGGCTTCGGTGCGCAGCGAATCGCGCGCGCCCAGGCCGACCGGTTTGATGCCGAAGGGCGCGCCGGCCTTGAGCAGCGCCGCCCATATTTCGGCTGCGCGCTGCGGATGCACGAACAACTCGAAAGCCATGGCTTCGCCGGTGTAGCCGGTGCGCGAGACGATCAGGTCGAACCCGCCCACCGTCGCGTCGCACAGGTCGGTGCGCTTGAGGCGCTTGATGCGCGCCGCGGTGGGGCCGTCCGCGCCGAGCGCAAGCAGGATATCGCGCGACTTGGGCCCTTGCAGGGCCAAGTCCACGCGCATCTCGGCGCCGGCCGCGGGGTCGCGCAGGTTGCGCAGCGTCACGCCCTCGCGGGCGGGCGCCTTGGCCCACGGGCGGGCGCGATCGATACACACCTCGCCGCGCCGCACGGCGTTCATCCAGGCCCAGTCTTTGTCGTCGTTGCTGGCATTGACCACGATTAAGTACTTCTCTTCGCCACGGCGGTAGATCATCGTGTCGTCAATGACCTTGCCATCCGGGTCGAGGTACTGGGTGTAAAGTGACTGGCCGATGGCCAGGCTTGCGACCTCATTGCCGCAGACCGTATCCAGGAAGGCGCAGGCACTCGGGCCAGCGGCTTCCCACACGCCCATGTGCGAAACGTCGAACAGGCCGGCCGCATTGCGCGTGGCCACATGCTCTTCGAGCACGCTCGTATACCAGACAGGCATCTCCCAGCCGGCAAACGGCACGATCTTCGCGCCCAGTGCCTTGTGCGCCTCGAACAGCGCGGTGCGCTTGAGCGGCGGGTCGGCGGGTTCGTTCCACACGAAATCGGGCAAGGGCTTGCCCGCCTTGGGCGCGGGCAGGGGGGCGGCGAAGAACGGACGCGACGCGTCCACCGCCTCGCCCTTGGCCGCGGCGAGCTTGGGCGCCTGCTTCTCTTCTTCGATGATCACCGGGCCTGGCGGGCGCCGGACGATGTCCGGGTCGAAAGCCACAAAACCGTCCGAGAGATCGCGCAGCCAGGCGAGTGCCAGTGAGGCTGAGGCGGCCGGCACTCCAAGATGGAACACCTCACCCGCTGAGCGGCCGAGGGTGGCCTCGATCGCCGCGGCGGGCAGCGCGAGGAGGGTCTTCTGCGTTTGGCCAACCGGGAGCGCGTACACATCGCTCGAGGTTGCCCAGTACAGAAACTCGCGGGCGTTCGCGCCGCGCACCGACACGCTGACCGGCTCTTTGCCTGTGTGCGGCGAGTCGGAATAGAAGAAGTGGGGGTAGCCATGCTCGCCGGGCTTGTAGTCGGCCCCGGCCTCGTGCGCCAGGTCCCGCACCTTGAGGCGCGCCGCATCCAAGGCCGCGAAACCCACCTTGGCCCGCAGCACCCGACCGCGCCGCGTGCTTGAGTAGTAATGGGGCTGGCAGGCATTGAGCACCTCGGCCATCAGGTCGCCCAACCGGTCGATCTCGGGCTCACGGAACCCGCGCTGTGTGACCCACGGGGTGCCCATGCGCAGGCCGGAGGGATTGTTGGCCGAGGTGTCGCCCGGGATGGTATTGCGGTTGACCACAATGCCGGCCAGGTCGAGGATGCGCGCCGCCATATCCCCCGAGAGCGTGGCGCCTTGCTCGCCGACGATGGATTTGGTGTCGATGTTCAAGAGGTGCGTGTCGGTGCCGCCGAATGGAACGCGGAAGCCGTGACCCTCCAGGCGCTGTGCCAGTCGCGCCGCGTTGCGCACGATCTGCGCCTGCAGTTCGTGGAAGGCCGGCGTGCGCGCGTGCTTGAACATGACCGCCATCGCAGCGAAGACGTTGACGTGTGGGCCGCCCTGCTCGCCGGGAAACACCGCGCGGTCGAGGCGCTTGGCGAGGCTGGGCTCCGTCGTCAGGATGCAGGCGCCACGCGGGCCGCACAGGCTCTTGTGTGTGGTGAATGTGATCACGTGCGCGTGGCCGACCGGCGAGGCGATCACCCCCGCCGCCACCATCCCCGCAATGTGGGCGATGTCCGCCAGGAAGTAGGCGCCGACTGAATCCGCAATCTCGCGGAAGCGCGCCCAATCCGGGACCCACGGGTAGGAGGAGAACCCGGCGATGATCATCTTCGGCTTGTGTTGTGCGGCGAGCGCGGCCACCGCCTCATAGTCGATGCGCTCCGACTTCGGGTCCACCGTGTACGAGACGATGTTGTAGTAGCGCCCCGAGCGGTTGACCGGCGAGCCGTGCGAGAGGTGCCCGCCGTAAAAGAGGTTCATGCCCATCACCGTGTCGCCGGGGTTGACCAGCGCGTGGTACACGGCGTTGTTGGCCGGCGCACCCGAAAGCGCCTGCACGTTGACCAGCAGCCGTTCGGCCGGGATGGCCGCTGTGGCGAAGGCCTCCGCGCAGCGCCGGCGCGCGAGCATCTCGGCCACGTCGGCGTATTCGACGCCTTTGTAGTAGCGCGGGTCCGAGAAGCGTCGGTAGTCGCCCAGGCGCGCGGCGTAATCGAGGATGGCCGGTTCATCGAAGAGGCGGCTGGCCTCATCCGGGTAGCCTTCGGCATAGATGTTCTGGAAGCGGCTGCCGAGTGCCTCGAGCACGGCTTGCGAGGTTGTGCTCTCGGAGGGGATGAGAATGATCTTGCGTACCTGCCGCTCGGCCTCGAGCTGAACAAGTTCGTGCACGGCGGGGTCGACTTCATGCAGCGTGCCGCGAACAAGGAAGTCCTTCATGCGTAACTCCGTAACCGAGGTGCCCGGGCGTGTGCCGGGGGATAACTGCGATGCGTCGCGTGCGGGGGCGCTGGTGGGCGGAACAGGACTCGAACCTGCGACCTCATCTTTGTAAAAGATGCGCTCTAACCAACTGAGCTATCCGCCCCGCGGCGCATTATACCGCGGGCACCCCGACCTCTGCTGAATGGCGCGGCGCATGGCCGAAATCGCGAGCTTCAGCGAGGACATTCGTGCACGAGTGGCGTGCGGATGAACGCTGGCCTGAGGGCCCGAGTGCTCGCGATCTGCCGCACAAGAGGTGCCCCGGACCGCATGCTACAATCGCGCGGGTTAGACACTGCTGCGCCGCTCACCGCCTTGTGAGGCTCGGGCAGGGAATACGGAGTGAGTCGGCAGCGCGGCGTGCTGGCTCTGGGCCTCGAGATTGCGCCGAAAAGACCGGCGAGGGGTCGACCGCGCCCGCTTCCGAAGCGTGGGTTGTTGTTCGGTTCTCTCGCCAATCTCGGCGATGAACGGGCTGCGGGGTAACGAGATCACGGCCTTGGACGGAATGACCTCAGACGTCGACTCAGTTTCGGGCGTGCGCAATGCCGGCTGGCTCGTGGCATTGCGCGTTTTGCATCTGGCGAGCGGCGTCGCTTTTGCCGCGATCATCCCGCGCCTGATGGGGCGGGCAGACTACGGGCGCTACGCGCTGCTGACCTCCATCGCCGATTGGTTCGTGCTGGCCGCGGGCCTGGGGTTCGTGCAAGTCTTCGCTCAGCGCGCACCGCGCTTGTTGGCTGGCGGGTACGTGGGCGTCGTGCGCAAGTTGTTCGGGCGCTTGCTCGCCATCCGTCTCTTTGCCAGCACCCTCCTGGCCATCGGCTATTTCATCATCCTGCGCTTGTGGCTGGCAGACCTGCCGCAGCTGGCGATCGCTGCCCTGGCCGCTGCGATCTTCGTGGACGCCATGACGGGCGTCGTATTTGCCATCTTCATCGGGCTGGGGCAAGCGGCCAAATGGGGCCTACAAGAGGTGGCCAATCGCTGGCTGGCCATCGGCCTGCTCGCGCTTGGCTATCGGTTAGGCGGGCTTGTCGGCGCCACGCTCGCCCTGCTTCCGGTATATGCCATCACCGCCGGCCTGGGACTGGTGCTCGCCCGCGACTTCGTCCGCCCGTCGGAGATGCGTCCGCACTGGAGAGGATCGCTCGCGCATCTGCGGTTCGGCGCGGCCTACTTCGTGGGGACGCTTTTGCTCTCGATCAGCCAACGCAGCGGCGAGGCGCTACTGCGCGCAGCGACCGGTGACTATGAGCAGGTGGCCCTTTTCGGCGTCGCCTATTCCTTGTATCTGATGTTCGAGTCCAGCCTGGGGGCCGTGTCCTTCGCGTTCGCGGCGCCCATCGCCGCGCTCGCCGCGCGCGCGGAGGAAGATGCGCAGCGCGCCTGGATGGACCGCCTGCTGCGCGTCTTCACTGTGGGGGCGATGCTCTTCCTGTTGGGCGGGGTGCTGCTCGGCGCGGATGCGGTGCGGCTGGTTGTCGGCCCGTCCTATGCCGAGTCCGCGGTCGTGCTCATGCCGTTGCTGGCGGCTGGCGTCCTGCAGGTTCCGGCCGTCCTGGCGCGGCTGGTCTCCATCACGCACGGTCGCCCGAAAGACGCCGCTCTGGCTGCGGCGGTGCGGTTGGTGGGCATGTGGGTGCTCGGGTACGGGCTGGCGGCGATGTGGGGCGGGGTGGGAGCGGCGCTGGCGGTCCTTGGGGCATCGCTTGCGTATGCAGCGGTATTCACCTGGCGTGCGCGGCGGGTGCTGAGATATTCGATGACCGGGTGGCTGAGGGCCGTGCTGCTTGGCTTGCCCTTCCTCGGTCTTATCTTCCTGCGCAGCGGTCTTGGGCGCAACGTGGAGCTGGCCGTGCTGGCCTGCGTCGGATACCTGGTGCTGGTCGTCGCCACCCGGCAGGTATCGTTCGGCGAACTGCGCGCACTGCTGCGGGCGGTGCGCGGCAACTCAGTGACGTAGGCCATTCCCTGCCCTCGTTCCCACGAGTCACTCATCCGGACGGCACTTGACGGCCTCGGGATTTGTTGTACAATAAAGCTGTACAACATAGGAGAGTCCACAATGACTGTAGAAATGAGCTACTCAAGCGCCCGGCAGCGCTTGGCTGCGCTGTTGGATGCCGTGACCAATGACCGGGAGGTGGTGATCATCCGCCGGCGCAATGGCGATCGCGCGGCGTTGATCGACGCCGACGAACTTGCCAGCCTGACCGAAACCGCCCATCTCCTTCGCTCTCCGGCGAATGCCGTTCGACTTCTGGATGCGCTTGCCCGAGCGCTTAAGGGCGGCGGGCGTACCCTTACCGTCGATGACCTCAAACGGGAGGTCGGCCTTGCCAAGTAAGGCACGCGAGGCCGTCTTTCAACCGGAGTTCATCGAGGATCTGAAGCACTGGATTGCAGCCGACCGCAAGGTAGCTCTGCGCCTGCTTGCCCTGGTTGAGGCGATTCTGCGCGACCCCTTCGCAGGGATGGGAAAGCCGGAACCGCTGAAGTATCTCGCCCCGGGCGCGTGGTCCCGAAGGCTGACGCAGGAACACCGAGTAGTCTATCTCGTCCGAGATGCGCGAATCGATTTCCTCCAGGCTCGCTACCACTACTGATCTTCAATCCCCATCTTCGAAGGCTCGAGGGCAGAGTCGCCGTGCTCCTTCAGGAGAGCTAGCCCTGAGAGTCGAGAACTGAAAGTGCTTCCCCGTCCAAGAGTCTCTGGACAGAGGGTCCCGAGCTTCGCCCCCTCGAGAGGGGCCATGGGGACTACCCTTGCGTTCTGAAGGGTGTGAGGGCGTCCGGGGCGGGGTGGCGCCCGTGTCTCTTCGGTGGCAGTATCCCTGTCATCGCGGAGCCGATTCGGTTCGCTAGTTGATTGGGGGGACCCTTCCACATCCAATGCTGAACCCGCAGCATGGCGCCCTTTGAGGTCACACCAGTCGCCGAAGCCGAAGTCTCCACCCCGGAATCCACGGTGTCATTTGGACTGGGTTGACTCCGCACGATGCTCGGGCATTGCTCTGCCTGGGGAAACACGAAACGTGCTGCGGCCCAGTCTGGTTGTGCCTCGAAGGAATCCACGGGGTCGAGCACAACTATGAACGGGATTTCGACCACGGTGGCCTCCGGTAGCAGGTGCTTCAACCTGGCGGCTAGGCACGCTCTGTCCAGATCGGTCTGACCGAGGCGGTTGCCTCAGTGGCAGCAAGGGGCGTGCAATCGTTCGTGGATGTCGTCGTTGAGGCAGTTGCATTGGGGGCGGCGCCGCCGGCACACTGCGCCGACCTGACGGTTCCGACGAGCGATGTCAGCTCCCCTCGGAGATTTCCCTCAGGCGATATCCCACTCCCGGTTCCGTCAAGATATAGATCGGTCGAGTCGGGTCGGGCTCCAGCTTGCGGCGCAGGTTGCTGATGTTCACGCGCAGCATGTGAGTCTCCTGCTCGTACCCCGGGCCCCACACTTGACGCAGGAGCTGGTTGTGGGTGATGACTTTGCCGGCGTTGGTGATGAGTGCCCGCAGCAGGTCGTACTCGGTAGGCGTCAACTGGATCTCCCGGTCGGCCTGCTTCACCACCCGCCGCAAGAAGTCAACGGTCAGGTCCCCGGACGTGAAGATCGGATCGACGGTTGATCGGGCCGCGCGCCTCATGGCGACGCGGATTCGCGCCAGCAACTCGCCGATTCCAAAGGGTTTCGTCAGGTAGTCGTCAGCCCCTGCATCGAGGGCACTCACCTTGTCCGTCTCCTGCCCCCGCACCGACAAGATGATGATTGGGATGGTTGCCCACTCTCGCAAGCGCTTGGTGACCTCGATCCCGTCCACATCGGGGAGGCCGAGATCCAGGATGATGAGATCCGGCCGATGGCTGGCGGCAGCCGTCAGCCCTTCCTCGCCGGTGCTCGCCTCCATCACGGTGTAGTCGTGCGCGGCGAGCGCGGTTCGAAGAAACCGCCGGATGGGCGGCTCGTCATCGATGACCAGAACCCGCAAGCCTTCCGGCGTCATGCTCGGAAGGCCTCGGCGAATGGAATTCCGAGAGTGATCACTGTACCTCCACCCTCCCTGTTCTCCGCGCCGATGAACCCGCCATGTGCCTCGACGATGCCTTTGCAGATTGAGAGCCCCAGCCCGGTGCCACTGACGCTTCCGGGGCGCTGGACGCGGTAGAACTTGTCAAAAACGCGCGCCAGATCCTCACGCGGGATCCCGACTCCCCGGTCGGCCACCTCAATCTCGAGGTGCCCGCCGGCCAGTCGTGCTCTGACCTCGATCGGCGCGTCCGGTGGAGAGTACTTGATGGCGTTGTCAAGCACGTTGACCAGGACCTGGATGGTCAGCACAAAATCCAACGGCACGAGCGGCAAGTCGTCGGGTATCGTCACCAACACGTGGCGCTTCCCCAGGCGATCGTCCAATTGTGCCAGTGCCGATCCGATGACGTCCTGGACTTCCACCGACTCCCGGCGGATGCGTATCGCACCGGACTCGAGCCGGGTCATGTCCAGCAAGTTACCCACCAGCCGGTTGAGGCGCCCCGATTCCTCCAATGCGTTCTCGATCAGGCTGCGGCGGGTCGGCTCGTCGAGGCGGGCGCTGTCCGCCTCCAGGCTGGTCAAGGCGCCGGTGATCGAGACCAGGGGCGTGCGCAAGTCGTGGGAGATGGAATTGAGCAAAGCGGCTTGGAGCTGCTCGGTTGCCTGAAGGACATGCGCGTGCTGCGCTTCCTCGGCAAGTTGAGCCCGCTCGATGGCTACCGCCGCCTGGCTGG
>Ga0315277_10002230_pt1 | contig 27201 bp, 24 predicted proteins | sample YL17G05_15_MG_FD_203695 | JGI IMG/M metagenome (GOLD analysis project Ga0315277, IMG submission 203695) | Sediment microbial communities from Yellowstone Lake, YNP, Wyoming, USA - YL17G05_15 | ecosystem: Environmental > Aquatic > Freshwater > Lake > Sediment | place: USA: Wyoming | collected... | reverse complement strand
CCACAAGATGGGCAGCAGTGTCGGCCATGCGGCGGCCGCCGCACGAGGGGCAAACCGCACGCCCCTTACACGAGAAGGGCACGACCCTGTCCTTCCGGCACGCAGGGCAATATACGCGCACAAAGCCGTTGGCCAGGATGCCACACTCGAGGAAGGCGCGCAGTTCCCGTTCCACGAAGCGCGGCACCAGCCGGTCGCGTTCCCGTTGCCGGGCCAGGAAGCTTTCTAGATGGCCTGAAACAACACCGTAAAGAACCGTCGCTTCGGGATTGCGGGGGACATAACTCCCGGCGCTTTCGCAGACGGCGACGTCCTGTTCGCAAGGTAGGAAAGCGCAATCACTGTTGGCATTCTCCTCTGAGAAATAGGCCACAGGATACGGGCAGGCTATTCCCATATATCAGCCTCCCGCGGCCGGCAGGCCGCTACCTATCTAACTGCCTGCCGGTGAATTTGAGCGGGAAATTCCGAGGAGGCGGTCCATGCGGCGCTACGCCAATGGAGGAATCCTGATAAACAATTCTGGGCGATTCTGAATTTCCGGAGTCAGAATCGAGGCTTAGGATGCTAGCTCTACGAGGCTGCAGGTCTCAGTCAGACTCCAGCTTGAACTGGTAAACATGGGAGAGATATAAATCCCGGCGAGGTTTCCGGGCCAGGATGGAGCAGGACCCGGGCTTTGCATCCAGGGCCGGAACCGCGATAGCAGCACGGCCAGACGACCGGAAGTGAAGCTCATAAGCTCGCAACCCTGCTCATTCGTTGCACGCCGGCAATCCAGGGAATAACCCGATGCCCAGCCGCAATGCAGGTCCTCCACGGGTCCATTGCGCCATGCCGCTAGCGCCATACTGTTGCCGAGGATCCTGTAGGGATGCTGCGTCACATTCGACCGAGCCCGATCCAGGCGATCCCGCAGGTCTGTCCCGGCCAGTTCCCAGAAAAAGTGAGAAGCCAACCGCTGAAGCGCTTCGAAAGGATCCGTGCACTGCCGGAAGCGCCATCGAGGCATGGGCAAATAATGCTGAGCCAGTTGTAGCAGGCGGTAACAGCCGGTTTCATCTTCATGCAGCATGCGGATCAGGCGTGCCAGATTCGCGGAACACTCGATGTTGATGCGCTTCATTTCCGAGTCTGCGATCATGCTGATCTCCAGCGACCCGATGCGCGGATCCGCAGGCTTATGTTCATCCAGCAGGACCGCCAGGTACGAACCCCAGCGCAAGCAGAGTGCGGTGGCGCCGATGCCGATCCTCTTGGCGTTGAAGCCGGCCGGGGCCGGCGCCGTTTGCCGGAAAAGCCAATCCAGGAGTTGATCGAACATCGCGACGGACGGGGGCAGGATGGTGATGGAACTCTCCCCCGCGTGCAATGCTCCGGCATCAAGGGTCAGGGAGTCGGTTACGGGGACGGACAAGATCTTCATAGCGCTGCTGAATCCTGATATTCTCCGGCTCCCACAATGGATTCCTGTAAAAAGCGATAATCAAAACTGGATCGGTGGGGGCAATTCCGGTCCCCATATGTCCCTGGGAATCAGTTGGGCTTGCCTTTCGGCCTGGCTTCCCGGAGCACTTGTCTTGCCGTACTGCGGATTTGCCGGTTGACCACCGCTGTCGGCATGTCCATTTGCGCCTTGATTCGCTTGCCGAGTTCAGTGTCAGGTTCGGGTGCTGGATTTGCTTTCAGCCAGTCCCGCTCCTGTTGGACCGCGGCTTTGATTCGCGGTTTATCCTCCGGCGAATGATCGTAAAGGGATATGTTCAGCGCGGAAAGGACCGGATAAACGTTCTCCCTGATGTGATCTCCAAATTGCTCCCCGAACTCTTCAAGCTCGACCAAGCCCTCATCTGTGAGTCGAAAGTGAGCCATGAAATCGTTGATAGGATAAAGGGGTAAACCTTCGGCGTTTGCAGTCTCATCCAGCATTTCGAGGGCATGCATTTTGTTTTTTGCCTGGACGACAGAGAAATCGCCATTTTCCCAGCGACAAAGATACAGAGGCATACTCATCCTCCCGGAATAGGATTTCGAGCTCGATGACAACGATATCACCGGTAACGCCGTCTCATGCAAAATTTTCACAGCCGCGAGACCCTTGCGTACCGGCGCGCCAGGTGAGAAAGAGGATGTTCGGCCGTCCCGCTTGGGCCTCTCCGCCGCCGCGCGGGCTGAGAGCCGGAACGCCGAGTCCGGCCGCGGACAATTCCAAAAGCATTCGCAGCGAGAGCGTGGTCATGGGCGTCACCCGGCTTTTTGCTTGTCGCTGTAAATTTCCCTGGCCCGGTCCACGATGATGGCCAGCAGGATCAGGAGTCCGAGGAACGAGTTGGCGTAGTAGGGATTCGCCTTCACTTCGACCAGGCCGTGTTTGATCAGCATGAAGATGGCCGAGCCCATGAAGATGCCCATGGCCGAGATGATTCCACCGTTGAGGCCGGTTCCGCCGATGATGGCCACGGCAAAAGAGATGATCAGCCAATCGTCGCCGGTTTCGGGCGCGGCCGAACCGAGCTTCGATGCCCAGAGCACCGCAGCCAGCGCGGAGAACGCGCCGGACAGGATGTGGGCCCCGATGACCATGCGGTTGGTCGCGATCCCCGAAAGCCGGGCTGCGGCGGCGTTTCCCCCCGTGGCCAGCAGCCGGCGGCCGAAGACCGTGTTCCGGTACATGTAGCCGACCAGCGCCAGAAGGATGACGACGAGGAGAAAGACATACGGGAAGCCCAGCAAGCTCTTCTGCCCGAGGAAGCTGAACGAGTCGGGGACCTTGTAGGGCGAACCGCCGGAGATGCCCGAGCGCAGGCCCATGAAGATGAACATCATCGACAGCGTAACGATGAACGAATCGATCTTGAGCCGGGTGATGAGCATCCCGTTGAGCGTCCCGGCCAGGATGCCGACGCCGAGGGCCAGGAGGACAGCCATCCAGGTCGGCATCCCCCAGTTGTCGAGGCCCAGGCCGAGGACGATGGTTGTGATGCTGCCGATCGCCCCGACGGCCAGGTTCATCTGGCCGACAACCAGGCAGAACGACTGGGACAGGGCGATGAGGATATAGAAGGCCATCTGGCGCGATACCACGAACATGGTGTAGCCGCTGAGGAAGCTCTGCGAGAGGAGGGACAGGGCGGCGAAAAGAATAGCGCCGGAGATGATCAAACCCACGGTCCGCCCGCTGATCCGTTCGCGGCGGTCGCCGGCCCCGGGATCCGGGCCTGCGCTGCGTTTCGTGCCATTCGTCGTCATGGTCGACTCCTCCGTTGGCCTTCCGGGGTTCGCGGAGCGCGTTCCCCCGCTCAATTCAAAAAGCTCCCGATCGCCGCGCTGACCTGGTCATAGGTTTGGGCCTCGTCGTCCACGCCGGTGATCTCGCCGACAACCCGGCGCTCTTTGAAGACGAGGATCCGGGAGGAGATGCGGATGATCTCCGGCATGTCCGAGGAGATGAGGATGACGGCCTTGCCGCCCGTTTTGGCCAGATTCCAGATGAGGCGATGGATCTGGTCCTTGGCGCCGATGTCCACTCCGACGGTCGGCTCGTCGATGATCAGGATATCGCAATCCGCGGCGAGCCATTTGGAGAGGCAGATTTTCTGCTGGTTTCCGCCGCTCAAGTCTTCCGTCTTCTGGTGTGGCCCCGTGGCTTGGATGTTGAGCTTTTGAATCATGCTCCGGCTGATGGCCGCCTCCTTGACCCGGCTGATGCAGCGGGTCAGGGTTTGGGTGATCCGGGGCCATACGGCGATGGTGATGTTGGTGCTGACCGGCGATTGGAGGAGCAGCCCCTCTTCTTTGCGGTTTTCCGTGACGTAGCCGATGCCGAAGCGCTCCAGACTGTCGGCGACGCTGCGGATGCGGGCTTTCTCGCCGCGGACATAGATGGCCCCGCCGTCCAGCCGGTCCTCGCCGATCAGGACGCGGGCCAGCTCCGTCCGACCGGCCCCTACCAGGCCGTAAAATCCGAGGATCTCCCCCTCACGGACGGCGAAGCTGACGTCGTCGACCTTGTTCTTGCGGACCACGTGTTCGGCCCGGAGCATTTCCCGGCCGCCGTCCGCGTCCAGGCAGCCCAGGTGGGTCTGGGTGACTTCGCGGCCGATCATCATCTTGATAAGCTCCGGCCGGGTCAGTTCCCCGATCCTTTTCGTCCCCACGAGGCGGCCGTCGCGGAGAACGCTGACCTTGTCGCACAGGGCGAAGACCTCCTCTAACTTGTGGGAGACGAAAATGATGGTGACGCCCTTGTCCCTCAGGCCCCTCAGGATCTCGAAGAGATTAAGGGCTTCATGCATCGTAAGCGAGCTCGTCGGCTCGTCCAAAAGCAGGACACGGGCCTCGGCGGAGAGGGCCTTGGCGATCTGGACCAGCTGCTTATGCGCGGGGCTCAGGCGCTTGATCACCGTGTCGGGCGGGGGGGACAGGCCGACCATGTCCAGATAAATGCGGGCGACGCGGTCGATGGCGGCCCAGTCGATGATCCCCGTCTTTCCCCGGGTCCGCAGCTTGTCGAGCATGATGTTCTCGGCGATCGTACTCTCGGGGATGACCTGGATCTCCTGGCTGACGATATCAATGCCTTGGGCCAGGCTGTCGCGGTAGCTGCGGAAACTGAGCCGCCGCCCTTCGAAGAAGACTTCCCCTTCATCGGGCTGATAGATGCCGGTGATGATCTTGATCAGCGTGCTTTTCCCGGCGCCGTTCTCGCCGACGAGGGCGTGGATCTCGCCCGGCTCGAAGCGCAGGCTGATATCATCGAGGACCCGGACGCCTGGGAATCTCTTGCCGATGCCTTTGAGCTCAAGCATGAATGAATCGCTCCGCGGTCATTTCGGGGTGCGGAGATAACGGGTCTTCAGCTCGGAGGCGATCCGGTCGGTGATCGTGCGGACCTCGGCGGCGTAGGTATCCACGTTATCCTTGGTCACGATGACGATGCCCGCGTCGATGAACTGATAATCCTTGACCGGCGTCCAGCCGTCCAGCAGGGATTTCAGGAGGAGACAGGAAATGTATCCGTGGCCGGGCGGATTCTGGGCGATCGTGGCGTCGATGACCCCGTCCCGGATGGCCTGAATGACCGTCTCCCCGGTATCGATGCCGATGAAGCGGATCTTTTTGTGCTTGGAGTCCTTGTGCCATTCGGACAGGACGGTGGCCGCGGCGATGGTCGGATTGTAGCCCGTGGTGATGATCCCGTCGATCTCGTCCATTCGGGCGGCCAGGGCGCTCTGGATCTTGACGGTGGCCTCGCTGACCTGGGCCATATCCGAGATCGTCTGGATGATCTCGACGTTGGGATGGGCGGCCACGACCTCCTTGATGCCGTCGTCGCGCTTCCTGGTGTTGATGTCCGTGACGAGCTCCAGGACGTTCAGGATCCTCCCCTTGCCGCCCATGAAATCGATCAGCTTGTCCGCGGCGGTCATGGCTGCCGCCTTGATGTCGGTTGCCACGGTGAAGGGGACGGGCGTCGGCAATCCCGGCTCCGCGCCGTAGGCCACGGCAATCTGGCCGCGGCTTTTCAATTGGCCGAACAGGGCGTTGGCCCCGGCAGGATCGCCGGGATAGATGCTGAAGGCCATGTGGCCGCGCGTCGAAAGGGCCTCGACGTTGACGTTTTCGTTGTCCTGGGTCCATTGCTGGCCGACGACCGTGAGGACCTGGAGGCCGGTTTCCCGCTCGAAACGCTCCACTCCGCTGCGGACCTCGGTATTGTACGGATGGGGCATCATGCCGTACCAGACGATGGGCTCGACGCCCGCTTTTTTGCGGGTCACATTGACGATGATGACGGCGGCCGTCAGAATGATTACGATGGCGATGATGGCCATCTTCTTCATGCCACGATGCTCCCTCCCCGACACTCGCTCTTGCGATAGCGGGACGTTTCTGATCGTAATGAATCGACAGGCAAGGAATCATAGCATGAGCCGGCCTCAGAACCAGCGCTTCGGATCTCATTTCGAGCCTTCCGATGCGCCGCTTTTAAAGCTTTGCCGCAGGATGGCGTGGATTTCGTCCTGATCTGCCACCCGGGGATGGTTCTTATAGTCGGGAAGCACAAGGGACTGCTGGGCCGGGTTCTTCCATTCCGCTTCCGGGATCTTCAGATCGTCCAGGCCGATCCGCAGGCCGATGCTCTTGAGAAAGGTCTCGGTCACGGCGCCCAGCTGTTTCCGGGACGGCAGGGATTCACTTGTGGGCCAATGGGATCCTGAATCCACATTGCTGCAAGGCTATTTCTGATTACACCCAGACGCGAGCGCCTTTGACATGGGAGGCGTGCAGTAGTATGTTAGTGGTATGAAAACGAAGACGTCAGTCACGCTGGATGGTAGGCTGCTGCGGAGCATTGATAAGCACGCGAGCGAATACAGGAGCCGTTCGGAGTTCATTGAGGCGGCGGTCGGGCACTTCATTCGGAGTCTGGAACGGCAGAAGGCCGAACAGAGGGATCTCGCCATTCTCAACGGGGGCGCCGACGCCTTGAATGAAGAAGCCGAGGATGTCCTTGCGTACCAGGTGGCATTGTGAGGCGCGGGGAGCTCTACCGGGTGGCACGGCCATCGGCACGAGACCCGAAGAAGTTTCGGGTGTTCGCAGTGGTGAGTCGGCAAGTGCTGATTGACTCAAGATTCTCAACGGTCATCTGCGCACCGGTTTACTCGCTGTGTTTAGGGCTTTCCACTCAAGTGCCAGTCGGAGTGAACGAAGGGCTGAAGCACGATTCAGGTATCTATTGCGACGAGCTTGTCAGTCTCCCCAAAACCATGCTTACCCACTTTGTGGGGATGCTCCCCCCCGACAAGCTCCGCTTGCTTGACCGGGCATTGCTCATCGCACTCCAGGTTCAAGCAGATTGAGAATCAAGAGGGGGCCGTAAGGTCAAGAAACTCGGAACTCCGGCAACGATGCCTCACTTGGACGGTTGGGCTCACGCTGACTCCGCTAACGGGACCGCCTGTACTCCTGGATCCAGGATGGGATGTAAAGCCGGGAGGAGCACGGGCAGCCGCGAGGCTCTGTTTTTGTTCTAACGCTCTCGCTTGATCGCCAGCTGCACATCCTGCCCCGCAGGTAATGCAATCGTCCGCCGGTCCATAGCATTCCCCACCGGCGAGAGGTTGGCCTTGCCCTGCGTAATCTCGATGCCGGCGATTTTGCCGGGAATGGAAACTGCGACCGATTGGGCCTTGGATGACCGCAGCACCGCCCGGATGGCGTTCCCATCCCATGCGAGACTCTTGATCAGCACCTGGCCGCGGCAGGGAAGCCCTTCCACTTTTCCTTGCGGCCACTCCTTCGGCAGCGCCGGCAACAGGTCGATCTGCCCCGGCTGGGAATATAGCAGCATCTTAATCACCACGGCCGGCAGGCCTCCGGATATATCCACATTGAAAAGCTTCTTCGGTTCGTGTGTGGAATTCATTGCCGGAGTCCAATAATCGTTGGCCAGCCAGTCCACTATTTCGTAGGCTGTGTCGGCATCCCTCAGGCTGCTGGCCGCCAGGCCGAGCTGCACAAGTCCGAAAGCCATTTCGCGGTAGGTCTGTTTGCGCCGGTGCTGCATACGCAATTCGAGCGCCTTCCTGAAAGCCGTCAGGAGCTTTGGATTCGCGGCGATATCGTCCGGCACGCCGTCGAAAATCGCCACCAGGTGGGAGTTGTGCCTGTGCTGGTAGTCGTCGTCCAGGCCCGGCCAGGACCATTCCTTGACTGCGCCCTCCACATTGATCTGATATTCGGGCATCTTCGCGAGCATCTTAGTCCAGCGCGCGACGCCATCCCTCTCCACAGCGAGATCCTGACAGACGGAAATCAGATTCGTCAAAAGCCGGCGAGCGAGGGAAATGTCCATGGTGGCATTGATAACCGCCTGCGACTTTGTGTTCCCGAGCGCATTTTCCGGGGAGTAGGACGGGTTGAATAGGTACCGGCCATCGCTGCCGTCGATCAGAAAATCCTCGTAGAAGAGCGCAGCTTCCTTCATGAACGGCAAGGCGCGGTTCGCGAGGAAACTTTTATCCCGTGCCATTTGTGAAGTCAAGCATCCGCCCGTAGCCGCGCACCTCGCCTGCCTGCTCCATGGAAATCTTCAGATCGAATGCCGGGATGAGCGGGTCGGTCCAGCGCTTTCTTTCATACCCTTCGTTTTTGGAAAGCGTGACGACAAGATCGGCGGCCTGCTGGTATTCCCCCTCTATGAGAAGCCGGCGGATCTCTTTGAGCTGGGCGCCCGTGTTGACCGGCGGCAGAGGCTTTTCCCAAGGCATGAATAGCCGGCCGTGCGACAGGATCACCGTTTCGTCGAGCGGCTGTCCCATCACGATGGCGCCGAAGTTGCCGTTTCCGATCAGCAGCCCGTCATCCCAGGTCGCGGCGGTTTTCAGGTTCAAGGCGCCTCGAGTGGGAGGTTTGAGGGCGGACAGATCAGCGGCATGGGAGAGGAGAACGAAATAAGAGAAGAACATGAATTCCGCAACACACAACCCAATCCATACGCTATGGGATCTCTTCATTGAGCCCCTCATGAATGACAGCGCGATTATAAATGGCCTGGGGGGAAAAGATCACCTTGAAAGCCGAGGATATCGGAAACACACTGCAAAATCGATCCGATGCAGCATTTCTTTTTGCAGCGCCCTGAATTGTGCGAGAATGCGCATTCACAGCAACTCATTCTTCCGGGAGTCATTATGGACCGACGCGAATTTCTCCAGAACCTGGCGGTAACCGCCGCGAGTATCGAAACGATCACCGGGAGCGCCGTAGAGGTGGTGCAGGAGCGGCCGTCCGCGGCCCCGAACCTCGACGGCCACACTCTCCTGTGCGAATTCGGGCACCAAGGGGGCCGTTGGAAAGTCTACGAGGACCTGCGAGTGCGCGAGGGAGCGATCACATTCGTCTCATCCTCCGGGGCCACCCGCGTCCTGCCAAAGACGGCCGAGCCGTCGTTCCGAGAGAATCGGCCGTATTATCTGGGCCTGAGCCTCGACGACATAGGGATGTCGGGGCCGGATCTGCTTGCGGACAAACTCCTGGCCCACGGCGACGATCCCGACGAGGAGTTGGCAAAGTCGGCGGCACCTCCGCAGGGAGCCCCCGCGCCGAATCCGAATCCCCAGGCTGCGGGTGGCGGCGGATCCCGCGCTCAGTGGGACAACTATGTCGGAACCAAGGAGTGTTACGACACTCAGCCGGTATTCCCGGGCGGTAATACAAAAACCTACCACCCCGTTCAGTACGTACCGGAACTGCGCCAGGATGTGATCGCAAAACGCTTTGACGGCCACGTCGGCGCCTGGATGCCGGCGCCCCGCAAGGTTTACCCTCTGACCGATACCTCTTACTGTGAAGTCATCGTGTTCGGCGATCCGGAGACTAAAGGCAGGTTCATCGTCCAGACCTGGCACCGCACTGCGGTAATTGAAAACGGCAAAATGACGAAAGTGTTCTACGGTTATACCTACCCGGCATATCCCCCTGCGCGCCAGGATCCCAAACCGGAGGAGTTTTATCGCGGACTCCTGGTGTTTGCCGAATACTGGGACGGCCTGCTGAAGGACTTTGCTCCGCTGACTCTGCCCGATGATTCATGGACGGCGATATCAAAGCACTATTTCGCAAAGGAACTCATGGCCCGGCCCGGCGGCCTGTACCCGAAGTACGGCGCCGTGGACCGCGATTACGCCGGAAATGAATATGATGGTTTTCAGGACATATTTACGAGCGCCGTCTATGTGAATCTGGAGTGGGGCCGGTTCGAGATTGCACGCCAATTTATCGATAATTATTACACCGAATACGTGGATGGGAAAGGCGTCAACGACATGCGCGGCCCGGAGACGGCCCAGTTCGGTTTGACGCTTTCCTTGCTGGCGCGCTATTTCGATTACACGCGCGACAGCGCGCTGCTGATGAAACATCGCGCCAAGATCGAGGCGACGGCGAAGGTGATTGCCGACATGCACGACCTCAGCCTGAAACTCCCCGCCGACGATCCCGCTCACGGCCTGCTTGCAGGATGGAGCGAGTCGGATGCATGCCTGGCGGCGACCCCTTCGGTCTGGTGGAAGCCCTATTATGCCAACACGGCCTTCAGCGTGCGCGGATTTCGCGACCTCAGCCGGGTGTGGCTCGAGATTCACAAGCTTAAGCCTGCGCCGCGCATGGACGTGCTGGCTCAGGATTGGGCGCGGCGCAGCAAGATGATGCGGGAGACGATGGTCGCGAGCATCGAGAAGAATATTTGGCGCGACAAGACGCCGCCGTACGTCCCCCCGATGCCGGGCGCCAAGCTCATGTTCCGTGAGGCCCTCGCCGCGGAGCGGCCCAGCCCGCAGCAGTGGCCGCACCGGCTCTACGCCGAGCTTGTGCACGCCGACGTTCTTCCCGCCAACCTGGCCAACATGGTTTGCGATACGATGCGCGCCTATGGTTCGACGACACTCGGCGTGCTGGCGAACGTCAGCGTTGCGCGCGCCGGCAACCGGTCCATCCTGGGATTCATTGCCTATGGCTATGCCTACCAGCTTCTGCGGCTGGACCGCATCGAAGAGTACCTCCTGTTCCTTTATTCGCATCGGTACCATGATCACACCCGCGGCAGTTGGGTAGCGGGTGAGGTTTCCGGCATCACCGGAGGGCGCTCTCTCTTTTGTGTCCCGGCCCAGCAGACGATTCCGATCATGGTCAAATGGGCGTTGGTGCTGGATGACCCGGATGAAGAGCGGATTTATTTTGGAAAGGCCGTTCCGCGGAGCTGGCTGGCGTCCGGCAAACCGGTCAGAATCACGCAGGCCCCGACCCGCTGGGGTCGTGTGAACCTGGATATGGTCTTCAATCCGGGATCAAAGAGAGTTTCCGCCACCGTGGAACTCGCCCGGGCCGGATCTCCGAAGGAAATTCACGTGAAGCTCCGGATGCCGAAGCAGACTCCGATCCGCACGGTCACGGTGAACGGGAGGCCGGCAAAGCTTTCGGGTCCGCACAGCGACACGGTGATCATCAGCACCGGAGCCGAGAAGAGATTTGAGGTCATAGGCGAGCTCGCGTAATCAGGGGATCCAAGCCGCGCGCCTGGCACGCGCGGCTCCGTTTTGATTGCGACCGCTCAGCTAGTGCATGGTAACAGCCCGTGGCGGCGCTTGCAGCAACCATCGGGGTCGGGGTCGGAATCGGGGTCGCAATCGGTATCGTCATTCGAAATCATGATGAGCCCATGAACCTCAGGATTGAGATCAACTCCGAACCGATTGCGATACCGACCGCGATACCGAATCCGACCCTGGGCGTTGCTGCGAATCGTCCCGCTATGCGCTCGCTGTTCCCCACACGTGAGACTGTGGGTCTGGGCCGGCTCCTCATTCTTTATGGATTCCTCATGAGGCCCGAAGGGCCGTCATTAAATAGATCCGGCCTTCAGGCCGGGATTAGGATGGCAGAAAACCGAGCGCCGAAGGCGCGGCACTTAATGATGCGCTTTCGGTTGAGTGCCGCGCCTTCGGCGCTCATGCTATCGAAACCTCCAACCCCGGCCTGACGGCCGGGGCTATTACCTGGCGGCCCTTCGGGCCTCGGCGCCGAATGAACATATAGACTCCAGTCGATGGCAAGAGGCATCATCCACTCACAGTCTCACGTGTGTCCTGAGGCGAGCGCTATGCGGGGCAGGTCAAAGCCAGCCTTGTGGGCGCGATCGACTACTTCCGGCCGGCGGTCTCGAAGCGGAACATGGCTCGTATGGATGTCGCGTTCGCCCCGGTATTCATGCCGAATGAACCGTATTTCGCGAGGTCGATCTCACGGACCAGCTCATCCGCCGTTTTGCCGGCTCGAATCCCATGCTTCACCTGATCGAGCATGCTTTTGAGGTAGTCTCGCTGCTCCCGCAGCTTTGCGAGGTCCACCGGGGCGCCATGGCCGGGCACCACTATTTTCACCTCCCATTTGAGAAGATCGTCCAGGACACGGATCCAGTTTTCGGGATTCCCGCCCATATCCCCGTTGTTATTCCCGAAACCCCAGTTGACGACCAGGTCCCCGGTGATCAGGATCTTGTGCTTCGGCAGATACGCAACCGCGTCCCCCTTGCTGTGCGACGGTTCAACCCTGGTGATCTCCACACGTTCCGTGCCATCGTCGAAGTTCATCCGGTCGGTAAAGGTGATCGAGGGCCGCACCAGCTGGTATCCGGTCAGTGGGTGTGCGGTGTCGTTCCAGTTGTTCCAGCTCGCCGGACCTCGGGAGGCCAGCTCGTCCGCGCACTCTTGCGAACTCACGATGAAGGCGCCTGCATCGGTGTAGATGCAGTTGCCGAAGGTGTGGTCATTGTGCCAATGGGTGTCGATGACATACCTGACCGGCCCATGGGTCGTGCCTCTGATCTGGGACATGATCTGTTTGGCTGCCCAGGGGAAGTTCGCATCAACTACCAGGACGTGATCCTTGAACTGGACCCACACGCAGTTTGCAGGCTGGCGCTGGTCCCGATCGCCCTGCCAAAAGAAGACGCCGGGGGCGAGCTGCCGGGTGGGGAGCTCCTGCCCGGTCAATACACTCAGGAAAAGCGCGCCACAGACCATCAGCAGCAAGGATCGGATTCGCATGCCCTGCAGTGTACTTCGGTCTCATTTGGTCCTGCAATATTCAACTGAAAAACGCGGCGGCTTCAATTAAGATAGCGCAACATCCGCATGGGAGGTGATGCCTTGCAATTGAATCGAAGAGAATTTCTGCTCGCGTCCGGTTGTGCAGCCGCTGGCCTGGACTGGGTGGATACTTCCAAAGTCCGCGTGGGACTGGTCCGATCCAACCACAGCAAATTGGTTCACCCTGCATCCGTCGAAGATCTGCTGGACTATCCGCGGATCCGGGACATGGTGTGGAAGGCGATTGAGTACGGCAAGCCGAAGGCGGGCAGCCTGGAAGCCAAAATCCGGCCCGGCTCCTGGGTTGTGGTCAAACCGAACATCGCGTTCCTCGGCTCCCAGGACAGCTACTGCCAAGGCGATGTCACGGATTTCCGTGTTTTGAAGGCGGTCCTGGAGTATCTCGCCCGGAAATCGAAGGCGCGGCGCATCACGGTTGCCGAAGGCGGAAGCTACCAGGCGGTGCATACCAAAGGAATGTGGGAGATCTCCCAGAACGATGTGCGCGTCGACGCGGAGACGTTCGATTGGGGCGACAGGGATTTTCCCGGGTGGGGCGGGACTCTGGGCGGCATGCTGCGTGAATTCGGCGCCCAGTTTCCGGGAAAGCAATTCGATTACATCAACCTGAATCTCGACGCGCTGCGCGACGCGGCGGGCGCCTACCGATACCTCGAAGTCCGGCGCAGCGCGCGCGGGATCGGCGCTTTTGGCGCCCGCTCGGCTTACTGCATCACGAATACCATCCAGAACTGCGATTTTCTGATCAACATCCCGGTCATGAAAGTGCACGCGGACTGCGGCGTGACCGCATGCTTGAAAAACTATGTGGGAACGGCGCCGCGCGAAGTCTATGCTCCATCCTGGCGCTACTCCAACCGCATACTGCACGATGAATACTCGGTCGAGGGGCGTGTGGACGGCTGGGTCGTGGATCTGGCGTCGTTCCATCCTGCCGACTACAACATCGTCGACGGCATCCGCAGATTGCAGTATACGAATCACAACAACAAGAAGCCCGACCAAATGGTGCGCAGCAATCTCGTGCTTGCCGGCGAGGATCTGGTCGCAGTCGACTCGGTCGTCACCAAAATCATGGGGTTCAATCCCTGGGATTTCGAATTCATCCACATGGCATCGCAGCGGGACATGGGCACGATGGATTCCGGCCGCATCGAGGTTGTGGGAGAGGAGCCCGACCGGGTGACGCGGCGCTGGGCGAAGAACAGCGCCTGGCATGGCCGCTGCAACCGCGAGTGGACGGTTACGGCGAATCCGGCTGCCGCAGTCGATTCATGGAAGAGGTTGACCATCCCCACGGATACGCTCCACTTTGCCAAGGCAACGGGGACCGATGTTCCGGGAACGTCCTGTGCCGCGGCGATGCGCATCCGTGCCCAAGGCGGCCGCAAAGGATTCCTGTGGCTCGGCCTGCACGGCCGGATTGCCGTAACCATCAACGGGGCAAAACTTGCTGAAGAGGAGAGCGCGGCAGCTTGCCACGTCGGCCAGTTTAAAATCCCGGTAGAATGGAACTCCGGGGACAACTTGATTGTTTTCCAGGCAAAGGGGATGGCGGATGCGCCCCAGATCAGTGCCCTGCTGGTCGGTCCGGCAAACGACGGCGACACGGTGGGGGGCATCCGTTATCTGGGCTGAATCCGATCGATGGGAATCGCAAAGGAGAACTATGGCTTGTTCGCGCAGGGAATTCGCTTTTCTTCTTCCCGGGTTTGCAGTGACTCGGATGCAGACCGGAGCCGCAAAAAGGGAGGTCATGGGAACCAAAGCCTTCCGCTTTGAAGATCTCCCCATGCGTGAAAGCGGGCCCATCCGCATTTATCAGGTCTTCACGGGTGCAACCCATGCCGGATTCATGCTGGACATGCACGAATCGGAGCTGGCCGCGGGTCAGGCGCCACATGCACCCCACCGTCATGCGCATGAGGAACTCATTCTGATTCGCGAAGGGACACTCGAGCTCACGATGGCGGGGAAGAAAATCCAGCTTGGACCGGGCTCCGGCGTCTATGTGGCGTCCAATGAGGACCACGGCTTCCGCAACTCAGGGACGATTCCGGCTAAATATTTCGTCCTCGCACTGGGCCAGGATTAGTCAGCGCTAAACTCACGGCCTCCGGCCGCGCGATCCCAGCAGGCTCAGCCGTTCCGGCGAGCCGCTTTGGAGTGCGGCACCCCATTTTTCCCTTACTGATGAGCAAACTCCAGGTTCACGCCGTCGGCGCGGAGTTGGTCCTGTAGTTCCTTGACCTTGATTTCTCGCGGCTGAATCCCGTTTTTGATTGCGATGCTGGCGGCCAGGGCCGCGGCATGTCCCGTGGCCATGCAATTCCCCATACTCTTGGCGGCTGCCGCCGCCACATGGGTGGTTGAGATGCAGCGGCCGCCGACGAGCAGTCCGTCCATTTTCTCCGGCACGATGGCGCGGTAGGGGACATCGTGAGTTTTCATGCTCCCGCCCGGGCCGCCGATTTCGCCTCCCGGATCCATCAGACCGCTGCGCCATGCGATCACATCGTCGAATTTCTGCCCGCCCCGGGCATCGGCTTCGGTGACCACATAGATCCCTTTGACGCGCCTGGACTCGCGGACGGCGAGTTGCGGTCCTCCGGCAACCCACTCGATCTGCGCGATTGCGGGATTGTCCGATTCCCTGAGCGCCTGTGCCATCTGCAAGGCCAGGCGCCGGCTCTGGCACTCGGCTTTGGTGCGCTCCACCGGATCGGTAACATCCACGCGCCCCATATCCGCGGTCCCGGAATGGTTGATGAACCAGCTGCTGCTTTTGACGATCGGCCGGATTTCGAGGAATCCCGAAGGTATCAGGGGGTATTTTTTCCGCGCGCCCTTGATGGCCGCGGCGATGTCCGATCCTCTCACCTTGGCCTTGTCGACATTGGCAAGAGCAAGCGCGAGGGTCGCCGGCATCAGGCTTTTGGGATCGATCATGGTTTCGGCTCCGGCGTAATGGGCCACGTCGGCGTCTCCGGTGCAGTCGATCACCATCTTGGCCCGAATCGTCATCAGGCCCCGCTTGGTCCCGATGATGACGCCCGCGACGCGGTTTTTCTCCACCAGGGCATCCACGGCACGCACGTGGACCAGATACCTCGCGCCCACGGACTCGAGCGCATCGAGTACGGCAACTTTGAGGTATTCGACATTGCACCATAATTCATGGCCGTTGACGGTGCCGATGATGACTGCCTGATCTCCCAGGCCGACAAGCTTCTCAACCAGAAGTTCGTGCACGGCGGAGCGGGGCTTTCCCGAAGGGCGTATCTGGTTGATCTCCATCCCCAACATCCAGGAGGCGACGCCGCCGAAGAAAGAGTGATTTTCGATGAGCAGCGTCTTTGCTCCGGTCCGCGCCGCGCCCAGGGCGGCGCCGATGCCTGCCGGGCCGCCTCCGACAACCAGGATGTCGACGTTGTCCAAAGCCGGGTAACTCGCAGCCGCTCGAACGGCAGGAGCCTGGGCGCCGATGGCAGAAGCTCCTGCAACCGCAGCGGCGCCGGTTCCGATCACACTTGACCGGAGAAATCCTCGCCTGGAAATGCTTCGCTTGTTCATTCTTTCCTCCTTCAGAGTGTCCCGAGCTTACAACAGACCTCCACCGGCATATAAGAAAAAAATCACAACTGCAGAAACCGGGCGCACAATCGGCAGCGCACGACGGGTGCATTTCAGCTACCCTCGAGGTTCCCACGGCGTCTTCACAGCATCCCGGCTGATTTCGCCATTGATAGGCGCGGGATCGTCCTTGTAGAAGTCCTCGTCGCGCTCGGGAAGCGGCTTCCCGTCGCCGATCCAACGGGCTTTCCATTCCTCGGGGCGGAGGAGGGCCATCTCCCAGCGCGCGGGAGCGCTCCAGGCCGATAGGCGGCCGTCTCGGCCCCAGACCCGGACCTTCCAGTAGCAAGGGAGCCCGCCGCCGAGGGGCGCGCCTGCGTGGACGACGGAAAGAGTGTCGGCGGACTCGACCTTGCCGCTGTCCCAGAGATCTCCCCGGTCCGCAGCCAAAGAGTCGAGCGAGCCGGCGACGATCACCCGGCAGGCGGTCTGGACTTCGCCGCGGCGGGCGGAGGCGAGGATCCAGCTCAATCGCGGGCGCTCTGCGTCGATCCCCAGCGGATCGGTGCGGTATTCGCATCTCAGATCGGAAACGGCGAGACCGTGCGGAGGCGGAGCCGCGGCGCGGCCCCCCGGGACGACGTGTCCCGCGCCGGCCATCAGCAGGATCGCCAACGCCGCCACGGCAAAGCCTTCCGCGAAGAACCGCCTCCGGTTCAAGCTCTCGTCCCTCCTCGAATCCCTAACGGAAGAACATTTTGATATCTTATGATTTGCCATTTCATTATATCTTACCTTATTGCAAGAAGTAAGCGACCACGCCCAAAAGGCGTTGCCCCGCAAAGCGGGGCGTTTCCTGGGACCGCGCGCGTCTCGCGCGCATCTTTGGGAAGGTGGCGAACCCAAAGGAATTGCGGGCGGGACGCCCGCGCTCCCAGGGAGGCAGTTCATGGAGCCCCGACAAGAAACGGGTCGCACGGCCAGAGGCCATGGTTTTAGCATTCAATAAATAAGGAGAGGACTGAAATGGCAATACCGAGCCGTCAGGATTCTCGATCGCCGCTCGTCGCATCCGCAGCCTTTGCGGCGCTTATTTTCGGGCTCGTTTCGATGGCTCTTTCGGCCGCTTCGCGTCCGCAGACGTCCGGCGCTCTGCGGACGGACGCGCCCGTCCTGGAGAACCGAGCCCTGGCTCTCGATCTGGCCGGGCCCGGCCGTTTCCGGCTGACGAATAAGCTGAGCGGGAAATCCTACGACGTCTCCGCGGCCCCGTTCGAGCTTCTCCTCGAAACGGGGGGCCGGACCGCCCCCGCGACCGGTGCGGATTTCGCCCTGAAAACGGTCGCCCGGCCGTCGGCGGAGGCCATGAAGGTCCTCTACGAGGGGACCGGGGCCGCCGCTGGGCTGAGAGCCGAGATCGAATACCTCCTCCCGGCCGATTCCTGGTATGTCCGGAAGCCCCTGACGCTCGTCAACGGGGGGAAGGATCCCGTCGTCGTCCGCGACGCCACCGTCGAGGCCTTCCGGGTGGAGACCATTCCCTTCCCCGAAAAAAAGCGGGGGACAGTCACCAGTGTCCCCCCCAAAAAAACAGAACCTGACGCCAGTCAGCACGTCCGGGACACTGGTGGCTGTCGCTCCTTCGCCCCAATGAACTGCGGCGCAGCCGAGGCAGAGGCTCCCCGGAGGGTCGGAGAAAGGAAGTCCTCATGACCACGACGAGATCGCTCTTCCGGGCGCTTCGCGGCGCGATCGCCGGTCGGGCGAAAGGAGGCCTTTACGCCATGAGAAAGATATCGAACCTGATCCTGATTCTCGCCGCGGTGGTCGCGGCGCCCGCCCGGTTCGCACCGGCGGCTCAGAGCGAGAAGCCGGCCGGGCCGAATCCCGCGGGCGTTCTCTGGTACTCCCATCCGGCCGCCGCGTGGGACGCGGCCCTCCCCGTCGGAAACGGGCGCCTGGGCGGCCTCGTCTGGGGCAAGACCGACGAGGAGCAGATCCTGCTCAACGAGGACACGCTCTGGTCGGGCGGACCCTATTCGACCGTGGTCAAGGGCGGCGCCGCCTATCTGCCCGAGCTCCGGAAGGCGGTCTTCGACGGCCAGTTCAAGAAGGCCTACGTCCTCTTCAGTCGGCATTTCCTCGGCTATCCGGTCGAGCAGATGAAATACCAGGCCCTCGGCATCCTGGTCCTCAAGTTCCCCTCCAATGATCCCGCGACAGGCTACCGCCACCAGCTCGACCTCGACACGGCCGTCGCCGCGACGAGCTACGAGCAGAACGGCGTCCGGTTCACGCGCGAGGTCTTTTCGAGTCCCGTCGATCAGGTCCTGGTCGTTCGGCTGACGGCCGGCGCGCCGGGGAAGATCTCGTTCGTCTGCCAGCTGCGGGGCAGCCGGAACCAGGCCCATTCGAACTACGCCACGGACTATTTCCGGATGGACGGCTTCGGTCCCGACGGCCTCGTCCTCCGCGGCAAGTCCGCCGACTACATGGGCGTCGAGGGCAAGCTCCGCTACGAGGCCCGGCTCCGGGCGGCGGCCGAGGGCGGGACGGTCAAGGTCGTCGACGACGAGCTCATCGTCTCGGGCGCCGACGCCGTTACCCTCGTCCTTGCCGCGGCCACGAATTTCGTCAGCTACAAGGACGTGAGCGCCGATCCGGCGGCCCGGGTGGAGGCGACGATGACGGCCGTCCGGGGCAAAGCCTACGACGCGCTTCGGGCGGCCCACGTCAAGGAGCACCAGCGGCTGTTCCGGCGGGTGGCGATAAGCCTGCCCGCGACCGCGAATTCCGCCCTGCCCACGGACGAGCGGCTGAAAGCCTTCGACGGGGCGAACGATCCGGCGCTGGCGGCCCTTGTCTTCCAGTTCGGCCGCTATCTCCTCATCTCCTCGTCCCGCCCCGGCACGCAGCCGGCGAACCTCCAGGGGATCTGGAACAAGGATCAGAATCCGATGTGGGACGCCAAGTACACGACCAACATCAACACCGAGATGAACTACTGGCCGGCCGAGGTCGGGAACCTGAGCGAGTGCGCCCAGCCGCTCTTCGCGATGATCAAGGACCTGACCGATCAGGGCAGCCAGGTCGCCAGCGAGAGCTACGGGGCCCGGGGCTGGGTCCACCATCAGAACACCGACCTCTGGCGCGTAGCCGCGCCCATGGACGGGGCGAGCTGGGGCACGTTCACCACGGGCGGCGCCTGGCTGAGCACGCACCTCTGGGAGCATTTCCTATATACGGGCGACAAGGCGTTCCTGCGGGAGTATTACCCCGTCCTCAAGGGATCGGCGGAGTTTTTCCTGGACTTCCTCGTCCCGCATCCGACAAAGGGCTGGCTGGTCACGAACCCGTCCACCTCGCCCGAGAACTTCCCGGCCGGCCCGGCGGCGGTCAAGTTCTTCGACGAGATCACGATGTTCAACACCGGCGCCTCGATCTGCGCCGGCTCGACCATCGACATGTCGATCCTCCGGGATCTCTTCGCCGCGGTCGCCAAGGCCGCCGACGTGCTCGGCGTCGATCCCGACTTCAAGGCGCAGGTCCTCGCCGCCCGGTCCAAGCTCGCGCCGATGCAGATCGGGCGGAAGGGCAATCTCCAGGAGTGGCTCGACGACTGGGACGAGACCGAGAAGAGCCACCGGCATATTTCCGGCCTGTGGGGCCTCTTTCCCGGCGCGCAGATTTCTCCCCGGCGGACGCCGGAGCTCGCCGCTGCGAGCGCGGTCGTCCTCGATCAGCGCGGGCTGCCGGGCAACGGCTGGGCGTCGGCCTGGAAGGCGGGCTGCTGGGCTCGCCTGGGGAACCCGGCAAAGGCGATGGACAATTTCACCTACGCGATGCATACCTACACGACCCCGGCGCTCTTCTCGATCTGCTCGCGGGCCATGCAGGTCGACGGCGCCTTCGGGATGACCGCGGCCATCGCCGAGATGCTCCTCCAGTCGCACGAGGACGAGCTGAGCCTTCTGCCCGCGCTACCCGTTTCCTGGACGGCGGGCGAGGTCTCCGGCCTCGTGGCCAGGGGCGGCTTCGAGGTCGGATTGAAGTGGAAGGACGGCCGGCTCGAACGGGCGACGCTCGTCTCCCGGCTGGGCAACGTCTGCCGGGTCCGGGCGGCCACGCCCCTGGAGATCACCTCCGACGGCAAGGCCGTCGAGGCTGCCCGGCGCGCGGACGGCGCCGTCGAGTTCAAGACGGCGGCGGGCCGAACGTACGTCCTCACGGCGGCGCCCCCTGGGACCGCGCGCGTCCCGCGCGCAGAATACTGATACATTCGCATCACAGCGGCTTGCGCAGTCCGCTCCGTGTTGCTGGAATATTTGACCGGCGCAGAGAAAGGCCGAATACCTTCTTGACGATAAAGACGGATGGTGCGACTAATAGCCTTGATACCACCCCCGGTAGCTTCGGCGAAAGGGCGCGGGGCCGTTCCGAAAGGGACGGCCCTTGCATTTTTTGGGGGTGTGCATGATTACTTACTTTTACATTGATGCGTTCAACCTCTCTTTTGGTTCCTGTCGCGGCACTCCGTATAAATGGCTCGATCCCTCCAGGTTGTTTGCAACAATTTTCCCCACGAACCGGATTGAAAAAATAAAATACTTCACGGCGCGCGTGCGATCGAGGCCCGACAATCCGGGCCAGCCCATGCGTCAGGAAACTTATCTGCGAGCGCTCCGGACGATACCCAACCTGGAGATCCATTTCGGTCACTTTCTGGCACACAGCGTGCGCATGCCCTTGGCACATCCCATCATCGGGCAGGATCCCCTCGTTGAAGTCATCAAGACTGAAGAGAAAGGTTCCGACGTGAATCTCGCAACCCATCTGGTTCATGATGCCCACATGAATCGTTTCGAATGCGCCATGGTCGTAAGCGGCGACTCCGATCTGTTGGCCCCTGTCAAAATTGTGACCGGCGAACTCAGGAAACCCGTCGGGGTGCTAAATCCGCGGCAAAATCCTTGCCGGGTCCTGCAATTGCACGCCACATTCTATCGGCATATCCGTCGATCGGCTCTGGCAAAGAGCCAGTTCACAATATCGCTGCAGGACGCAAACGGAACTTTCTCAAAGCCCTCATCCTGGTAAGGAGGATAGGATCATGCATCTGAAAATTTACCGCCCCTGGATTCTCCGGGCCGCGGCCCTCGTCCTGCTCGCCGGATACGCCGGCGCGCAGGCGAAGCCGGCCGACCCAGGGCTTCTCACCCTTGACCGGATCTTCGCCTCGCGGGATTTCGCGGCCGAGCGGTTCGGGCCGGCCCGTTGGATGGCGGACGGCGATTCGTACACGACCTTGGAGCCGGCCGCCGGCGGCGGACCCGGCCGCGACCTCGTCCTTTATAGGGCCGAGAGCGGCAAGCGCGAGATCCTCGTGGCGGCGGCCAGGCTCATGCCGCCGGGAGCGTCCGCGCCGATCGCCATCGAGGATTACGCCTGGTCGCCCGACGGCAAGGTCCTGATCGTCATGACCAATTCCCGCCGGGTCTGGCGGCAGAACACCCGGGGCGATTTCTGGACCTACGATCTGGGCTCGGGCCGGCTCCGCAAGCTCGGTCCGGGATTCGAGCCCTCGACGCTCATGTTCGCCAAGCTCTCGCCCGACGGCCGCATGGCCGCCTACGTCGTCAAGAGCAACATCTACGTCGAGAATCTGGCCGACGGCGCGGTCCGGGCGCTGACCACGGACGGCACGGAGGACGTCATCAATGGGACGTCGGACTGGGTCAACGAAGAGGAGTTCGGGATCCGCGACGGCTTCCGCTGGAGCCCCGACAGCCGCCTCATTGCCTTCTGGCAGTTCGACACCCACGGCGTGCCCGTGTTCACCATGATCAACAACACGGACGCCCTCTATCCCCGGACGATCTCGTTCAAGCATCCCAAGGCCGGCCAGCCGAACTCGGCCGTGCGCGTGGGCGTCGTGCCGGCGGCGGGCGGGCCGATTGTCTGGATGAAGGCCCCCGGCGACCCGCACGACATCTACATTCCCCTGATCGATTGGGCGGGCAACGCCAAGGAAGTCATCTTCCAGCAGCTCAACCGATTGCAGAACACCAACCAGGTCCAGCTCGGCGACGCGGCGACGGGCGAGGTCCGGACCATCTTCGTCGACAAGGACGAGGCCTGGCTCGACGACATGACCCGGTACGTCTGGCTGGCCGGGGGCAAGGGCCTGTTCTGGCTCAGCGAGCGCGACGGCTGGCGGCACGCGTACTACGTCTCGCTCGACGGCAAGGAGGTCCGGCTGATGACGCCCGGCGATTACGACGTCATGAGCGTCGACGCGATCGACGAGCAGGGCGGCCTGCTCTATGTCACCGCCTCGCCCGACAACGCGACCACGCGTTTCCAATACCGCGTCCGCATGGACGGCGCCGGAAAGCCCGAGCGCGTCGGCCCCGCGGGGCAGACGGGCGTGCACCGCTACGACGTCTCGCCCACGGCCCGCTGGGCGTTCCACAGCTTCTCCACCCTGGACACGCCGCCCCAGACCGAGCTCGTCCGCCTGCCGGGCGGCGAGACGGTCCGCCCCCTGGCGGCCAACGCCGCCCTGCGGGAGAAGGTCGAAGCCCTCACCCGGAAGCGGGTCGAATACACCAAGCTCGATATCGGCGGAGGGATCCAGGTCGATTCCTGGCGCATCCTGCCGCCCAACTTCGATCCGAAGAAGAAATATCCGCTCTTCGTCTATGTCTACGGCGAGCCCGCGGGCCAGACCGTCCAGAACAACTGGGGCGGCAACAACTATCTATGGCACCTGATGCTCGCCCAGCAGGGATACATCGTGGCCAGCTTCGACAACCGCGGCACGCCCGCGCCCCGCGGCCGGGCCTGGCGCAAGAGCGTCTACCGCCAGATCGGCATCCTCGCCTCGGCCGACCAGGCGGCGGCGGTCAGGGCGGCCATCGCCGCCTGGCCCTTCGTCGACGCCGGCCGGGTCGGAAGCTGGGGCTGGAGCGGGGGCGGACAGATGACCCTCAACGCGATCTTCCGCTATCCCGATCTCTACAAGACCAGCATGGCGGTCGCGTTCGTCTCGGATCAGCGCCTCTACGACACCATCTATCAGGAGAGGTTCATGGGCCTGCCCCAGGACAACCCGGAGGGATACAAGAACGGCTCGCCCATCACCTTCGCCAGGAACCTGAAGGGCAACCTCCTCATCGTCCACGGGACGGGCGACGACAACGTCCACTACCAGAGCTTCGAGATGCTGGTCAACGAGCTCATCGCCAACGGGAAGGCGTTCACCATGATGTCCTATCCGAACCGGTCCCACGGCATCTCGGAGGGGCAGGGGACGACGATGCACCTCTATACGCTGTTGACGACCTACCTGAATACCCACATGCCGCCGGGAGGCCGGTGAGCGGCGGGCGGGAGGAGGCGATTTTCATAGTTCTGGTTTGCCCGTGCCGCCCCGGCCCGCTGAAAATCACCAGCCTGATCGACGACGGCGCCGTGATCGAAAAGATCCTGCGCCACCTGAAATTCTGGGACCGGCCCGAGCGCCCGCCCCGGCGCGCTCCCGATCGATTCATCCAATACGATGCAGATGTCGCCGGATCCCTCGATGTCACGCTTGGGCCCGATGCGGTCCAGTGAGACGGCCCCGGCTCCTCTCCGGCTTCCTGTGCCTGCCGCCCATCTTGGGACGAGCGTGCCTGAAAGCAGTGCCGGCCCGAGGAGGGGGAGCGGAGCACGACGTCGCGCTCCGCTCCCCCCCCTTGTTTTTGCCGCCCGCCAGCCGCTTTGCCGTAAGCTGCAGCCGTTTTCAGAATGAGAATAGGGATATTTTCCGATCCCTCCCCGCCCATTCATGTCATGCTCACTCGGCCCCTCCAAAGCAATTGCTTATCAATCATCCCGCAACATTTCGTCCTGGAACTTTCACCATACGGTCCATGCGATGACACGATTTAAACCTGAAGATTTTTTGCTTGAATGTAACTACAAATACATCTACATTATGTGCGGATGAACTACGAATGGGACGAAGCGAAGAATCGTAGCAACTTCGCCAAACATGGGCTGGATTTTGCGGACGCCGAACAGGTGCTGACAGGGCTTTGTGTCACTTTCGCGGATAGCCGCATTAATTACGGTGAGATTCGGCTTATCACTTTGGGTCTGCTCGCCGGCCGGGTGGTTGTGATTGCCCATGCGCCGCGCGGCGAAGACACAACGCGGATGATCTCCATGAGAAAGGCAAATCAACGTGAGCAAAAAATCTATCAAAAGCGACTTGGCGAGAATTGACCGCATGAAGGATGCCGAGATCGACTATTCGGAAATTCCGCCGCTCAACAAGGCTTTCTTCACCAAGGCAACGGAATCATGGCCGCCAACGAAGCGACAACTCACGATCCGACTTGACGCAGACGTGCTTGATTGGTTGAAGGCCCGGGGCAGGGGTTACCAGACGCGCATCAATCGTATCCTGCGGGCGGCCATGGAGGGTCAAGCCCTCGCACCGCGTCGCGTTCCGCAGCAACGCCGCGATCCATCCTGAAGCGATTCATACGATGCTCGAATGTCCCGGCCTGCCTTCCAGACCCCCGCCGATGGCCCACGCCCTGCCGGACCGTGAGATCGAAGAACTTCATCTATCGTGAGCAGTGATGAATCCGCTCCTGTTTGCGGGAAGAAGTATGTCAAAACCCGAGTTGCGGCAACGCAGGATTACAGCTAAATGCCATTTGCGGCCTACCCTGGGTTCCAAATAAAGTTCCGCAAATGGGCCAATTATGATTGCCGAAACCACGGCTGGTGACGATCTGTGCGATCGCCTGAATCGAGCTCGACCAATGGTGAGCCAGCATCCCTACCGAATCCTCGCTAACAGCATGACACTTGCGTCATGGCGGGATGGACCGGTCGAGGACTTGCATTGCGGCTGGGCCTCGGGCTATTCCTTGCGGTACCGGCGCGCCACGGATCGGCAATCGAAGGAGCTCATGAGCTTCACTTCCGGCCGTCTCGCAGTATTGCTCTCAAGGTTTCGGCCTTGGGCGCAAAGCCCGGGCCCGGCTCCCCCCTGGCCCGAGAATATCGCCGGGATCTACATTTCGCCCAGGTTCACCAGCTCAAGCTGGTCCTTGACTGAATCGTGCAGCCCTATAAGGCTTGAACCCCAAGAAGCGACTCCAAAGCCTGCGATCTGAAAGTGCTCGAAAGGCCGGACAATCCCAGGGTCGCGCCCTCCGAGAAGCGATCTCGTATTGGATTTCCCAATGGATCCTGCAAGGGATCGATTTATTGCATACGGGCAAATTCCAGCCGGCTTTCGGGGATCAACTCCCAGCTGATTCCTGAAGCATTGTGTGTCCGCAAGGAAATTCTGGCTCAAATCAGGTGACGGACAGTTAGATAGGTAGCGGCCGGCAGGTCGCGGGAGCCCAATTCATGGCAGTGGTCCATCCATATCCTATCGTCCCTCTCTCGGAGGAAAATCCGACCGGGAATTATTCTTTCCTGACCTCTGAACCGGATCTCGCCGTCTGCGAAAGCGTTGGGACTTATGTCCCCCGCAATCCCGAAGCGACGGTTCTTTACGGTGTTGTTGCCGGCCATTTGGAAACCTTTCTGTCCCGGCAACGGGAGCGCGACCGTTTGGTGCCGCGCTTCGTTGAACGGGAACTGCGCGCATTTCTTGATTGCGGAATTTTGGCCCGAGGTTTTCTGCGCGTGCACTGTGACGCCTGCAGGCTGGATCGGGTTGTCCCTTATTCTTGTAAGTGCAGAGGCTTCTGCCCGTCCTGTGGGGGGCGGCGCATGGCCGACACGGCCGCGCATCTGGTGGATCATGTCTTTCCCGAAGTTCCGGTCCGGCAGTGGGTGCTGTCTGTCCCCTTCGCCCTGCGCTATCGCCTTGCTTACGACTCTTCCTTGGTCCGAGACGTATTGCAGATCTTCGTACGTACCATCTTTGCCTCGAACCGCCGCAGGGCGGGCATTCCCGCCTCGAACCGTCAGGCTCGCTGCGGCGCTGTTGCTTTCATTCAACGCTTCAGCGACGCGCTGAATCTCGACCCGTAATGTGGAGCTCCACATTAAGGATCTAATGTGAAGCGTTACGTAATGTGAAGTAACCGCTGCTGCTTCTTTTCTGACACCGATAAATCCAGGTCCATCATTCACTTGCACTCCACATAATTTTCATTCATTCCCTTTGTTGCAACGGCCTGCATTCGGGCCAAAGGAGGGAACATGAATCTTGATAAAGGAGGGAACATGAATCTTCAAAATGGTGCTCAACCGCACCAAACACTTCTGGATGAGTACGTGGACTACTTGAGAAGCGAGCGTCGCCTGACGGAGCCAACTGTCAAAGCGCATAGGGACCATATCGCAGCCATGCTCGAAGATGTTCGATGCTCACCAACTGAACTATCGCTGCAGATGTCGCATTCCTATGTTCTAGCATTCTTCACACAGCGGGCACAAGGCAGGAGACTGACCATGCGGCGACAGTTACAGGGAGTGCTGCGTTTATTCCTTCGATTCTGTTTTCAGAAAGGACACCTGGACCGTGATCTGAGTGTAGCGATACCTTGCATACGGAGCTACAAGCTGTCCGTGACACCGCGCGGGATCTCAGAGCCGGATGCACTGAAAACCATGGAATGCATCGACCGTACGACTCCGAAAGGTCGGCGTGACTTCGCCATCATACAAGTGCTCTACTACTATGGAGTGCGTGGCGGTCAGGTTCGAGCCCTTCAACTTGCAGACATCCACTGGAGAGAGAATCGTATTCGCTTTCCATCTAGCAAGGGGGGAAAGGAACTCGTCGCGCCTCTGACGGAGCAGGTCGGCAATAGCCTGCTCGATTACCTGCGCCATGGACGTCCGCCAACCTCGTATTCTCAAGTCTTCCTGACCGTGCAACTTCCCATACGTCCGCTGAAATCACCCGCCGTCATTTCAGAAATGGTGCACC